>Ga0206125_10001217_pt1 | contig 30615 bp, 21 predicted proteins | sample Helgoland_Spring_4_FD_148598 | JGI IMG/M metagenome (GOLD analysis project Ga0206125, IMG submission 148598) | Pelagic subsurface seawater microbial communities from Kabeltonne, Helgoland, North Sea - Helgoland_Spring_Bloom_20160331_1 | ecosystem: Environmental > Aquatic > Marine > Epipelagic ... | reverse complement strand
ATGAATTGACCCAGACCAGTGTTTCAAATATTTATGCAGTAGGTGACATAACCGCGGATATCTCTCTAGTTAACGTAGGTGAATTAGAAGGAAGATATGCAGTTGAACGCATTTTTGGTGAGCCGAGTCGACCGCTCACCTATGAGAATATTTCGACCATTATGTTTTTGGCTCCTGAAGTTTCTGGTGTGGGAATGAACGAACTGCAAGCACAACAAGCAGGTCTTAATTATCGGGTGGCAAGCTTAGATTATAGTTGTATACCGAGAGCCGTTGCCATGAGGAATACCGAAGGATTCATCAAAATAATTATTGGTGAAAATGATCACAAAATATTAGGTATGCGGGTCGTTGGCCAACATTCATCAAGTGCGATACAAGCTATCGCTTTGTTGATCTCTGATGGTAGGGGTATAGAAGAATTGGCTGAACTGATTCATCCGCATCCTTCGATCATTGAGGGTATTCAAGAATGTTGTAGGATGCTTTTGAATAAATCTACCATGAAGCCAAAGGTACTCACTGAAGCCATGTATTGTCGCGCTTACCGAGAGGGTGTTTACGCTGAAATGGCAGATTAATTTCAGATTTACTTACAGAAGGGTCTATATTTTCGTAGACCCTGCAGGTTAATAATAGACGGCCACTTCTTTTAGGAGTTTTCTCTTTAAATCAGGAACATAAGCGTGTTCAGCAGCATACCCGACAGGTAGTAAAAGAAAGGGTCGCTCATTTTTTGGGCGGTTTAGAATTTTTGTTAAAAAAGCCATTGGGCTGGGCGTGTGCGTCAAGGTAGCCAATCCTACCTGATGTATGGCGGTAATCAGTAGACCACAAGCGATGCCTACACTTTCATTTACATAATAGTTGTTTTGCTTCTCCTTTTGATCCAGCTGGTAGGCCTGTTTAAATACAACGATCAGCCATGGGGCATTTTCTAGAAACGGCTTGTGCCAATCGGTAGCTATGGGTTTCAAATCATTCAACCATCGATCCGACATCCGATGATCATAGCTTTCTTTTTCTTCTGCTTCGGCAGCTTTTCTAATTTCTTTTTTTACTGAAGCGGAAGAGATGGCACAAAATGTCCACGGTTGTTTGTGTGCCCCTGAAGGAGCAGTTGATGCCGTTTGTATTAAGCGATTAATAATAGATTTATCAACGGGTTCAGAGGAGAGATCTCGAACGGTTCGTCTCTGATTCATTGACTCATAAAACTCGAGAGATTTTTGCTCCATCACCTCTTTGGGATATTTTAGGGTATTATATTTTAGATGTTTAAATCCATTAATTATCTTCGTTTGTTCCATAATCTTGACTTTTTATAAACCGAGCACGGCTACGCCTTGCTCGAAGACAATGTCTACAGGAATCCCTTTTGTAGTTAGCCGGTCAAGATCAAGCTGGAGGTCCGCATCAATATGGGCTTTTTTAGAAACCCAGTCGGTCACACCTTGATAATCTCCATTACCTTGGAGCGTAAGAATTTTTTCGGAAAGCCCATTCATAGCTAATTTCATTTTATCAAAATTCACCTTATAATAATCAGTCTCAATGTTTTTGGTGAAGGCACCTCGTTCTTTGAAAAAATTGAATCGAATCATATTGGCCCGTCCATGAGCTGAAGAAGCTCCGAACCGAACCGATCTAAATATACTCGTCATGAAAGTGACATAGTAGTTATTCAGATTATCGGATATTTCCCCTTTTTGATGAAGTTGTGTGATCATGTAAAGGCCTAATACATCTGCTTTACCTTCCTCTAGGGCGGAATAATGTTCTTTCAAAGCAGCCCGTACCGTTCCGCTACCGTTGAGGGTATTTTTAATACCCAGTCCATGGGCCACTTCATGAAACATTGTATTGGTGAAGAACGCATCAAAAGTGATCATAGATCGTTGATCTGGGTCGATCAAATTCTCGGCAATCGGCAGCAGAATTTTTTCATATTTGGCCCGCATGGCATTTTTTAGTTGTAATCTTCGGGATCCCTTTTTTAATTGTACTTGTTCATCATTGGGCAGGTTGATAGCTATGGTTTTGGATCCCGCATTGCAATCCCCCGCATAGTAAACGACATCATAGGCATTGAGATCGGCGTTAGATCCGGGTTGTTCTTTTTTGTATGCTTCAGGAACCGGTATTCCTTTTTGGAGTTCGGGCAAGTAGCTCACATATTTATCAAGTTTAGCACTCCAATCTAAGTCTTTAATCAAGATATAAGCTTCGTGGGCTGCTCTATAGTTGTATAAGGCATCTTCATAATTTTCGATGGGACCCATCACGACATCTAGCGGATTAGACTTCATATTCATCCAGGCAAAATCAGAAGGCTGATACTCATCAGTAAGAAAAGCATCGGCCCTAAGGGTCAAATAGTGGCTGAAAGCTTTGTTCTCAGTTATTTTCGCACATTCTTTCAAAATTTGCGCCACTTTTTGTACTTGCTTTGAGAACATTTGATGGTAAGGAATTGAGATGAGCGCACCCGTACTGTCTCTTCTGATGAAGGTATACATAGATGTTTTATCTACTAAATTAGAAGCTTCGAATTCTTCTTTTGTCAGGTCCTTTGGATAAAAATTAGCCCCCAAAGGCTTTGGATTTACATGATCGATAAATGGCTGGTTACCTGCCAGGCGATCCCAAGGACCATAGTTTATTTGAATGAGTTTTCTGAGTTCAACGGTCGTAGCCAAACCCAAGGCTTTTTCTTTGTCGCCATAGGCTTCATACCAAAACAGGTCATCCATTATTTTTGCCGCTTCTATCAGCTTAACAATAATACGTTTTTGTTTTTCACTGAGGTTACTCAGATCTGCGGTGAGCTGAACTGGTGTGTATTTGGCAGTTAAAGGATGGTTTTGAGAAGTTTGTGGCGTGAATCTTTTTTCATCAGGCCTACAGGCCATAAGAATAACAAGTGAAAGATAAAGAAAACGAATATTCATATTTTTTAAATTGTTGTTTAAAAATTTGATTCTTAAGTCAAATTAAAGGAATTTAAGTTAGTTTCCCTTTTGATTAAATTTATTATGAAGCAATTATCTATTTTATGTGTGATTATCATGGTTTCATGCCAAACTAATCAGGATCATAAGCAAGCAAAAATCCAAATTGATACCTTGGCCCTGGCAAGACATATGGAAGTGCTGGCCTCAGATGACTTTCAAGGACGCAAACCCTTTACGGTTGGAGAAGTTAAAACGGTAGATTATTTAGAAGCACAATTTAAATTATTGGGATTATCTCCAGGCAATGGGAAAAGCTATCGACAAGAAGTTTCAATGATTGAGATTACCAGTAGAGCAGAATCACAAATGAAAGTGATCAGTAAAAATGAAACTATTTTTCTTGATTTATCAACTGACTTTGTAGCTAAAACAGAACAAGATTTGGCGGATGTAGCATTGAAAAACTCAGAAGTGGTTTTTGCTGGATTTGGCATTGTAGCACCAGAATATGATTGGGATGATTATAGGGATATTGATGTAGCAGGAAAAACTGTTTTGGTACTCGTAAACGATCCCGGTTTCAACAGTGGAGATGCGAGTTTTTTTAAGGGTCAAGAAATGACTTATTATGGTCGCTGGACTTATAAATACGAAGAAGCTGCCAGGCAAGGTGCTGCTGCCGTTTTTATTGTTCATGAAACGAATGCCGCAGGTTATCCTTGGTCTGTTCTTCAGCATTCAGGGGCAAATTTGACTTTAGATGATCCATCTGTAATAAATACTTGTCCCATTCAAGGCTGGATTTCTATTGAGGCGGCACTAAAGTTGTTTAAAAATGCTGATGTGGATTTTAATCAATGGTTGAAAAACGCGAAAACGCGAACTTTTCAAGCTACCGATTTAGATCTTAAGCTTTCTTTTGGTCTAGAAAATTCAATTAAAAGAGCCGTTTCTAGCAACGTGATTGCTAAAATAGTGGGTTCTGAATTTCCCGAGGAGGTCATCATTTACTCTGCACACTGGGATCATTTAGGAATTGGAATCGCCATAGATGATGATTCCATTTATAATGGGGCGCAAGACAATGCCAGTGGTACGGCCATGATTCTCGCATTGGCTGAGGCTTTTAAAAAAGAAAAAGAGGTTAAAAGAACTTTGGTGTTTATCGCTCTCACCGCTGAGGAAGAAGGCTTATTGGGTTCTGCCTTTTATGCCCGTCATCCCATTTATGAACCGTCTAAATCGGTCGCTAATATCAATATTGATGCCTTGGCATCGTATGGAAAAATGAAGGATTTAACGATCATGGGATTTGGTCAATCCGAACTAGATGATTTGGCTGAAAAGATTGCCATTCGACAAGGACGATACGTCTATCCAGATCCATATCCCAATAAAGGGTTATTTTTCCGATCAGATCATTTTAATTTTGCTAAAATAGGTATCCCTGCTTTTTTTGCTTTCGCATCATTTGATGCAGTCAACGGCGGTAAGGAGATTATTAAAAACGAATATGATCAATTTTACGCACTACGATACCATGCGCCATCTGATGAATTCAATAGGGATACTTGGCGATTTGGAGCCATGCAACAAGACGGGGATCTCTTCTATCAAATGGGCCTTGAATTGGCAAATAATCGCATTTGGCCCAAATGGAATCAAGATTCTGAATTCAAAATAATTAGAGAGATGAATTGATTTAATACACAGTTACTCAGCGTGATTAAAATAATCGCAATTTTTTTGTTCTTAATAATAAAATTAAAAAAATAAATCAATATAATTAAGGTTTTATTTTCAAATTTCTATTAACTTGATAAGTTCATAAAAGATATACTTGCTACGGTGCGCCAAGAATTAAATAGACCAACTAAAAATTGCTACAATAATTTAGATTTTGAATTATGTCGCAAAGATGCTTATGTGTCCTTAAATAATGAGGATTCACTGAGGTCTTTGGATGATGTTCAACTCTGGGAATTGTTTAGGGAAGGCAAAGAGATTGCTTTCAGTCATATTTATAGGACTCATTTTGAAGGTCTTTTTCAGTACGGTTGTCAATTTACAAAGAATGAGTCTTTGGTGGAAGATGCGGTTCAGGATATGTTTATTGAATTAAGAGAGAAAAGGAAACAGACCATAATTCAGACGTCAATTCGAAACTATCTTTTTACTTGTTTGAGAAGAAGAATCCTGCTTTACAAGAAAAAACTCAATGATTACACCACCAACTTTGAGCATTCTGAATTTAGATTATTTGAAATCGAAATTTCAACCGAACAGAAAATCATCGATGAGCAGATAAAATCTGACAATAAAAAAAAGCTTAAAGAGGTTTTTAAGTTACTAACCAATCGCCAAAGAGAAGCTATTTACTGTCTTTATTATGAAGGCCTCAACTATGAGGAGATAAAGGAATTGATGGGATGCACGAACATAAGGTCTGTTAGAAATCTTGTTTATAAGGCTTTGGCTCATATGAAGTCTGCCCTTTCATTCTTTATTTTATGCAGTTTTTATTGAGTATCTTTTCTTCATTTGTTAGCGTAGCTATATACTTCGCGATAAAAATGCAAAAAAAAACTGATGCCCTTTTGATTAAAATGTCCTCTAGTAATTAAATGCAGTACAAGACTAGGTACAAATCATGGTATTAAAAAGTGGAAATTCGGTTGAATTACTATTAATGGATCTCAATTTCAGAGATTGGGTTATCCAGCCCAAACCTGAATCAGAGCACTATTGGAAGACTTGGCTTAAGAATTATCCAGATAAAAAAGAAGACTTTTTATTGGCAAAAGAATTAATTCAAAAATTAGAATTTAAGAGAGTACAGGTAACTGACGAGCGTTACGAGAAACTATTTGAAAAAACGCTTTTAGGTAAAAAATCCAAATGTGCGAATAGCAAACAATATTTCATGAAAAAGTTGGATCTGCGTTCTTACTGGCGGGTGGCGGCTATGTTGGTAGCTGCAGCATTTATATCATTGCTCTATTTTTCTGAGCATTTTTATGATACTGACGGAACGACAAGCCAGCTAGAGACGATCATCAAAAGTAATGATGCGGGCAGAAAGTCACAGATCTATCTGCCAGATGGTACCATTGTTTGGTTGAATTCTCAAAGTAGTATCGAATACCAACCTGATTTTTCGGGAAGCACAAGATCGGTTAAGCTTTCAGGAGAAGCTTATTTTGAGGTGGCCAAAGACCCGTCAAAAAAATTCATTGTAAAAACTTCAACGATGGCGGTCACCGCCATTGGTACTCAATTCAATATAAAGGCCTTCAGTTCTGTAGATCGCCATCAAGTCGCCTTGGCTGAGGGAAAAGTTATGGTTCAAAAGACAGATAAGTTTAATGAAGATGATCAAAAGGTTTATCTAGATCCAGGACAATCATTGAGCATTTTCAAATCCAATGGGCAAATGATTCAGTCCAGCTTTGACCCTAGGAAGGTTTTGAGTTGGAGGGACGGGATCATCTATTTTGATGACGCTGAGCTTGAGGAGGTAGTGGAAGTACTTGAAAGATGGTATGGGAAGACAATGATTATCCAGAATATTGAAAAGGCAGGTCAATGGCAGTTTAGTTCTGAATTCAATAACGAGACGTTGGAAAATGTCATGCGAAACATTAGCTATTCCAAAAATTTTGAATATACGATTGAAGGAGAAATAGTAAAAATAATTTTTTAAAAAAATATGGATTAAAATAATCTCAACCCCTAATAAAAGAGAGCCGAAAACGAGGTTTTCGGCTCAAGAATCAATCTGAGTTCAAATTTTGGAAATTCACTAGCTCAGATACAGTCAAAAAAATAATTAACCAAATACAAAAATATGAAATTAAAACTTATTAACGCCATAACTATGATTACAAAATACTCAATTTATGGATTGCTTTTTAATGCGTTATTTCTGAATATGCTACTTGCTAACCCAGGACGAGCTCAGAAAAATGTCAGCGTGAGAGCAGTGAAAGTAGAACTCAATTCTGATGATATGACGGTTAACGACATTTTTAATCAGATTGAAGAAAAATCTGACTTTAGATTTGCGATTGATAAATCTGATTTGGCTTCCGAATTAAAACAAATTGTAAATATCGATGCAGGTAAAAATGCTGTTTCTGATATTTTACTGCAAGTTTCGAAGGATTCAAAAACCAAGTTCAGACAAATTAACAATAATATCACTGTAAGTAGACTCGGATTAGATGATACAGAGGTAATCACAACTGTTAAACAAGAGCGAACTGTGACAGGAACTGTGACAGATGAAGATAATCAAGGAATTCCGGGAGTGAACGTAATACTCAAAGGAACGACATCTGGATCGGTTACGGATAATGATGGCAATTATATTATTAGTCTACCTGAAGAGGGAGGCACCTTATTGTTTTCATTTATTGGTATGTCCACTCAAGAGATAGTGGTCGGATCGCGATCGGTCATCGATATTATGCTCCTTCAAGATGCAACACAAATGAGCGAGATCATTGTATCTTCTTTGGGTATTGAAAGGGACAAAAAATCTTTGGGATACTTTGCTCAGGAAATTAAAGGAGATAAAATAGTCGCTGCGCGCGAGACAAATTTTTTGAATAATATTAGTGGACGAGTAGCAGGTGTGGATATTCAAAAAACAGGAAATGGTCCTGGCGGTACTACAGGGATTTTGATCCGTGGGGGTGGCGGTTTTCTAACGGGTGCTCCAGGTAAAAATCAACCTCTTTTCGTGGTTGATGGTATTCCAATAGATAATTATCAAACAGCAACCTCAACTAATGAATACGGCGCTACAGATAATGGAAATGGTGCCCAACATATCAATCCTGATGATATAGAAACGATGACAATATTGAAGGGACCTGAGGCAGCGGCTTTATATGGTAGTCGAGGAATGACCGGAGTTGTTTTGATCACAACAAAAAAAGGGACTCAAGGAAAGGGTCTAGGTGTTAGTTATAGTGGTTCTTTTACATTTGAGAGTCCATTAGTCATGCCTGACATGCAAAATGAATTTGCCCAAGGAGCTAATGGAGTTTATGATGTTGTAAGCACAGGAAGCTGGGGGCCAAAAATCTCTGGACAAACGGTTACCGATTGGACCGGATCAGATAATCCTCTTAATGCTGATGCTGATGACCTTGAGAATTATCTACAAACGGGTTCGAACTTTACAAACTCAATCAATGTTACGGGAGGGAATGATAAAGCGACATTCAGATTGGGTTACACTAATTTAGATTCCAAAGGACTTATTCCCAATAGCACACTGAAGAGAAATATGATAACCGTAAGATCGACTGCCCAACTCACAGAAAAGTTTAAAGCAGATGCTAAAATTAGCTATAATAATGAAAAGGTTGCTAACCGACCGGAAACATCTGGAAGTATCAATAATATATTTGCCGGATACATCACCCGTCCGAGAAATGTGCAGTTTCAGCATTTGAATCCATGGATGGATGAGAATGGTTCGATGGTTAATTGGACCCCCATTAGTTTTAATACCCGTAGAAATCCTCATTGGGTGGCAAATGAGGATTCAAATGAAGATAATACTGACCGAATCTTTACTATGATTAAGTTAGATTATACATTTGCGCCTTGGCTAAAGGCCTTTGCACGATATGGTTCTGATTTTCGAAGTGCACAACGAGAGGATACTAAGGCATACGGCGTTTATGATGAATTAGGAAGTCAAACTCGAAATAATGGCTCAAACTATTTTGCATCAAATACAAGATCTACAGAAACAAATATTGATTTTTTGGTGACCGCCTCTAAAACTTATGGTGATTTGAACATAGCATTAAATTTTGGTGGAAACAGTCGACACAATACATTTTTTGAAACTGCAGGTAGTACAGGCCAATTAGACTTGCCTGGAGTTTATAACCTGAGTTTTGGAAGTTTTAACAGACCACAAAGCAACAAAGCCGAGAGTCGAATTCGATCATTGTATGGATTTGCGAATTTTGGATATAAAGATTATTTATTTTTGGATTTGACTTATAGAAATGACTGGTCCAGTAATCTAAGCGAAGATGTGTGGTCGTTCTCCTATCCATCAGCAAGTCTATCTTTTGTGCTATCAGATGCGATCAGCCTTCCGAATGTTATTTCTTTTGCTAAGCTTCGAGGAGCTGTTAGCCAAGGAGCATCAGATTTAGATGCTTATCAATTATCACCCACATATTCAATTGGCAGAGGGTTTCTGAATGTAATCTCAACATCTACTCCTAGCATTCTATTTGATCCTCAGATTAAACCTGAATTTGTGACATCAAATGAATTCGGTTTAGATTTGAACTTGTTAAATAATCGCATAGGAATTGAATTAGCAGCATATTCAAAGGTTATTACTGATCAAATCATACAATTACCAGTTCCTGGAGCAACAGGATATCAATTTAAAATGATAAATGCAGGAGAAGTAGAGAGTAAGGGTTTCGAGTTGATGGTTTCTGGTTCACCTGTGCAGACTTCAGATTTTCAATGGAACATAATGATTAATTATGCAACAAATGAAATGGTAGTTAATAAATTAGATGATGGAATTGAACGCCTTCTTTTGCAGGGTGATGAAAGTTCTCGAGCTATAAGAATTGTGGCCGATGAAGGGGAGCCATTTGGCAATATTTATGGTCGCGACTTCCAGCGCGATGATAATGGTAATATTGTTGTAGATGATGCAGGAATACCCTTAAAAGCTGCGGAGAAAAATTCTTTTATGGGGAATATTCAGCAAGATTTCACTATGGGGTTCATCAATGATTTTACTTATCGAGGTATCAACTTTGGATTTTTAATTGATTGGAAACAAGGTGGTCAATTCTATTCTCAGTCAAGCGCTTTTATGCATTCGGCAGGTACACATCAGGGAACGGTCGCATATCGAGAGGGTGGACTCTTGGTTGATGGCGTAACCGCTGATGGCTCTACAAATACTAATACAATTACATCTCAACAATATTGGCAGGCAGTTGCAGGTGCTGAACCTGTGGTCTCTGAATTCATGATGGATGCTACAAGTATTAGATTAAGAGAGGCTTATATCAGTTATACGCTACCCCAAAGTTTTGTTTCTGGGACACCATTTAATAATGTTTCGATTGGAATTACAGGTAGAAATTTATGGCTGATTAAGAGCGCAGTACCAGGAGTTGATCCTGAAACAAGTTTTTCAGTTTCTAATGCTCGTGGCTGGGAGAATGGTGCTTTTCCTTCAACAAAAGTGTATGGCTTCAATATTAATTTAGGATTTTAAAATTTGATAGAATGAAAATACAGATAAAAAATACAATAATTGTACTGGTTTGTTTAATGACATTCACGTTTTCTTGTACTGATGACTTTATAGATCTTCAGAAGAATCCAAATGCATTCACACCAGATAATGTTACGCCTAGTTTTTTGTTAGCAGATGTGATTAGCGCATCTGTACTAGATCCTGGCATGCATCAGAGAATGACTCAATTGACAAACGATGTTTTTGCGCAATATTGGGCTAATGAAGCATTTAGCACCCAGCAGGGAGTTACTAACGATGAATGGGTTAGTAGTTTTTATTCAAGTTATCATAGTCGGTTTGTCGCAAATTTAAGTGAAGGAATTCGTTTGGGTCGTGCAAGTGCGGCCGCTGGAAAACCCCTTAATGAGACTCAAATTGCAAGAATATGGAAAGTTTGGGTTTTCAGTAGGGCGACAGATATCTGGGGCGATATTCCTTATTTTGGAGCTGCCGATGGTACTGGTGAAAATCCAGTTTATGATGATCAGCAACTCATCTACACGGATATGCTTAAAGAACTAAGCGAGGCAGTCGACTCTTTAAGTACTGATAATCCTGTGCAAATTAGTGGTCAAGACTATGTCTACGGTGATGATATTGCGAAATGGAAAAAGTTTGGTAACTCTTTGAGATTACGTCTAGCGATGAGAATATCTGAGGCCGATCCAGCTCTTGCACAGCAGCATGCTGAGGCTGCAATAGCTTCTGGCGTATTTGCTTCTGCGGAAGACGAATGTAAGGTAACGCGTACTGCAACTTTTGGTTGGGGTTTTCAGTATCCATACACCTTTTATTATGGGTGGGGAGGCTTACACATGAGTAGGTCTATGGAAAACCTATTGACTGGATTGGGGGGTCAACCTATAGCTGTTGACACCACAGGCATGATTGTTGATGATGAAGGCTTTGATTTACCAGCAAATGAAAATTCACTTGATCCAAAGGCAAACAAATTTAGATTGGGTGTTCCATCTGTAGTTGATCCAAGGGGTCCGATTTATTTTTCACCTGCTGTTGGGGCTGAAGGTGTTAAAGTTGCAAATTCTGATGGTGATACCATTGAAGTAGATACTAGGAATCGATGGATTGGTGTTCCTGCCGGATTAAGTACGGGTAATGCCGCCCTGGCTGAGCATGTATATACGAACATATCTATCATGGGGCCTACCATGTCAACAGATGCGGAGCGTCCTTTAGAGATTTTAACCTATCACGAGCTTTGCTTTTTAATGGCTGAAGCTGCGCAACGTGGATGGAATGCTGGAGGTACTGCTAAAGATTGGTATGAAGCTGGAATCACCGCGTCAATGACACACCACGGGGTTGATGCAGCCACAACCGCAGCTTATATAGCTTCTTCTGATGAGAATACTTATGGTACAACTGTTGCGTTTGATAATAACTCTGGTAAATCTTTCAATGGCACTTCTGTCGATGATGCGATGGGTAAAATAATTACTCAAAAGTACCTCGCACTATTTCCTGACGGAGGTTGGGAGGCATGGGCAGATCATAGAAGATTGCATTTGCCTGTTTTGATTCCTATGGCAGCACCTGATGCGCGTTATACGGCTAGAGATGGAGGACCTGATAACTTTACCAAAAGAATTACCTATCCTTCAACCGAGCAGATCAATAATAGTGAATTTTACGATGCTGCAGTTTCAAGTCAAGGAGCGGATGTGGAGACTACCAGTGTTTGGTGGGACCAATAAATATCATCTATAAAAAAAAAGGCCCTTTAGCTACTCAAGGGCCTTTTTTTTATTAATTCAGAATAAACCATTCTTTTCAAGTGTATTTTTTCTCATATTTTCAATAAAAAACTTACTGTTGCTCACGATTTTAATATGAATAAAAAAATATCAATACGTGGCATTTTTGGGTTACTACTTGGGGTCATTTTATTTGGGTGCAACCAAACAAATAAGAAAAAGTTTTACAGGCTAGAAAGTGATGATACTGGAATATTTTTCAATAATATCAATGCTGAAAATGAACAAATAAACATTTTTACTTATGAATACCTTTACAATGGTGGCGGCGTTGCCATTGGAGATATAAATAATGATGGTTTGACTGATATCTATTTCAGTTCTAACAATCTTGAGAATAAATTATATTTAAATAAAGGGAATTTCAAATTTGAAGATATCACAAGCCTTTCCGGTGCAGGTTGCCAAAAGGGCTGGAAAACAGGGGTTTCTATGGTTGATATCAATGCGGATGGTTGGCTTGATATTTATGTCTGCCGTTCGGCAGATGGGGATCCAAATAATCGGAAAAATTCACTACTTATTAATAACGGAGATTTAACTTTCACGGATCGAGCCAGTGATTATGGATTGGATGATAATTCCTATTCCACACAAGCCGCTTTCTTTGATTATGACAGGGATGGAGATTTGGATGCATTTTTGTTAAATCACTCGTTGTTACAGATTTCAAATTCATTTAACATAAAGGTCATTAATCGATTAGATCGGTATCCTTATGTGGGTAATAGACTTTTGAGAAATGATGGGGGCCGATTTGTTGATGTAAGTGATACATCTGGAATTTATGGCCCTGCTTCGAATTATGGATTGGGCGTAGGTGTATCAGATTTTAATAATGATGGCTGGCCAGACTTGTATATTTCCAACGACTATGTGGATAGTGATAAGTTGCTAATTAATGACCAGAAAGGGAAGTTTATAATGGCTACGGACAGTATGCTCAGTCAAATATCACAGTTTTCAATGGGTTTAGATATTGGAGATGTGAATAGAGATGGAAATATGGATATCATGACCTTAGATATGCTACCAGAAGACAATAAGCGTCAAAAATTATTATTTGGTCCTGAGCATTATTACGTGTACTCCTCTATGCAAAAAAACGGTTATTCAAGTCAGTGCATGCGCAATATGCTCCACTTAAACAGTGGAAATTCTACATTTAGTGAAATTGGACAAATTGCAGGGGTATCAAATACTGATTGGAGTTGGTCAGCTTTATTTGCTGATTTTGATAATGATGGGTTTCAAGATCTATTTGTCAGCAACGGTTATAAAAGAGATTTTACCAATCATGATTTCTTAAATTATAAGGCCGACCAAGAAATCAAGATTGCACAAAAGAAGGCAGGAATTTATACCGAAATGTTTGAAAAGATACCTTCAAGTAAGCCAACCAATTACCTATTTAAAAATTCCGGAGGGCTTCAGTTTGATAATGTGAGTGATCCCTGGGGATTTGATGAAGGAGGATTGACTCACGGAGCTGCATATGCCGACCTTGATAATGATGGTGATTTGGATATGATATTGAATAATATGGATGCAAATGCGGGTATCTATCGCAATAATGTTGGAGATATACTTAAAAATAATTACTTAAAAATTAAACTTTTAGGGAATGATCAAAATCACTTTGCAATTGGTGCACGGGTCATTGTCTTCGCCAAGGGCCAATTAATTGTTCGTGAACAATATCCTGTTAGAGGATTCCAGTCTTCAGTGGACCCTATCCTACATTTTGGACTTGATTCTGTGACACAAGTGGATTCAATTCATGTTTTGTGGCCCAAAGGAGGCTTACAGAAACTTATGGGGACGAGTGTAAATCAAATACTATCTATTAAGGAAAGTGATACAAACCACTCAACTATTGTACAAAAATCGATAGCAAGTCCGCTTCTTGAGGAAGTTCAGATAATGCCTATCAGTCATGTAGAAAATGAATTTATTGATTTTTTAATACAACCCTTGCTGCCTCGAATGTATTCTACTCAGGGTCCTGCGATGGTGATCGGAGATATTAATGGAGATGCGTTAAATGATTTATTTGTTGGGGGAGGAAAAGGTCATAAAGGGGCTATCTATTTAAAAAACCATAAAGGCGATTATAGTAAGTTGCAGCAGAGTTTTGACGGAGCTACTGAAGATGTAGATGCATCTTTTTTTGATGCTGATGGAGATGGTGATTTAGATTTATACGTAGTGAGTGGAGGTTATGAATTTTCATCAAACGAAGGAGGTTTACAGGATCGTTTATACATCAACAAAGGAGATGGGAAATTTGATAAGGCTAAAAATAGGTTGCCTTCCTTTTTATCGAGTGGGTCTTGCGTTCGACCTTTTGATTTTGATGGAGATGGGGATCTAGATCTTTTTGTCGGAGGAAGAATTGTTCCAGGAAGCTATCCCAAAGTACCTTTAAGTTATCTCCTTGAAAACGATGGCAAAGGGTTCTTTAAAATCGTGACATCAAGTGTGGCACCTGATCTACAACGCATAGGTATGGTATCTGATGCTAAATGGGCGGATCTCAATGGAGATGGGAAACAGGACATTATCGTAGTGGGCGAATGGATGGGTATAAAAGTATTCATCAATGAAAGTGGCAAACTGATTGATATGTCCGATAAATTCCTTAACGATGCCTATCAGGGTTGGTGGAATACCATAGAAGTAAATGATCTTGATGGTGACGGTGATATGGATTTTATAGCGGGAAATTTAGGAATGAATAACCAAATGAAAGCTTCTCATGAATCACCGGTGAGCATGCAATATGCAGATTACGATGATAATGGTTCTGTAGATCCAATACTTTTTTATCATATCCAAGGAAAGAGTTTTCCTTATGCAAGCAGAGATGAGTTAATTGCGCAATTGCCTATGTTAAAAAAGCGTTTTGTGGATTATGAATCCTATTCATCAGCTGTACTAGAAACTATATTAACGGAAAAGGAGCAAGCATTATCCAAAGAATTGGTAGCCACTACTTTTGAAACTTCAGTATTTATTAATGATGCGAATCAGCAATTTTCAAAAATATCTCTTCCTATTGAAGCTCAGTTCTCGCCTGTATATTCCATAGCGGTTTTAGATATCAATGGAGATGATGTTTTAGACATTATACTGGGTGGAAATCTTGAAAAAACGAGGGTTCGCACGGGAAAGTATACAGGTAATAACGGATTTGTTTTTATAGGAAGCACATCTGGAACTTATCATTACTTAAATCAAAATAATTCGGGCCTAAATGTTTCAGGTGACGTAAGAAAGATTATTGTTGATAGGAATCGCATACTATTTGGAAGAAATAATTCTGATGTGATGATCTATGAGATAAAAGGAGATATTGAGATTCTCTAAGTTTGATAGTTTGAATAGTATGTATGATAAAAACTATAATTTATAACTTTTGCAAGTATTAAGGGCTTTTCTTCTTCATGTTTCAATAAGGGAAGTAGTTTATCCATTATTGATTGCCCTTTTGCTTGTGAATTTTTTTTCAAATAAGTGAACTGAGATTTCCAATAAGGTAGATAAATTATTATGGGAATGTCAGATGATTTTAAGAAAATATCTGAATAAACTACCGAGCTATGCTATATTTCAAAATCCTCAAAAACAATAAATTAATTATTTGGATAGTTTGCCTATTCATGTTTTTCATATCATGCCAAAAACCGGAGCAAAAAAAATTAAAATTACCACTTCTTTTTAGTGATTACATGGTGCTTCAACAAAATGAAGTCGTTGCTTTCTGGGGTGAGTATCTGCCTAATGAAAAAGTAACCGTCATTGGTAGTTGGGGTAAGAAAATAAGTACGGTCTCTGATGAATTGGGTAACTGGAAACTCCAATTGCCAACACCCCCCGCAGGGGGCCCTTTTGAAGTCAGTATCTCGGCCCTAGATACCACCATCATTTTTAATGATGTCTTGATAGGAGAAGTATGGCTTGCTTCAGGTCAGTCAAATATGGAAATGCCGATCACTGGATATTTACCTAATGAGAACATTGATAACGATCTCAAAGAAATAGCAGCAGCCGATTATCCTGAGATAAGAATGTTTACTGTGAAAAGAGATTTCGCTTCGGTCAAGCAGAAAGTAATGATGGGCTCATGGGAGGTGTGTTCGCCTGAAGCTGTGGGACTATTCAGTGCTTCTGCTTATTTTTTTGCTAGAAAATTACATCTGGATCTGAATATTCCCATTGGTATTATTCATTCAAGTTGGGGGGGAACCATAGTGGAAGCTTGGACTAGTAAACAAGGCTTAAGTGAATTCTCTGAGTTGGTGAAGACGGCTCAGCAGTTCGACGAAACCAAGATACGGGCCTGGATTGCGCAATTTGAAAGATTAACGACACCGCCAAGCTTCGATAGTTTGGAAGTCATGAATTTGAGTCAGAAGGAAATTTGTGATCCCCAATTTGATGATGCTCAGTGGGCAAAAATGAATTTACCCTCAGAAAATAGTTACACAGATATTTTTCTGCCTGATGTGGGTTATCGAGAGGATATTAATGGTCTTTTTTGGTACCGAAAAACGGTGATTTTAGATCATGCTAATATGGATTATGAGTTGACCATTGGTGCTATCGATGATGGGGACATTACTTATGTAAATGGACAGAGAGTAGGCGCTACCTTGGGTGATCGTGATCAAAGAGTCTATAAGGTACCTAAAGAGATACTGCATGAAGGATTAAACGTCATTGCCATCATGCATTGTGATTACTGGGGGAAATCCTCAGTTGCTGGGCCCATATATCTAGAAAACACAAAAGGAGATAAGGTTTTTTTGGAGGGGAGTTGGTCAGGTATTCTTTACGCAGACCTCTTTAATTCAGAATTAATTATTTATGGTTTAAAGAATCAGAATCAATTGAGTCAGCGTCCTTCTCTTCCTTCCGGTGGACCGAACGATTTTCCATCCTCATTGTTTAATGCCATGATTCATCCGCTGATCCCATACAATATCAAAGGAGTGATATGGTACCAGGGAGAAGAAAATGTAGTGCGAGCTAAGCAATATGAGAAACTTTTTCCAGCACTGATTACAGACTGGAGAAGTTATTGGGGATATGATTTTCCCTTTTATTTTGTTCAAATAGCACCATTTCATTACGTATTTGAAAACAATCTATCACCGGCGTTGAGAGATGCCCAGCGAAAAAGTTTAAAAGTGACCAATACAGGTATGGCTATCACTATGGATATTGGATCACCTACGACGATCCATCCGCCCAATAAACAAGATGTTGGAGATCGATTAGCGCGTTTGGCCCTGGCCAACGACTACAAAAAAGATATATTGGCTTCTGGGCCCCTTTACAAAAGTCATAGTGTGAAGGAGGGCAAAGTGATCATTGATTTTATCTATGGCCAGGGATTAATGAGCTATAAATCTAGCCTTACAGGGTTTGAATTGGCGAGTGAGGATCAAATATATGTTTTAGCAGAAGCAAAGATTGTGAACGATCAAGTCATCGCTTGGTCTGATTTTGTATCTGATCCCAAATATGTTCGATATGGGTGGAAAGATTATTTTGAGGGGACACTATTTAATGGAGGAGGACTACCCGCAGCATCTTTTTCTTCCCAATGATAGAGAACTTCATTCAAGGATGGGAAGACAGATGAACGCGTATTTTTTCAATAAACTTTTTTCTAACACAAGTTTACATACGGTGGATGAGTTTCGTTATACTATGTTAATCATTTTATTAGGTTTATTTCAGGTACTTAAGGAAAGATTTAGAGCTGATCATGTGTTTAAAAAATGCTTATTCAATTTAAGATAAGCGATTTAAAATAGGGAGTTCAAAATCCAGTAATTACTTAGATCGGTAATACTACTTTGATGAAATTATTTTAATTTAGTTATATGAAAAACATCTTTATATTTTATATTTTCATCTTTTGTCATTTGGCAATGAGTCAAAGTGATTCCAATTTTAAATGGTGGAATCCTACAGCGCATGAGTTTCACGTGATAGAGGGGCAGGCTTGGTTCGATGAGGTCCAAGAATCCTATGATCGACTGCCCCACCGCGTAGTTGATAAGGTGGATCCGGGGATCTGGGGGCTGTCCAAACATTCGGCAGGCCTGATGATTCGTTTTCGTTCAAATGCCATAGTGATTAAGATCAGATATCAGATCAACGATGAAAATCCGATTAATATGGATCACATGTCGACCACGGGAGTAAGTGGATTGGATTTATATGCTATAAATAGTGATGGAATGGAAGTTTGGTGTGCAGCAGAACGAACTTTTGGAGATACTACGACTTATGCTTTTCTTAATTTGAATGCGAATGATGGTTATCACGATCGAGGGCGTGAATATCGACTTTACTTACCACTTTATAATCAAGTTAATTGGATGGAAATTGGTGTTGACCAACAGGTGTATTTTGAACCCCTGCCTGTGCGTAAAGAAAAACCCATTGTGGTTTATGGAACCTCTATTGCCCAAGGGGCCTGCGCTTCACGTCCTGGAATGGCTTGGACTTCTATTTTAGGAAGAAAAATGGACAGACCCTTGATTAACTTGGGATTTTCTGGTTGTGGAACATTTGATATGCCAGTGATTGATTTAATAAGTGAGATAGATGCAAAAATTTATGTCTTGGATTGTCTACCGAATTTGTCTTCATATAACTGGGAGAACTTAGAGATAGACAATGTTTCGGAGCTGAAAGAGAGGATCTCATCAGGGATAATAACACTTCGAAAGAAACAACCGCTGGTTCCTATCCTTTTAGTAGACCACGCCGGCTATACTCAAGCGATAGTTAGTGAAAAAAAGAGAATTGAATTTGCTCAAGTAAATCAAGTTCAACAGCAAGTTTTTCATGAACTCAAACAGCAAGGAATGGGCCATCTTTTCTATTTGACCAAGGAAGAAATTGATTTTCAGATGGATGATACTGTTGATGGGATTCATCCGACAGACCTTGGAATGATGAAATACGGTATGAGTTATGAGAAAAAAATACGATCCATATTGGAAGAACCAACAGGAACAGGTTCGACAACATATCCCATTACCCAATATAGGGAGCCCCTAAATTATAATTGGGAAAAAAGACATAGAGAAATCTTGAACATAAATCAAGAAAATCCACCAAAAGCAGTTTTTTTGGCCAATTCAATTGTTCATTTTTGGGGAGGACTACCCCAGACTAAATTAAGGAGAGAACAAACTTCTTGGGATCAATTTTTCACCCCGTTGGGTCTTAAGAATTATGCTTACGGATGGGACAGGATCGAAAATGTCATATGGCGGGTATATCATGGTGAGCTTGACGGATTTGAGGCAGAAAAAGTTTTGGTCATGATAGGGACCAATAATTTACATCTCAATACAAATGAAGAAATCATTGAAGGATTGCACCTTTTAATGAAGGCCATTAAAATCAGACAACCCAAAGCTAAAATAATACTTATGGGCTTGTTGCCCAGAAGAGCCTATGAAGATAGAATTGTAAAGCTGAACTTTCAAATCGCTCAGTTGGCAGGCGAAGTAGCGGTACCCTACAGAGATCTTGGGTACGTGTTTTTAAATAAGGAAAATAAAATTGATGAGTCGTTCTTCTCTGATGGATTGCATCCAAATACTGCGGGTTATCTAAGATTGAGAGAGGTGGTAACACCTTTATTGACGGACTAACGTCCCCATAACAGATATCGAAGGTGGATGAGCGTCATTCCCTTAGAATCAAATCAGAGCTGTCATTTTTGAGTTGTTCTTGGCCCGATTTCTATGACTTCCATATTGAAAATTTTTCCATCTTCAATTTCAAATCTCAAGAGGGTTTTCATCTTGTGAAATCCATGTTTTCCGGCGGCACCAGGGTTTAAATATAGAACATTGTATTTTTTATAAAAAATTACTTTTAAGATGTGAGAATGTCCACAAACAAGAATGTTGGGCTGCTTGGCCAATAATAGGGCTCTGATATTTTTTGTGAATGACGGTGGTTTACCGGCGATATGGGTCATCATGATGCGCATGTCGCCACAAGAAATTAATGCTGTTTCTTCTGTGCGTATTCTAATATCATGCCCATCTATATTACCAAAGACGGCTCGCAAGGGTTTGAAATTTTCTAAAGTCTCTAAGAGGGCAACATTTCCCACATCTCCTGCATGCCATACTTCATTACAATCTTTAAAATAATGAAAAACCTTAGGATCTAAATAACCATGCGTATCGGAGATTACACCTACTTTCATAGATGCAAACTAGGTTAATTTTAACACATTTTAACAGGTTTTTTTTTTGAAAGTTTGAATACTTAATTTTATTTTGTTTTTTGATTCAAAATAGGAAAAAATTACTTTTGGTTGTTTCAATTAAATTGAACTCAATATTTCAAATAGTATATGTCAATTATAGTAGAAAATCTCACTAAAAAGTACGGAGAGCAAAAAGCCGTTAATGATATTTCCTTCAAAATAGAGACAGGCGAGGTCGTCGGATTCTTAGGACCCAATGGTGCTGGGAAAAGTACAACGATGAAGATGATTACATGCTTTATGGCTCCAACTATTGGTAATATTACTGTGGATGATATTTCAGTTAACGAAAACCAATCATTAATAAAGAAAAAGATCGGTTATCTTCCTGAGAATAATCCTCTGTATTTCGATATGTCTATTGTGGATTATCTTCGGTTCACTGCGGAAATACAAGGAGTGTCTAAAACTGACATTCCTGGCCGAATTGGTGAGATGATTGAATTATGCGGTTTAGTGAGAGAAAAACATAAAAATATTAATGAGTTGTCCAAAGGATTCAGACAAAGAGTAGGACTAGCCCAAGCGATGATCCATGATCCTGAGGTTTTGATTTTGGATGAGCCAACTACTGGGCTGGATCCTAACCAAATTGTCGAGATCAGAAAATTAATAAAAGAATTAGGCAAGCAAAAAACTGTGATATTAAGTTCACATATTCTTTCAGAAGTAGAAGCTACTTGTGATCGAATTTTAATAATTAATCGAGGAAGAATAGTTGCAGATGGAACCTCTGAGACATTACGGTCCCAAGCTGATGACCAAGAGTTGTTGACGGTCCATATAACGCCTTTAAACGAGGAATTAGAGACATCATTATTGGGTTTAGGATCTGTTGAAAAAGTAAGTGCGATAGAGGACAAGCCTGGATTTTATAGTATTCAGTCCAAGCCTAATATGGAATCTAGAAAAGCAATTTTTGATCTATGTGTGAAACAGAAATGGTATTTGCTTGAAATGACTGGTATAGAAACCCGTCTTGAGGATGTTTTTAGAGATTTAACTAATTAGCAATATGAAAAAGACTTGGATCATCACGAAAAGAGAATTGGCTTCTTTTTTTGACTCCCTTACCGCATACGTAATGGTCGTATTATTTTTAGGTTTAAGTGGAATATTCACATGGTTGGTAGGGTCAAACATTTTTGTTAATAATCAGGCCAATATGGGAGTTTTTTTTGGTATCGCTTTTTGGTCACTTTTTTTCTTCATCCCTGCATTGACCATGAAAATGGTTGCGGAGGAAAATAGATTAGGAACAATAGAATTATTGACTACAAAGGATATTACTGATGGACAGATCATAAGAGGTAAATTTTTTGCATGTTTAATTTTGATACTCATCTCATTGATTTGTACACTTCCGTATTATGTAACCATTAGCCAATTAGGAAACATTGATGATGGAGCAGTCATAGGTGGTTATGTTGGACTAATTTTTTTATCGGGATCCTATGTAGCGGTTGGTCTTTTCGCGAGTAGCATCACTACCAATCAAATAGTGGCATTTTTGGTTGCGCTGTTCATAGGTATATTTTTCCATTTATTGTTTGATGTGTTGGGTACATCGACTTCGGGGATTTTAGGCTCTTTTTTAAACTATTTGAGTATGCGTGTTCATTTTGATTCTATTAGTAGAGGGGTCGTGGATTCTCGAGATTTAGTTTATTTTGGATCCATAATAACCATGGGTCTTTATTTAGCAGAATTGATGCTGTCCAAACGTAATTGGCAATCCTAAGTTTATACTATGAAAAAATCAAAATTATTTATTCAGGGTAGTATGGTTTTGGCCATAATTTTGGTAGTAAACTTGTTGTCTGAAGTAGCCTACTTCAGGATTGATTTTACTGAGGATAAACGATATACTCTTGGACAAGCTACTCGAAGTATTCTTGAGGAATTAGATGATGTCATCACTGTGAAAGCATACTTTACAGAAGATTTACCAGCACAACTGGGTTATATAAAGGATGAATTAAGAGACCAGTTTATCGAATACGAAAATCGCTCGAATGGAAACTTTGTATTTGAATTTATCAATCCCAACACATCGGACGAGTTGAAGCAAGAAGCCATGCAAAATGGAATAACACCTGTGTCAATTAATATAGTAGAGGATGATCAGAGACAGCAAATTCAAGCATTTATGGGTATTTTGATCCAAGCTGATGGACAGAAAGAAGTAATACCGCTTGTTCAGCCTGGATCCAGTTTAGAATACGAAATAACTACTTCAATAAAAAAAATAACTCTTAAAAATAAACCTAAAATCGGACTGATTACTGGTAATAATGAAGTGACCATGGGAGCTATTCCGCAATTGTTCCAACAGCTTGCGGTGATGTATGAAATGGTTTCCTTTAATTTATCAGATTCTTCTGAGATCACTCCTAACTATAGCTGTATGATTTGGATTAGCCCAAATGATACCATTCCATCAACTGACTTTGATAAGGTCAATAAATATTTAGATAAGGGAGGTAATTTATTTCTGGCTTATTCCAATATTTCAGGTAACCTTCAAACAGCAGAAATATTTTCTAAACCAGATATTGGTTTAAATGATTGGCTGCAGTCAAAAGGTATATCGATGGGAAATCAAGTTGTGATTGATGCTTCTTGTGCCTCAGTCACAGTGCAACAAAAGCAAGGATTTTTCACCATGAACAGTCAGATCGAATTTCCTTATTTTCCTCAAATCAGAAAGTTTGAAAAACATCCAATCACTGTAGGTCTGGAATCGATGATGTTACCTTTTTCCAGTCCTCTCGATTTTATTGGATCAGATACTACGCTAGCGATTAATGCAGTCCTTCAAACCAGTGAAATGTCAGGTACTCAAAATACCCCAAACTATATGAATGTTCAAAAGGAATGGACTGAACAAGATTTTACAGCACCAAATCAAATATTAGCATTATCTATGGAGCATATGGGTGCAAATAATGGGAGTATGGTAATTGTGTCTAATGGGCAATTTATAAATAATGGAGAAGGTCAACAAGCACAACAATTGGATATGGATAATATTAATTTTGCCGCCAATGCCATTGATTGGTTATCGGATGATACGGGACTTGTGGGCTTAAGGACTAAGGGAATTACGAGCAGACCCTTAGAATCTATTGACGATGGTACAAAATCACTAGTGAAATATGGGAATGTGTTCTCTCCTATTTTATTGATTTTAATTTATGGATTTATCAGGAGGTCATCGGTACAGCGAAAACGTCAAAAATGGGCCCAAGGGGATTATAGTTGATTAAATTTCTTTTTTTATGAAAGTCATGAATACATCAAAACTTTTTATTTTTTTGGTTATTATTAGTCTAGTTTTTGTCATTATTAAGTTTACTAAAAATCCGGACAGAAGTAATAGCTATAATGAGGTATTAGTAGATTTTGATTCACAACTTGTGGATGAAATAAAGATTGAGAATGAAAATGAGCAAGTCATATTAGAAAAAATTTCTGGTCAATGGAAGGTAAAAGTAGGCCAAAAGCAGCATGAGGCTTTAAGGAGTACAGTAGAAGCTTTTTTACAAACCATTCAAACCATTAAGCCCTCTCGACTGGCTTCTCGATCAGTTGAGCGGTGGTCAGATTATAATGTGGATGACAAGGGGACACGGGTGATTATATCTGGAGACAAAGATGTTTTTTTAGATATAATCCTGGGTAGATTCGCTTTTGAAGGACAAAGAACTTACTATAGTTTTGTTCGTCTAGTGGATGATAATGATACCTATGTAGCAGATAATTTCATGAAAATGAGTTTGGTTTCTAAAAGTGTTGATTTTCGAAACAACCGCGTATCGAATTTCAGAAATGATTCATTAACTGCTATAGATTTCATCTATCCAGATAGTGCTTTTTCGTTGACTAAGAAAGAAGCCTATTGGTTTAAAAATAACGTTGAGGTTGATTCAATTAAGTTCAAAAAGTATCATGACGACGTTCAATTTATTATGAGTAAATCGTTTGCTGCATCAGATTCTATATCAGTACCTACGCATGAGGTGATCTTTCACTTTTCTAATAGGTCTGAAATAAAAATTACAGGAATCCTTGAGCAAGGAGATTGGTTGATCAGATCTTCTGAGAATAAAGATGAAGCATGGAAAGATCCAGTCCTTTTGGAAAAAATATTCATCTCAAATAAATATTTTTGATTTTTTAATCTTTTGGTGAAACCCTTTTTTTAATTGATATTTAAGTTAGCCCAACAATCTATAATTTTTGTGAGCAATGATGCTTATATTTGAAATTATGAGTGTACGCCTAGGGTCCTTTTTTCTGTTTTTGATGGTAATATTTACTTTTTCTAAGAGTCCATCTGAGGTTGATATTAACACTGAAATCAATTGGATCAGTTTTGAAGAAGCGGTGGCGAAAACCTCAGAGAATCCCAAAATGATTTTAGTTGATCTTTATACAGATTGGTGTGGATGGTGCAAAAAAATGGATCGAGATACCTACAGTCGTGCTGAAATTGTGGCCTACGTTAATGATAAATTTTATGCAGTAAAATTTGATGCTGAAGGCGCTGAAGAAGTTAGTTTTAGGGGTCATATCTTCAAATTCGTGGCCTCAGGTCGAAAGGGATATCACGAATTGGCGGCAGCGCTCACACAAAATAAGCTCAGTTACCCTACGACGGTTTTTATGAATGAAGAGCTCCAAATCATTCAGCCCGTGCCGGGTTACTTGGATGCGCCTACTTTTGATACTATTTCCAAATACATGGGTGAGGGCAAATATAAAAATACAGCTTGGGAGGAGTTTCAAAAATCTTATCAAAGTAAACTTTGAAGTAACTTTTAGGGTGCTTTACGTAAATCATAAAGCAACCATTCGGATGTTTTTGGCATCCTCTAGATAATCATAACCCTTTAAAAAATATTTATTATGACCAAGAGACTCATTTTTAGTTGTACTCTATCAATGGTGGGATTCTTTTTGTTGGCAGATCCTATCCAAAGAAATTTACAGCCTTTTAAGCAATTATATGTAAAAGAGGGTATCGAGGTCGTACTGATAAAAGGTACAGAATACAACGCTATGGTGGATGTTTCAGGATGTAATCCCGCAGATGTGCTGACTGAGGTCAACAATGGTCGATTAACGATACGTATGAGGTCAGGAAGATATAGAAATATTGAGGTAAAAGTAGCGCTTACTTATGTGAATCTTAATGCAATAGATGTATCCTCGTCAGGAGTGGTCAAAGGATCAGATCAATTGGAAAGTGAAGCCCTAGAGATTGAAGTCAGCAGTACCGGTTCGCTGGAGTTAAATATTCTTGTCAATAGCTTAGATTTAGATGTCAGCAGCTCGGGGTTTGTAGCCTTGAATTTAGAGGTGAATAAACTTGAGGTCGAAATCTCAAGTGCAGGTAAGGTCAAGCTGACCGGCCGAGTACGTGACCAAGCATTAGATATAAGTAGTGGGGCTCATTATGAGGGGTTTAAGATGATTTCGGAAAGAACATTAGTGGACATAAGTAGTGGAGGACTGGCTCAAGTTTATGCGAAAGAAAAACTAGATGTCCAGGCGAGTAGTGGAGGGTCAGTAGAATTTCAAGGAAGTCCAGGCAGTTTGAGCAAACGCTTAAGTAGTGGAGGTTCTGTAAGTCAATATTAGTCATTTAAATTCAATAGCTTTGATATTTTCAGGGAATGGGCGAGGTTCATTAGGGAGTTTGCCATACGTATTGTGTATCTATCTCTTAGTCCTAGGATGTGAAAGCGTTGAAACCCAGCGAGATCAATTTTTTACTCAAGGAAATGAAGCGATTGAAGCCAAGTCTTATGAGGCTGCGATTAGTTTATACACAAAAGCCATTAAGATAGATTCTGATGATGCCGAGTCCATCAATAATAGGGGAGTGGCCAAACGAGAATTAGGTAGGGTTTATGAAGCGATCCAAGATTATAATGAGGCATTATTGATTGATAATGAATTTTGGGATTGCCTACATAACAGAGCCATGGCCTATCAAGAGGCGGGTAATTGGACGAAAAGCATCAGAGATTACGATTTACTTATAGCCCATCATGATACTTCCATTTATCACGAAGCTAAGGCGCTTATTTTCACAGAGTCAAAAGATTATGAACGAGCCATGGATGAATTTAATAGGGTACTGGCACGAAATCCAAAGGATACTGAGGCCAAGATCAATTTAGCCACCTTAGATTTTTATCTGGGCAATAAGCAAAGGGCGGCAGCTACTTTAGAGGAAATTTTGCATCAGTCTCCCAATGAAGCCTTTGGATACAATACACTCAATCAGATATATTTAGAGTTATCGTCATTGGACTTAGCCTATCGGGCCATCCAGCAAGCCCTTAGGCTGGATCCGAACAATGCTTTTTTTCTAAATAATAGGGGTTTTACCTATCTAGAGATGGATTCTATAGCTTTAGCCTTGATCGATATCAACCAAAGTATTGTTTTGACTCCTGATAATCCATGGTCTTATCGAAATAAGGGCTACTACTATTATAAAATGGGGGATTTCACTCAGGCCATCCGTTATTTGAAGCAATCCTTGGAGATGGATGAAAACGTAAAGGAAGCTCATTTGATGTTGGGCATGACCTATTTATCAGCTGGCCAATCAGGAATGGCTTGCCAGGCATGGCAAATAGCAATGCATGTGGGTAACGAAAAAGCGCAGGCCTACCTGAACGATCATTGTAATTAAGTGTGCATTCTTTTTTGAAAATCAATTGATGGAGAGAAGTCCTATGGTTAAAAATAACCATAGGAATAGTGACTGCAGATAGGAACATAAAGGGAAGACCAAAACGGCTTGGTTAGGTATATCTGATCTGGATGGATTCCAAAAATACGGAGTGGCCTTTACAGGGTGAAAAAAGATATTAAGGACCAGTATGAGTGCAGCTAGGTCCCATACAATGGCCCTATTTTTTTAGAAGAACCAATGAATATGGGATGTTAGATACTCAGTTAGAGGAAATGCTTAGGAAACGCCTGCAAGGAGCATTACCAGGAAATCTCGCTCATGAGAAAATGAGAGCTCAGATCATCCATGAAGATGCTGCTCGAAAACCCTTTCAGCTTTCTCCAAAAGAGGGTGCAGTCCTGATATTGTTATACCCAGATGAACATGCGAGCGATTGGAAGTTTCCCTTGATTCAGCGACCTCCTTATGACGGGGTTCATGGTGGGCAAATCAGTTTCCCTGGAGGGAAAAAAGAGCATACGGATAGAGATTTGCTGCAAACTGCCCTTCGCGAGACCTATGAAGAAATAGGCGTTTCAGATTCAAGCATCAAGATAATTGGTAAGTTGAGCAAACTGGATGTAGCAGCGTCTAATCATGTGGTACTTCCCGTGATTGGCTTTATGGATCAAAAACCTATATTTACACCTCATCCTTATGAGGTAGCGGAGATTATTGAAATTTCTTTGATCGATTTGTTTAAAAAAAATGTAATCAAGGAAAAATATCTGCAGACCAGAGGAGTAACTTTAAGGGCACCTTATTATGATGTTGATGATCACTTTATTTGGGGTGCAACGGCGATGATACTTAATGAACTGGTAACTTTAATCAAGTCCTAATGAACGAAGATTTAATTCAAAATGATGCGGTAATATTTGGTATCCTGATGTTGATTTTGGGAGCTGTTTTTTATACCTCAGACAGTAAGTTATGGTTTTGGAAAAAATTCTATGGTTGGGTTCCATCCGTACTTGTTTGTTATTTTTTACCGTCGTTACTTTATAGTTTTGGCATCATTGACCCTACAAAGTCTAATTTATATTTCATGGCTTCTCGGTATTTATTGCCGACCAGTTTGATTTTATTAACGCTTTCGGTAGATGTTAAGGAGCTCATAAAATTAGGTCCTAAGGCCATCATTATGTTCTTTACAGGTACCGTCGGTATTATCTTAGGGGGCCCTATAGCCCTTCTTTTGATTTCTTATATTGCCCCTGAAGTCATCAATGCGCCACCTACTGAAGAAATATGGCGAGGCATGACTACCATTGCGGGCTCATGGATTGGAGGTTCTGCCAATCAAACAGCAATGAAAGAAGTTTTTGAAGTAGGTGGACCCTTGTTCTCGAAGATGGTGGCGGTAGATGTTATTATGGGTAATTTATGGCTGGCCATTTTAATGCTAGGTATAGGGAAAAACAAAAAGATCAATCAATTATTAAAAGCCGATGATCGAGCCATTGAAAATTTAAAAAATCGGATGGAAGATTTCCAACAGAAGTCTGCAAAAATAGCTTCTCTATCAGATCTTGTTAAGATTTTGGCCATTGGTTTTGGCTGTATGGGATTGTCTCATTTTCTGAGTGATCTTATTGCACCTTATTTACGTACCAATTTCCCACAGTTGCAGGACTATAGTTTGACCTCAGGGTTCTTTTGGATCGTAGTGATCGCCGCCACATTGGGTGTTGCATTGTCTTTTACGCATGCCCGATCTTTGGAGTACGTGGGAGCGTCAAAACTCGGCAGTTTGATGGTTTATGTTTTGATTGCTACTATTGGTATGAATATGGATATATTGGCTGTTTTTGAAAATCCGGGCTTGTTTTTAATTGGATTCATCTGGATTGGATTTCATGTTATGTTATTAATGGTAGTAGCTAAAATCATCAAGGCGCCTTACTTTTTTGTAGCAGTAGGCAGTCAGGCCAACGTGGGAGGGGCCGCGTCTGCACCTATTGTAGCGGCCTATTTCAGTCCATCTTTGGCTCCTGTGGGTGTACTTTTGGCCGTATTAGGATATGTTGTGGGTACTTATGGGGCCTATATTTGTGGACTGTTGCTCCAAGGAGTATCACCATGAATGGCGTGAGGGGGCCAGTTTTAAATGGTTGAACGACTATTTTGGGTAGCTTCCTCCGCCATTTTTTGTGCCCGCTCCACCCCTAAGTATTTTTCAATTCCGTAATGGCCTAAATAAATGAGGGGAGTGCTCAAAATGGCAATGACAAATTTGAAGATATAATTGACAGATCCCACAGCCAATACTTGCGTAAGTGGCCATTGACTTTCTGCGGGAGCCAATAGATAGAAGGCTAAAAAAAGAACAACGAAGCTATCAATTAATTGAGAGATTAGCGTAGAGCCGGTTGCCCTTAACCAAATTAATGTGGGGCCCGTAAATTGTCTGAGTTTCTGGAAAATATAGACGTCTAATAATTGACCTATGAGGAAAGCAACTAAGCTTCCCACGATAATACCTAAACCTTGGGTGAAAATTTTATTGAAAGCCAAGTCTATATTTAACACATTTCCGAGCGCATCTAGCGCATTGATTTCTAGCCAAAACTGGGCGGGAGGCAATAGGGTGATGGTATAGATAATAAGGAAGGCATAGCTGATCAATCCAGCGGTCAATAAGCTGATTTTTTTAATGCCTTCCCGACCAAAGTATTCATTGATAATATCAGTAGTTAAAAAAACGACAGGCCATAAAATGACCCCTGCGGTAAGGTTAAAATCAAGATTAAAACCTAAAATTTCAATATGAGCAGGGGAGACACCTATTATTTTTTCTGCAGAAAAAATTTTAATACCCATGATTTCGGCAAGCAAGGCATTGGTGATAAATATACCTGAAAGTATCAAGAAGAGTTGTTGTTTTTTTCCTACAGCTAAGATGTTACTCATTGATTTTAAATATACGACCTTCTAAGGCTAAGTGGGCATTTTCAAATTCAGTTTGCACTTCCCTTAATAAGGGACTCAAATCTTTGTATCGAGTAGAAAAATGACCAACGATTAGCTTACCTACTGCTGCTGCTGCTGCGATGTGTCCTGCTTGTGTGGCGGTGGTATGAAAGGTCAGATACGCGCGCGCTTTCATTTCATCCATAAAGGTAGCTTCATGATAAAGTAAATCGACCCCTTTAATCCATTTCACAAGCTCTTCATCGTATTTTGTATCTGAACAGAAAGCATATGAATGATGTTTTCTTGGGGGGAGCGTAAATTCTTCATTCAAATACTTTGTCCTACCATCTTCATGGAGCACATCAATGCCTGATTTGAGTTGTTTGATTTCTAAAGCATTTAACGTTTCATTGAGGTGAGTCTTATTCAGTCTCCTCAAATTTGGTTTTTCCTCAAACAAAAATCCGGTACAAGGAATGGAATGCTTCATAGGAATACTCTTGATCGTAAGTTTAGGCAGATCCACGAGGAGTTCTTGAACCCCTTCTTTCCATTCAGTCAGTTCAATGGGGAAGTTGAATACCGTTTTTGAATGT
>Ga0206125_10001214_pt1 | contig 30642 bp, 26 predicted proteins | sample Helgoland_Spring_4_FD_148598 | JGI IMG/M metagenome (GOLD analysis project Ga0206125, IMG submission 148598) | Pelagic subsurface seawater microbial communities from Kabeltonne, Helgoland, North Sea - Helgoland_Spring_Bloom_20160331_1 | ecosystem: Environmental > Aquatic > Marine > Epipelagic ... | reverse complement strand
TATAATGTAGCCTATGGAGATCGTAATACGCTAAATGATTTAATGAGATACCTAAAAGAGTATTTATCTGAGTTCGATTCTAAAATTTCAAATGTAGCCGTTATTTACGGACCAAATAGAGCAGGTGACATCCCACATTCTCACGCAAGTGTTGAAAAAGCAAAAGAAAACTTAAATTATAACCCACAGTTTACCCTGCAGCAAGGACTTAAAGAGGCTGTAAAATGGTATTGGGAAAATTTATAAAAAAAATATGAAAAAAGATAAAATAGCAATAATAGGACTGGGATATGTTGGTTTGCCATTGGCAAGACTTTTTGCCACCAAATATTCAGTAGTTGGATTTGATATAAATACTGACAGAATATCTGAATTAATGTCTGGTGTTGATTCAACCTTAGAGGTTGATAAAGAAACCTTACAATCTGTATTAATTGATGAAAACTCTGATTCAAATGGACTTTTTTGTACCAATCAGTTGGCTAAAATTAAGAATTGTAATTACTATATTATTACAGTTCCAACACCTGTTGATAAAAATAATAGACCCATTTTAACACCACTTGTAAAAGCAAGTGAAACCGTTGGTGCATTATTAAAAAATGGAGATATCGTAATTTATGAATCTACGGTGTATCCGGGAGCTACAGAGGAAGATTGTGTTCCTATACTAGAAACTGTTTCTGGACTTATATTTAATAAAGATTTCTATGCAGGATATTCTCCAGAGAGAATTAATCCAGGAGATAAAGAACATACAGTTGAAAAAATATTAAAAGTTACTTCTGGCTCAACGCCAGAGATAGGTTTGAAAGTCGATGGATTATATAAATCTGTGATTACTGCAGGTACTCATTTGGCACCAACAATAAGAGTAGCCGAAGCAGCTAAAGTGATTGAGAATTCACAACGCGATATAAATATTGCTTTTGTGAATGAATTGGCTAAAATATTTAACTTAATGGATATTAATACCCACGACGTTCTCGAAGCAGCTGCCACTAAATGGAATTTTCTACCTTTTAAACCAGGTTTAGTTGGGGGGCATTGTATTGGAGTAGATCCATATTATTTAGCACAAAAAGCACAAGAATTTGGATATAATCCAGAAATTATTCTTGCAGGTAGAAGAATGAATGATAGTATGGGGGAGTATGTTGCATCAGAAGTAATAAAATTGATGGTTAAAAAAGACATTCGAATAAAAGAAGCTTCTGTTCTGGTTTTAGGAATTACTTTTAAAGAAAATTGTCCAGATGTTAGAAATACAAAAGCTATAGACGTAATTTCTTCTCTAAAGAAATATGATTTAAAAGTAAAAGTATACGATCCTTGGGCTAATGAGCAAGAAGTTTTAAATGAATATGGGATAATTTCAACAATAAATTTACCTAAAGAGAAATTTGATTGTATTGTTTTAACTGTCTCGCACAATGAGTATAAACATCTTGATTTTGCTTCATTGAAAAAAGAAAATTCAATAATTTATGATGTTAAAAATATGTTGAGTGAATCTAAAAAAGATAAAACACTTTAAAAAATAAACTTATTAATCTTTTAAGAGAATTAAAAAGTTCATGAAGAAAAAAATATTATTAATATTTGGAACTAGACCAGAAGCTATCAAAATGGCTCCGCTAGTTAAAGAGTTTCAAAAATTTCAAGATTTCTTTGATACGAGAGTTTGCGTAACAGCACAACACAGAGAAATGTTAGATCAAGTCCTAGATTTTTTTGATATTACATCTGATTATGATCTTGATTTAATGAAACCTGATCAAAATTTATATGGCTTAACAGCTACTATTATTGAGTCTTTAAAGCCAATTCTTGAAGAATTCACTCCAGATTATGTGTTTGTCCATGGAGATACGACGACGACTATGGCTGGTTCCATTGCAAGTTTTTACTCTGGAGCAAAAGTATGTCACGTAGAAGCTGGTCTTAGAACTAATAATAAACTATCTCCTTTTCCTGAGGAAATAAATCGTCAAATAACTGGTAGAATTTGTGATTATCATTTTGCTCCTACTGAAACTTCAAAAAAGAACTTACTTAAAGAGAATATTTCTGATAGTTCAATTCTAGTTACTGGAAATACAGTGATTGATGCTTTGATTAAATCTGTTGAAAAAGTTAATGAAAACCCCAGTCAATTAATTCAAGACCTTTCAAAAAAAATTGGCAATCAAGAAGTTATTTTAGTCACAGGACATCGAAGAGAGAATCACGGAGGTGGTTTTGAAAGAATTTGTAAAGGGTTAAAACGAATTGCAAAAGATGATACAAATCGTATCATTATTTATCCTGTTCATTTGAATCCAAAGGTACAGGAACCTGTAAATAGAATCTTATCTGGAATTAATAATATAATTTTAATAGATCCTTTAGCATATCAAGATTTCATTTGGCTTATGAATAGATCTAAAATTATTATTACTGATAGTGGCGGTGTTCAAGAAGAAGCACCTAGTCTAGGGAAACCGGTATTAGTAATGAGAGATACCACTGAAAGACCAGAGGCAGTTGAAGCAGGGACAGTTTTGTTGGTTGGAACCAATGAAGATCTGATTGTATCAAAAGCATTGGACTTATTAAATAATCATGACAACTTTGTTAAAATGTCAAAACTCCACAATCCATATGGAGACGGGTTGGCATCAAAAAGAATTGTAGATTTTATAAAAAACATAAAATAATGAACCCAGAAGTAGTTACTATCGGATTAGGATATATTGGATTACCAACCTCAGCATTAATAGCATCGCATGGAACGAATGTGCTAGGTGTTGATATTAACCAAAAAGTTGTAGACACAATTAATCAAGGAAAAATACACATTGTGGAGCCCGACTTAGATGCCATTGTTTCAAAAGCAGTTTCAAATGGCTTTTTTAAAGCATCAACAAAGCCCACTACAGCAGATGTTTACCTGATTGTAGTTCCTACACCATTTAAAGGCAATCATGAACCAGATATTTCTTTTGTTGAGGCTGTAACAAAAGGAATTATTCCACTACTAAAAAAAGGAGACTTATATATTATAGAATCGACCTCTCCTATCGGTACAACTGAAAAAATGCAAAAATTAATATTTGCTTCTAGACCAGAACTTGAAGGAGCTATTCATATCGCCTATTGTCCGGAAAGAGTATTACCAGGAAATGTTATGCATGAACTCGTTGAAAATGATCGTGTTATTGGAGGTGTAAACGAAGCTGCTACTAAAAAAGCAATCTCATTTTATAGCAAGTATGTGAAAGGAGAATTACATGGGACTAATGCGCGCACTGCCGAGATGTGTAAATTAGTAGAAAACTCTTCTCGAGATGTTCAAATAGCATTTGCTAATGAGCTCTCTTTAATATGCGATAAAGCAGATATTAATGTATGGGAATTAATCAATCTAGCAAACAAACATCCAAGAGTAAATATTCTTCAACCAGGTTGTGGAGTTGGTGGACATTGTATTGCAGTTGACCCATATTTTATTGTATCTGATTATCCGATGGAATCAAAAATTATTGGTACTGCTAGAGAAGTAAATAATTATAAATCTTTTTGGTGTGCTGAAAAAATTCAAAACGAGAAACTTAAATTTGAATTAAAACACGGTAGAAAACCTAAAACTGCATTGATGGGATTGGCTTTTAAACCAAATATAGACGATTTAAGAGAGTCACCTGCTAAATATATTGCTCAAAAAGTTTTACAGAATTCAAACAATGAAGAACATTTTATTGTTGAACCAAATATTAAATCTCATTCAGTATATAAGTTGACAGACTATAAAGAAGCTATAGATAAAGCTGATATTATTGTTTTCTTAGTTGCTCATAGAGAGTTTATTGGATTGAGTCTTTTTGGAGAAAAAATAATATTAGATTATTGTGGAGTAAAAAAATAGATGTTATGTCAGAAAATAAAAACATATTAATTACTGGTGGTGCGGGGTTTATAGGTTCTCATGTAGTTAGGACTTTTGTTAATAAATACCCGGATTATAATATTTATAACTTAGACGCATTAACATATGCTGGGAATTTAGAAAATTTAAAGGATCTAGAAAACGCTTCTAATTATAAATTTCTTAAGGGTGATATTACAGATGAAAAATATGTAAATGATATTTTTAATACTTATAAGTTTGAAGGAGTTATTCATTTAGCTGCAGAGTCACATGTTGACAGATCTATAGTTGACCCACTTGCATTTGCAAAGACAAATATCTTAGGAACAATGATTTTATTAAATGCATTCAAAAATGTATGGTCCAATAATTGGCAAGGAAAAAGGTTTTACCACGTCAGTACTGATGAAGTTTATGGAAGTTTAGGTGTGTCAGGATTGTTTACTGAAAACACTTCATACGACCCCAATTCACCCTATTCAGCTTCAAAAGCGAGTTCAGACCACTTTGTTAGGGCTTATGGAGAAACCTATGGTGTGCCTTATGTTATTTCTAATTGTTCCAATAATTACGGCCCTAATCAATTTCCTGAAAAGCTTATTCCCTTATTTATTAGTAATATTCTAACTAACAAGCCACTTCCAGTTTATGGTGATGGAAACTACACCAGAGACTGGTTATATGTTATAGATCACGCTATTGCTATTGATTCAGTTTTTCATAAAGGACAAAACCATGAAACATACAATATCGGTGGTTTTAATGAGTGGAAAAATATTGATTTAGTAAAACTATTGTGTAAACAAATGGATGAAAAATTGCAGCGCGACGCAGGTACAAGCCAGAAATTAATCACATATGTAAAAGATAGGCCAGGGCATGATTTACGATATGCTATCGATGCTTCAAAAATTAATACAAAACTAGGATGGAGTCCAACTGTAATATTCGAAGAGGGCCTTTCCAATACTATTGACTGGTACTTAAATAATAAAAAGTGGCTTAAAAATGTTACTTCTGGGAAGTATCAAAATTATTACAAAAAAAAATACAATTAGTATATGAAAGGAATTATTCTAGCAGGTGGATCCGGAACAAGATTACACCCCTTGACTATCGCAGTCAGTAAACAATTGTTACCAGTTTACGATAAGCCAATGATTTATTATCCGATGTCTGTATTAATGTTGGCAGGTATTAAAGAAATTTTAATTATATCAACACCCCACGACCTACCAAATTTTCAGAAATTATTAGGTGACGGATCTAATTTAGGAATTAAATTATTTTATAAGGAACAACCAAGTCCTGATGGGTTGGCTCAAGCTTTCATTTTAGGTGAAGAGTTTATTGGTACTGATGATGTTTGTCTTATTTTAGGAGATAATATATTTTATGGATCTGGTTTACAAAAATTATTAGCTAAAGCAGTTCATGATGTCAAAAATGATAAAAAAGCTATTATTCTTGGTAATTATGTTAATGATCCAAAAAGGTATGGAGTTGCTGAATTTGATCGAAAAAAAAATGTAATTAGTATTGAAGAAAAGCCCAAAGAACCAAAGTCTAATTATGCAGTTGTTGGCTTGTATTTTTATCCGAATTCAGTTACAGAAATTGCGAAAAATATAAAACCATCTGAACGAGGAGAATTAGAAATTACGACTTTAAATCAAGTTTATCTAAAGAAGACTAATTTAAAGCTCAAAATACTTAGCAGAGGATTTGCATGGTTAGATACAGGTACTCATGAGTCTCTTTCAGAAGCTACAGATTTTGTAAAATCTATTGAAAAACGAACAGGTTTAAAAATTGGATGTATTGAGGAAATAGCACTCAAATATAAATGGATTAATTCTCATGAATTATATAATAGGATTGCTGATTTAAAGGGAGATTATTACAGTTACATTAAAAATATCATACAAAGTGATATTTAAAAATAAATTATTTAATGGTATTCTTTGGGTCTTTACCGATACATTTTTAGTTGGTTCATTTCAGTTTATTGCTTTGATTTTATTGGCTAGATGGTTGGGGCCTAAAGATTTTGGATTAATTGGTATGATAGCTATTTTTATTGAAATTGGTAAATCAGTAACTGATAGTGGATTATCAAATTCATTAATCAGAACTAAAGCAGCTGATAATTCTGATTATTCAACAGTTTTCTTCATGAATATTTTCATGAGTATAATCATATATTTGATATCGTTTTTTTCTGCACCATTTGTTGCAAATTTCTATAATGAGCCAATTCTTGTTGATCTAATTAGATTTTATTGTTTGATTTTTATAATTATTGGATTCTCAACGGTTCAGCTTGCGATTCTTACTAAAAAAATGAATTTTAGAAGGATTACTATGATTAATTCTCCGGCAATTTTTTTAGGCGTTATAATTGGTTTGTATTTAGGCTATAATGGATTTGGAGTATGGAGTATAATTTGGATGTATTTGACAATAGAAACATTTAAAAGCATATTTTTTTGGCTTTTCTCAAGTTGGAAACCTTGTTTTGTTTTTTCGACAGTTAAATTTCAATATCACTTTAATTTTGGCTATAAATTGATGTTATCTCAGATTATTAGTACAATGTTTAGAAATATTTATAATGTTTTGATTGGAAAAAATTTTTCTTCTCAGACTTTAGGATATTTTGAAAGATCTAGGCAATTATGTGAATACCCTTCAGCTGCACTTACAACAATCATTAGTAAAGTATCTTATCCATTTCTCTCAGAAATTCAAGATAATAAAGTATTTTTGGAAAAAACATATAAAGACTTAATTAAAATATCATTTTTTGTGATTTCTCCTTTAATGTTATCTACGGCTGCAATCGCTAAACCATTATTTTTAATTCTTTTAGGAGATGAATGGGTTCCTGCAGTTGTATTTTTTCAGATATTAAGTTTGTCAATGATGTTGTATCCAATTCATGCATTCAATCTTAATATTTTAAAGGTCTCAGGAAGAAGTGATTTATTTTTAAAATTAGAAATTATAAAGAAGGTAATTGCAGGGATAACTATTGTGATTGCTTTTCAATTTGGTGTTTTAGGTTTGGTATGGTCAAGTGTCTTTACTTCATTTGCAGCATTATCTGTAAATATGTTTTTCTCAAGTAAAGTGGTGAATTACCCAGTCCTATCCCAATTAAAAGATTTAAGCCTAACCCTTATTCTCTCTTTAATTACGGCTGTCTTAATGTACTATTTTTCTCAAACGCTATTAAATACAAACCTCATTGTACAACTTCTATTGAGTTACACTTTTGGAGCTGTATTTTACATTGGTGTTAATTATATCAACAAAAAGAGTCCTCTACACTTAACGTTAAATTTGTTAAAAAAACAGAATAGATGATCAACGTAACTAAAACTTTTTTTCCACCATTAGAGGAATATCAGAAGTATCTAGAAAGAGTCTGGGAAAATCAATGGTTGACGAACAACGGTGAACTGTATAAAGAGTTAGTTTCAAAACTCAAAAGTCGCTTAGGGCTAAACCACCTAATTCCAATGACCAACGGAACTTTGCCTATTCAAATTGCTTTGAATGCTTATGGTAAAGGCGGAGAAATTATTACCACACCTTTTTCATATGTAGCTACTACGTCTAGTATTGTATGGGAAAATTGTACTCCAGTTTTTGTGGATATCAATCCTGATTATTTAACAATTGACGAAACTAAAATAGAAGCTGCCATAACAGATAAGACAACATGTATTTTAGCAACGCATGTTTATGGAAACCCTTGTCATGTAGAGGCAATACAGGAAATTGCAAAGAAGTATAATTTAAAAGTAATTTACGATGCCGCTCATTGTTGGGGAGTTACATACAAAGGACAATCTCTTTTTAACTATGGAGATATGTCTACGACGAGTTTTCACGCAACTAAATTGTTTCATACTGGAGAAGGAGGTGCCTTATTCTGTGAAGATGAAAGCATTTATCACGAAATACATTATCGTCATAATTTTGGTCATCATGGAAGAGAAAACTTCCATGGTGTAGGGATCAATGCAAAAATGTGTGAACTACAAGCAGCCATGGGACTTAGTATCTTGCCTTATATGGAACACGTTATCAGTGAACGCAAACTCGTATGTGAGTATTATGATACGCATCTCGATTTTACCAAATTAGAGACATTCAAATTAAGAGATCATACAACGTGGAATTATGTGTATTATCCAATCATTTTTAAGGATGAGGAAAGCTTATTACGAGCAAAATCCAGCTTAGAAGAAAACAGCATTTTTCCAAGAAGATATTTCTATCCAAGTTTGGAGAATTTACCTTATATTAATTCAAATTGTTGTAATCTTACAGAAAGCATCGCAAGCCGAGTTTTGTGTTTACCTCTTTATGTAGGATTAGAAAAAACTGAACAAAATAAAATTATAGAACTAATCAATGAAAAACTTTAATTAATGGAAGAAACCAGAAAAATTTTAGAAAAGTTAGGTCTGCCCAAAGGAGATGGTTTTACACTACCTGAATCCCAAAAACGATTTGGAGATGGAGCTCAATACAGGTTTGAAGTACCAGGAATTCAAGGGCCAGGAACCATGAAAGCTTTATTGGAAGAAGTGGATGCCAGAAATTTAGTAATTCACAGAGTAACGCAAACAAAAGGGATCATGCTTTTAACCGATAACGAGATCCTTGAAATGATCAAATTATCAAAAGAATATCAAGTTGATTTAGTACTTGCAATTGGACCGAGAGCAACCTATGATACAAGTGCCTCAGTGAATACTGTTGAAGGACAAAGAATGGGACTAAGGTTAAGAGGTCAAGAGCAGATCATACGAGCTATAGAAGATGTAAAAAGAACAATTGCCTTAGGAGGAAAATCGTTTTTACTATACGACGAAGGGCTTTTATGGACGTTATCTGAAATGAGAAAAATGGGTGAAATCCCAGAGAATGTCAAGTTCAAAGTATCGGCACATGCTGGTCATGGAAATCCAGCATCAGCAAAACTTCTTGAAAGTATCGGTGCGAACTCTGTAAATCCTGTAAGAGATTTGACTTTACCTATGTTGTCTTCAATAAGACAAGCAATAAATGTTCCTATCGATTTACATACTGAGAATCCAAAATCCTCAGGAGGATTCATCAGACACTACGAAGTACCAGAAATGATTCGCTTAACATCTCCACTGTTTCTTAAAACAGGTGGATCTGTAGCGAAGACACATGCTTGGGATACAACTGTTGCTGATGCTAAAAACAGAGCCAAGCAAGTAAGTTTGGTAAAACGAGTAATCGACCAGTATTGTCCGGAGGCAGTAATGTCGGCCAAAGGATCGATTGAGTAAGATTGCTCTTGAACGAACTATTTTATCTGAATAAAATGAGAAATAATTATCACAATATAGACTTTGATTTTGTAAAGAAACCCGTAAATTTTAACAAATTTACAGATAAGAAATTGTTGCAATATTGTCTTGGTGCAACACTCTATATGCCCGGGACAAAGAATATCTTTCAGAAGATCAAGGACAAAAAGATGCATCACATTTCTTCAATGGTAATGTGCTTTGAGGATTCTATTAAAGAACAAGATCTTGATTCAGCAGAAAATAATGTATTGGAGCATTTAGAGAAAGTACAGGAATTAATTGATAATGGTTCTTTGTCCCACGATAACATTCCTTTGATTTTCTTGCGTGTAAGGAATACAGATCAATTCAGAAGTTTTGTCCAAAGACTGAGTGCTGAAAATGCCAATGTGTTATCTGGTTTTGTTTTTCCAAAGTTTCATAGCTATAATGCGAATGAGTATCTGAATATTCTTGACACTGTCAATGCTCAATTAAGCTCAAACTTGTATGCAATGCCGATTTTTGAAGGATCTCGAATTGCTTACAAAGAAACAAGATTACAAGAATTACATAGTTTAAAAGAGATTCTCGACAAATACAAAGAACTCATTTTAAACCTTAGAGTTGGAGGAACCGACTTTTCTGCATTGTTCAGTGTGCGGAGAGGTATCAACTATTCGGTCTATGATATTTTAACAGTTAGAGACTGTCTGGCTGATATTTTGAATGCATTTGGAAGAACTACTGATGAATATACGATATCAGGTGCCGTTTGGGAATATTTTCTAGCACACAACGATGATGACATTAATCATCTCTTGAATCGTGACCTAGAAAAATCAATTCAGCGAGGTGAATCAATATTAAATGATGCTATTGATGGTTTGATTCGAGAAGTAATTCTAGACAAAGCGAATGGTTTTGTTGGAAAGACAATTATTCACCCATCTCATGCCAAGTTCGTAAATGCCTTACACACCATTACCAAAGAAGAATATGAAGATGCATTACAGATTGTAAGTACATCAGGTGGTGTTATTAAAAGTAGTAAGTCCAACAAAATGAATGAAATCAATCCTCACAAAAGTTGGGCAGAAAAAGTGATAAAAAGAGCGGAAGCCTATGGAGTTGTTGAAGATGAAACATCTTTCTTTAGAGTCATAAGCGAAAAATCAAATAAACAGTAAATGATGAAGTTAGTTTTAGGGACGATGACCTTTGGTCCCCAAGTATCCCTTGAAGATAGTAAAGTTATTCTCAATATGTTTTTGGACGCAGGTTACATAGAAGTTGATACTGCCTACGTCTACAACAACGGAGATACAGAACGTATTTTGGGTCAGATATTGAGTTCAGAGAGCTATCATTACGAATTGGCTACCAAAGTAAATCCTAGGATTACAGGAAGAATAGATAGACAATCCATTTTAGATCAATTTAACGAATCATTAGAGCGAATGAACCGTACATCTGTAGATCTTTTATATTTTCATTTTCCAGATTCAATCACTCCCATTGAAGAATCTTTAGAAGCTATTGCAGATTTATACAGTCTTGGCAAAGTAAAAGAATTCGGACTTAGTAATTTTCCTGCTTGGAAAATTGTAGAGATTTATTACCTCTGTAAAGCCAATGGTTGGCCGGTTCCTTCTGTTTATCAAGGACTCTATAATGGATTATCTAGAACCGTGGAAAGCGAATTATTTCCAGCTTTAAGGAGACTAGGAATGCGTTTTTATGCATTTAACCCTTTGGCGGGTGGCTTATTATCAGGAAAGTATAGTAACTTTAACGAAGAACCACCTGAGGGAAGATTTACCTTACGACCCAATTATCAAGGTCGTTATTGGAAGAAATCCTTTTTTGATGGCTTGAATATATTGGATGAAAAGTGTAGAGATTTCAACATCCCTATTGCTGAAGCTGCATATCGTTGGTTGGCACACCACTCAGAACTAGACGCCTCACAAGGAGATGGAATCATCATTGGTGCATCGAAAACCAAACAAGTTGAACAAAATATCAAAGCTGTGACAAAAGGAGAGCTGCCTAAATCAATTTTGGAAGCTTTCGAAACCGCTTGGTTGGAAGCAAAACCCGATTGTCCAAGTTATTTCAGATATATAACCTAAATGTTTAGTATTTCTTGAAACTTGATAGTATGAATTTGACGGATAAATTTGTTGATGAAATTTATAAGGTTGGAACTACATCTTATAACGAACGCACTTCTAAATTAGTTACTCGTTGCTTGTTGGATTATGTTGGCGTAACGTATGCTGGTGCGAAAATGTTGGAAGATAAAGCTAATAAGATCCTGATCCTTTTAAGTTCAGATAAAGACGGACATAAAATCATCGGTTTAGATGCAAAATCAGATCTGAATACAGCCATTTTAATAAATGGACTTTTTTCTCATGTTGCTGAACTTGATGATGGAGTGAGGTATGGAATGTTACATCCTGGAGCTCCTATTTTTTCGGCACTATTGCCATTAGCTCGCAATCGCAATGTTACTTATGAGGACTTTGTAAAAGGGGTTGTCGCTGCCTATGAAACATCAATTCGTATTGCTAGAGCTATACAACCCTCCCATTATGGTTTGGGATATCATCCAACTGCTACCTGTGGAAGTATTGGAGCTGCAGCAGGAATTTCGGTGATGCTAAGACAGTCCAAAAAGCAACTCAAAGATGCCATCTCTGCGGCTGCAATATCTTCATCGGGTACGTTAAAAGTGATTGAAAATTCATCACAGATAAAACCGTTTAATATTGGAAGAAGTAGTGTTATAGGATACATGTCATTTTTAATGTCTGAAGCAGGTTTTGACGGGCCTCAGAATGTATTGGAAGGCGATATAGGTTTCTTGTCAATTATGTCCAAAGATTATGATGTAAACGAGTTAATTAAGTTAGCGACTCAGGATAATTTATCCATAGAACTTACTTATTTTAAGCCTTATGCAGCGTGTAGGCATGCACATCCTTCAATTGAAGCCGTTTCAAAAATGCTGTTTCAAGGTCTGAAAGCAGATGAAGTTCAAAGTATTGTAGTTCATACTTACGGAACTATTTTAGGCAAGCATGACAAAAAGGAAGTTTACGGAGTGTCATCAGCTAAGATGAGCATTCCATTCAGTATTGCATTAACTCTTTGCAAAGGAGGTGCTGGGATAAATGATTTTACCGAAGAAAATGTAAATGATCAAAGAATCATTGATATAACGAATCGTGTAGAGATTAAAGCAAGAAAAGAGTTTACCGATTTGGTGCCAGATAAAAGAGTGGCTTTGGTTGAGGTTACTAGCTTTGATGGAAGAATATATTCAGAACAAGTAGATTTCCCTAAAGGAGAACCTGAAAACCAACTTACGGATAGTGAGTTTGAAGCAAAATTTGAAGAGTTACTCATATTTTCTGAAACAGATAGCGAGAAAATAGCAGAACTCAAAAACAGTATTTTACATATAGAAACTGAATTTAAAACATTACTTAATTTATTATGATAGATCAAATTAAATTTCAACAGCAATTAAAACAAGCAGGTGTTGAATTCATAACAGGTGTGCCAGATACGCTTCTCAATGAGTTTTGCCTTTCTATAGAGGAAAATTGGTCAAAAGAAAAGCATATTATAGCTGCCAATGAAGGGAATGCTATTGCACTGGCTAGTGGATACCACTTGTCTACAGGAACTGTTCCTCTTATTTACATGCAGAATTCAGGTATGGGAAATACGTTGAATCCATTACTCTCTCTATCAAATAAAGAAGTTTATTCCATTCCAATGATCCTTTTAATAGGATGGAGAGGTGATCCATCAGTGAAAGATCATGCTCAGCACAAAAAACAAGGTGAGCTAACACCAGTATTGTTGGATGATCTAGATATACCTTATAAAATCTTAATGGATGATGAAGAGGCCGTTTTAGAAGCAAGTCAATGGGCTGTAGATACTGCTAAAGAAATCAATACTCCAGTTGCCTTAATTGCCAAGAAGAATGTACTAGAGAAAGGAAGCAAATTAGATTTGAGTCAGTTGCCTAGTGAATATGAAATGTTTAGAGAGGATGTGATAGAAAATTTGTTGAATCACCTTCCAAAAGATACGATCTATGTTGCAGCGACAGGAAGAGCTACACGCGAACTTTACTACTTAAGAAAACATAGAAATGAATCTAACGAAAATGATTTTCTGAATATCGGTGCTATGGGACACACATCCTCAATTGCACTCGGTATAGCAATTGCACAAAAAGATCGATATGTAGTGTGTTTAGATGGAGATGCATCGGCTATTATGCACTTAGGAGCTTTCGCTATTCAAGGAAATCAAGATGTTTCCAACCTATTGCATGTAGTCATGAATAATGGAGTACATGAATCTGTTGGCGGACAAGCATCTGTTGGATTTAATATAGATCTAACAAGTATCGCAAAGCATAGTGGATATAATACTGTAGAACAGGCTGCTGCAAACTCAAGTGAATTTTTGAATGCAGTTGACCAACTTTCACAAGCAAATAAACCTGCTTTTGTTGAAGTCAAAATTCGAAAAGGTATGAGATCTAAATTGCCTCCTCTAAATATCGTACCAAAAGAATTGAAAAATATTGGATTTAAAACAGAATCAAAGACAACTCAATGATTGATCAAGACAAAGTAATTGTTTTAGGAGGAACTTTTCCGCACATTACTCTGGTAAGCAAACTAAAGAGTCGGGGATATTACGTAATCTTAATAGATTATCTTGATCACCCACCGGCAAAAGCTGTAGCAGATTTACATATTCAAGAAAGTACTTTAGACAAGGAAAAGGTATTGCAAATAGCCAAAAAATATGAGGTTAAGTTGGTCATCAGTACCTGTATTGATCAAGCAAATGTTACAGCATGTTATGTTGCAGAAGCTTTGGGATTAACAAGACCGTATTCTTATGATAAGTCTCTTGAGGTGACGAATAAACTAGAGATGAAACAGAAAATGATTGATAATAATATCAATACATCAAAGTTTCAAGAGGTAACATCGTTCGAAGATCTACGAATTCATAAACTTAATTTTCCATTAATTGTGAAGCCTGTAGACAGTAATAGTTCGAAAGGTGTAAAGAAAATCGAATCTCAAGAAAAAATTCAAGAGTATGTTAACGATGCAATAAGACTCAGTAGAAATGGCAAGGCTATTATAGAAGAGTTTGTAAAAGGAAAAGAGATTGGTATTGATTGTTATGTCAAGAATGGGGAAGCTCACGTTTTGATGGTTAAAGAGAGAAGAAAAATAAATCTTCAAAGTAATACACAGCAAATATTCGGTTGTCTATGGCCAACGAATCTTATAGAAGAGAACTTACCTGTTATGAAGAAACTAGCCACAGACATTGCCAGAGTCTTTGAATTGGATAATACTCCTTTGATGATTCAAGCAATTGCTAATGGAGACCAAGTGAATGTTATTGAATTCGCACCAAGGATTGGTGGAGGTGAAAGCTTTCGTATTATAAAGTTACAAACAGGTTTTGATTTTGTGGAGGCAGCTATTGACTCTTTCTTAAACAAAGAAGTAGAATTAGATTGCATACCAATGAATCATTATTATGCAGAGAATTTTATTTATATCAAAGAATCAAGCTTTCAAAAAGTTGAAGGCCTTCAAGAACTTGTTGATGAAGGCATTATAGAATATTTTGACATCTACAAAGCTGAAGGCACGAAAATCGCTGGCGAGCTAACTAGTAACAATAGAGTAGGAGTTTTTGGTGTCAAAGGAAAAGAGAAAAAAGATGTCCTCAAAAAAATCAATGTTGCTATTCAAAATATGTATGTATATAATACTCTGAACCAAAAAGTGATGAGAAAAGATATTTATTTAAACGAACCGATTAAATTATAATTATGGCTTCTTCAATTATAGATTCGAATTACTACAAAGACATGTTTGGTACTTCTCAAATGCGTAGTATCTTTTCTGATGATGCTCGTCTACAAGCATGGATCGATACAGAGATTGCATTAGCAAAAGCACAAGAGCAACTTAATATTATTCCTGAAGGAATTGCTCAAATAATTGCTGAGAAAGCCAAAATAAAAGATTTAGACTTGGTAGAGATGAAGGAAACTTTTGATAAAGTGGGATTCCCAATCTTACCTTTTGTAAAACAAGTTAATAAATGTTGTGGAGCAGAAGCAGCCAGATGGATTCATTTCGGAGCGACTACACAAGATATTCTAGATACAGGTATGGTAATTCAAATGAAAAAAGGTCTTTCCTGTATCGAACAGCAGTTAGCAGACATTAATAGAGCACTCGTTTCATTAGTTGAAGAACACAGAGAAACGGTTATGTCTGGCCGTACTTTTCAACAATTAGCTGCTCCAATTACTTTTGGTTACAAAGCTGCTATTTGGTTGGATGAGGTTCAAAGACACCAAGAAAGGTTACAACAGTTGAAAGAAAGACTCTTAGTTGGTCAATGTGCAGGGGCTGTTGGAACCTTTGCTACTTTAGGCAAAAGAGGCGTTGAAGTTCAAGAATTAATGATGAAAGAATTAGGGCTCTCAGTACCTAAAATCACTTGGCATACAGCTAGAGATCGTTGGGGAGAACTAATTTCAAATTTTGCTGGTATTGGAGCTACGTTTGCAAAAATTGCCAATGAGGTTGCCATTTTAATGCGATCAGAAGTGGGAGAACTCAGTGAACCTTTTGAGGTAGGACGTGGTGCAAGTACAACACTGCCACAGAAGAGAAACCCTATTTCTTGTGAACCTATCATCGCAATTGCTCCAAAATTAAGAGAGTTATCAAGCATGCAATTTACTGCCATGATTCAAGAACATGAAAGAGGTGTGGGGCAAATGAACATGGAATGGATTTTAATACCAGAAGCATTTGTGTATTTATCAGGAAGTTTAAAACATAGTCACTTTATTCTTGAAAATTTATGGGTAGGCAAGGAGAATATGAAAAAGAATTTGGGCTTGCATGGAGGCTTAATTATGTCTGAGGCTGTAATGATGGGGCTTGCTCCGATATTAGGAAAAGCCGAGGCTCATCATTTGGTGTATGAGTCCGCAAGTAATGCTTTTGAAAATAAAATAAGTTTAAAGGAATCTTTAATGCTTAATGAAACGGTGATGAAAAGTGTTACAGAAGAAGAGTTAGATAGATTATTAAATCCGATCAATTACACAGGAATCTGTAATTCTATGATTGACCAAGTATTAAAAAAAACTACAAATGAATAAAAGGTGGAAAAAAAGACCCGAAAACTCTAATTGGGGAGATTTTGGAGCGAACGATCAACTAGGAAGATTAAATTTTATAACGCAAGAGAAAGTTCTTCAAGGTATACAAGAGGTGAAAGTAGGTAAAACATTTTGTTTGAGTTTACCATTAGACTACCCTGGAGGTCAGGTTTTAAATGCAATTCGTCAGCCTCCAATCTTGAAACCTGTGATACGTAATAACGTTCCTTATTTTAATTACAAGTGGAGTCAACTGAATAGTAAGCATACAGATATTGGTTCTGATGATGTTGTCATCTTAAGCACACAGTATTCTACACAATGGGATAGTCTTGCACATAGAGGAAAAGAATTTGATATTCATGACAATGGAGAACCTGTATCTGCTTATTACAACGGATTTGAGGCTGGAGAAGATGTCATTTTAGATGATGACGAAACCACTTCTGCCAATGCACTTGGAATAGAAAATATGGCTGTACATGGAGTGCAAGGAAGAGCCGTATTGGTAGATTTACATACTCATTGTGGTAATTTCCCAAGAGTAGAAGTAGGTTATGACCTGTTCATGCAACTCATGAAAGAGCAAAACGTTGAGGTAGAGAAAGGTGATATTTTGTGTTTATGGACAGGGCTGGATCAATTAATCATAGACGGAAAAGGAAACCCTGATCCATCTATAAAAAAGGCATGTGCTGTTTTAGATGGGAGTGATAAAAAGTTGCAACAATGGATTATAGATTCAGGAATCGCTGCGATTGCTTCAGATAATTTGGCTGTAGAAGCTATAGGAAAGCCTATTCCTGAAGGAAGTGATTCCAATTTGCCTGTTCACGATTTATGCCTATTTAGATTGGGTATTCACTTGGGTGAGTTGTGGCATTTAGCAGAGCTGGCGCACTGGCTCAAAGAAAATAATAGGAGTAGATTTTTACTCACAGCTCCTCCATTACGTCTTACTGGAGCGGTAGGTTCGCCCTTAACACCCATAGCGACTGTTTAATAAAAGTATGATTAGCGATTCAGAAATAGAGAAAAGAATTCAAGATTCGTATGAATTAAAGAACAATGTTCTAAAAGTGGTGCCGAACCCTTTGGTAACGGTTCGAACATCTACCTATCAGCATGCTCCATTCATTAAAAAGTGTATAGAAGGAGTACTGATGCAAAAGACAGATTTTCCAATCGAATTTATTATTGGAGAAGACTATAGTAAGGATGGTACAAGAGAGATTGTTTTTGAGTATGCTAAGAAGTATCCAGATATTATTCGCGTCTTTACGGCCGATTATAATGTTGGATCCAAAGCTAATGGTCGAAGATGTATTAAGGCTGCTAGAGGAAAATATATGGCATTATGTGAAGGAGATGATTATTGGACAGACCCTTTAAAACTCCAAAAGCAGGTTGCATTTATACAAAAAAACAATAATTGCTCTTTAGTCTTTCACCCAGCTAGGTGTATTTACAATAATGAAATAATCAGAATTCATGGGCCAAATATCAAGAAAAAATATTCATACTTTTCAGTAAATGATATTATAAAGGAACCTGATACTCTAATCCCTACAAATTCAATGTTATTTAGAACAAAATATTACAATTCATATCCAAAATGGACTACTAATTGTCCAGTGGGTGACTTACCACTCACATTAATTTTAGCTCATTATGGTCAAGTAGGTTTTATTAATGAAAATATGTCAAATTACAGAGTTATGACTGAAGGTTCATGGAGCAACACAATGTTAGAGAGTAGAAAAAAAAGAAAAATACATGATCAAAAAATTAAAAAAATGTGGAAAGAATTTGATGTGTGGTCAAATTTTTCTTACTCGAAATTAATTAGAAAAGTTTTACTTTTAACATATTATAGAATACTCAAAAGAGAATTAAAAATTAGAGGTTCTAATTTTTTTAATACCATAAAAAATAATTATTGATGTATGTTATTAGATTAATACCAATTTTAGTTTTTGGTTTTATTTTATACAAAGCAATAAAAAGAAAAAATAAAGTTTCTATAACTATTATAGGTTTATATTTTTTAAGTAGTTTTTCTTCTTTATTTATAAATTCAGAAAATTTAAGACTTCATGATTTTAATTCGGATAGTTTTTTTAGTTTTTTAATTTATACTTTAATACTTGCTTGCTTTTTATCACTTACTTTTTTAGTAAAACCATACAGTAATGTTAAACAGTTACCTAATGGTAAATTGTATAATTTGATTCAAATTATTTTTATTTTAGGTTCATTATATTCATTATTTTATCTTAGTCCTTATGCAATAAAATCTTTATTAATATCGGCCTTAGAACTTAGAACTGATATGCAAATATATGGACTTAAAGTACTGCCAGAATCTATTTTCACAACCATAGCTGTTGGGTTTCCATCCTTTTATTTTGTTTATTGCTTTATGTTTTTTATTTCTATTGTAAAAAAACAAAAATTATTTATTTTATTAAACCTTGTTGGTCCTATTGCATTTATAATAAATGTACTTACTGTTTCAGGAAGAGACGGAGTTATATTGACTTTTTTCGCATTTATTCTAACTTTCTTCTTATTTGAAAATTTAATCAATTCAAATATAAAAAAAAGATTAAAAAAAGTTTTTATTTTAGGGTTTAGTATAGCCTTTATTCCAATTTTTTTTATAACAATAGATAGATTTAGTAAATCAGAAGAGTTTAATTTTAATACCTTAAATAAAGGAATTATTAGCTATATTGGTGTCCAACCTTTTGTGTTTGCCGATAACATTCAAGATGAAAATCCAATTTTTAATTATGGTGCAAATAGTTTCCCTTTGTTTACAACTTCTGAAGTTGTAACAAACAAGAAGTTTTATTCCGGTTTATTTGGAACCTTTTTAGTTGCCTTTTACAAAGTTAGTGGATATTCCTCTTTGATTTTAATTAGCTTGATTTTTTATTTGCTATTTTTTTTAATATTGAAACTTAATAATAGGTATAGTGTTTTGTCTATGGTATTTTTTTTAAGTCTTTTTTTTCATTTTATTATAACAGGGATATTTTATTTTAGATTAGGAACTAAGGGAGGAAATTTATATTTGGTATTAAGTTTATTAATTTTTTTTATTTTGAGAAATACCCGAAAAAATAAGAATTTAAATGAAAAATATGCAAACAATTAAAAAGTACATAATATTTTTTTTAGGGTCTATTTTGTCGTTAATTAGTTTTATTTATTTTTTAATTTTTTTAAAAAAAAAAGAAAAGATAGTTGTTTTTGATATTGATAACACACTAGCTTTAAGCGATCCGTTTATTTACAATAAGCAGTGTACAATCTCAAATGTTCCTATCAATGAATCAATGAAGAATCTTTTACTTGAAGAGAAACTTAAAAATCATAAAGTATATTATCTATCACATAGACCTTTCTATCAATTTTTCGAAACTTTTTTTTGGATAAAAAATAATATATCAAACAAGTTAAATTTATCAGATGTTATTTTAGTTTCTAAAGTACATCATAAATTATCTTTTTTAGAATTATTTGTTTCCAAATCTAAAACCAAGATTTCATATTATGATGATCTTCATTATGGATTTGAAGTTTTGAATGGTCCATTTGCTCATGATGATGTAATCTGTAAAGTAAAAAAATTAAACCTTAATTATTATGATTTTAACTATATAAAAAAAACATATGAAAAGTACAACAACAATTGCGATTGAGAAATATTATGAATTAAAAAATAATAGTGGATCTCATAGCCCAAGTTTAAATTCTATTATGGACTCAATGGGTATAGATAAGTTACAGATTGATGCTTGTTTTTTAAGTAATCCATATGCTACAGATCTATTTGAGGAATACTTAAAAAAGGATTTGATTGATACAGGTAAATTAAGAGGTTATCTTGAGTTTTACCCACCTCAAGTAAAAGAAATAGCTCAATGGTTTTCAAAAAACACAGTTATTCCACAAAAGAATTTCTTTTTTGGTAATGGGGCTGAGGAGATTATTGAGTCAGTTTTACAAAATTTTGTGAAAGACTCAATATGTGTTGTAATTCCAACATTTTCAAGTTACTATGAGTTCATTCAAGATGGAACTAAAGTGCATTATTTCAAACTTAAAAAAGAAAATAATTTTAAAATTAACCTAGATGAACTTATTGATTTTGTCTTAGATAATAATATTAAAAATATCGTTCTGATTAATCCTAACAATCCAAATGGAGGTTTTTTCAGTGAATTAGATTTAACTAAGATATTAGAAAGATTAAATGGATTAGATAATATTATAATAGATCAAAGTTTTTCCCATTTTGCTTTCGAAGACGACAGTTTAAATTTAATTAACTACGATAGTTTATTTTTAAAATATCAAAATTTAATAATTATTAAAAGTATGTCTAAAGATTTTGGTATTGCCGGTCTTAGAGTTGGTTATTCAGTAATGCATGAAGACAAAGTTGAAAAGTTAATTTCTAAGGGTCATTTATGGAATGTTTCTGGTCTTGCAGTTTATTTTTTAAAGTTGTATCATAATAAAGATTTTACTTCTAGATATGAAGTGATTCGAAAGAAGTATATTTTAAACACAGTTTATTTTATGAGTGAGTTAAAAAATCTTTCCAACTTCAAACTGTATCCTAGCCGTGCAAATTTTGTTCTTATAGAATGTTTGAACTTAACTGCTGACGAAGTTTTTGCTAGGTTGCTAATTAAAGATGGAATTTATGTTAGAAATTGTAGTGATAAAATTGGTCTAGAAGGAGAGTTTGTTCGAGTAGCTTCGCGATCATTTGAAGATAATTTAAAAATAGTTAATGCTTTCAAAGAATTAGATAATGATTATTAAATTGGTAAAGCAGATTCTTAGAGTTTTTTATTCTTTGAGTTTTGTAAATTTTTTTAAATTTATTAGATACTATGATTCAAATGCAAAACAGGTTTTGCTTTTAACGCGACATTGGCAAAACCCCTCAATTGAACCATTGATATGGGAAATACTTACAATCTGTTTTTTTATTAACAATAAAATTCCATTCAGATTGAGTTTTTCTAGAAAAGGTTCCTCTTTTAAATGTTGTAAAGTTATTTGGTATCCTGGAGCCCACTTTTTTAAAGATGATAAAGATTTTTCTAATAGGTTAATCTCTTTTGCTAGTGATCTTGAAAAAAACAATTGTGAGATTTACCCCTCGTCACATCAAATATCATTTTTAGAAAACAAGTGCTTCATGTACAAACAGTTTTCTGAAAACGGTATTTTACATCCCAAAACTGTAATTGTAGAGAAAGATGTTTTTGATAAATCCAACCCATTAGAGTTTCCTTTTTTATTTAAAGGAGAGCATAGTAATTCAGGAAAAGAAGTAGTGTTGATTCCCAATGAAAAGAAGTGGTTTGAGTTTTTAAAATCAGACATGTTCGAGAGATCAAATTCTCTGATTTTTCAAAAACTAGTTGATATGAGGTTCGACATAAGAGTCCTAGTCGTTGGAAATCAAATTATGAATCATTATTGGAGAAAGAATCCACATGATGAATGGAGGCCTACTTCTACAAATTTTGGAAGTTATTTAGATTTTTCACCTTTGCCAGATAACGTAGTAAATACCTCCATTTCTTACTTGAAAAAATTAGGATTGATAATGGGAGCTTATGATATTACCTTTGAAAAAAATGATATTTATTCAGAGCCTTTAGTGTTGGAGGTGAGCCCTTTATTTTCTTTAAATCCGATGGTTGACGAAGGTAAAATTGCTGATTATTCAAAGTTTAAAACTAAGATTTTTGGAAAGAATGCTTTTTGGAAATCTCAAATAGACCAATTATCTAGTATAAGTGATGTTTATTTAAAACTAACGGGCATAAATAACTTATGATTTTAATTAATTTCTTGTCCGCCGTAAGTGGTGGCTCTGTAACATATCTCACTAATATTATTCCTAAATTAATCAATTTAGATAAAGAAGCTTGTTTCCTTTTTTTAATCACCGAATCACAATTTAATAAAATAGTTTATGATAAAAGAAGTAATGATTTTAATCTAAATAGTTTTATAATTGTTAATAATAAATATGCTGGCCAAAAACGTTTTCTTTTGGAAAAAAAAATTGTTCAATGGATAAAGGAAAAATCTATAAAAAAAGTTTTCACACCATATCAAGTAGGGAAACTTTATAAAGGAGTTCAAAACATATTTATGATACGAAATATGGAGCCTTTTCTCTTTAATAAATACAATTATGATTTAAAGAATCGTGTAAGAAATCACCTGCTTAAATTAGCTTCAAAATCTACTCTTAAAAAAGCAGATAAAGTAATTGCGGTATCTCATTATTCTGAAGATTATTTGTTTGGCGATTTGAAATTGGAAGAAGGAAAAGTAAAAACTATTTATCACGGTCGTGATGTTTCTTTTACATCGACTATTGACAATGATATAGATTTTGAAATCTTAAAATCACTAAATCTAGAGTCAAAATCATATTTGTTTACTGCAGGTTCACTTTTGCCTTACAGAAGATTGGAAGACATATTGGAAGCCTTTAGTAATATTAATAAAGGAACATTAAAGTTAGTTGTAGCTGGAGATGGAAATGACAACAAATATAAAAGATTAATAAATAAAACTATTCAAAAACATAATTTAGAATCCTCAGTAATTTTATTAGGCCATATAGATAAGAATTTTATCCAATGTTTATATCGTCATTCCTTAATTTTTATCGCTGCTACAGAAATTGAAGCTTGCCCTAATATAGCAATTGAATCTTTATCATCTGGATGTGCTATATTATCTTCAGATACAATGCCATTAAAAGAAATATATAAAGATGGAGCAGTTTATTTTAATAAAAGAGATTTAAAAATGTTATCTCAAAAAATGGAGAACTTGTTGAAAGATGAAAAAACAAGAGAAATAATATCTAAGAAAGCATTAGTAAATGCTGAATACTTTTCTTGGGATAAATGCGCTAAAAAAACATATAAATATTTAACTAAAAATTAATGGATTATACTAAACAAAAATTGTCTTTTAAAATAAAAAAAACTATACGCTATCTAAAACTATATGGTCTTTCTAGAACACTAATAAAAGTAAAAGGACAGTATCATATGAATAAATTATATGATAAAAATAATCTACCAAAATTTAAAAACCCTAAAAAAGGAAGACATGTTGGTATTTTAGGTTCTGGAAATTATGCTTTTGGAGTAATTGCATTTTATTTAAAAAGAAAATATGGTAATGTAATTAAATCAACAATGGATATAAATTTGAATCGAGCAATATCATTGGCAGAAAATTTTAAAGCTTACAATTATTCAGATACTATCTCCGAAATTATAAATAATTCAGACATTGATTTAATTTATATAGCTTCTAACCATTATACTCATGCAGAATATGCAATTGAAGCATTAAAAAACAATAAGTCAGTTCATATAGAAAAACCCCATGTAGTCAATAGGGATCAGCTTAATAGGTTGGTTGAAACCTTACAGACGACAGAAGGAAAAGTGCGATTAGGATTCAATAGACCTGCAAGTAAGTTTGGAAAAATAATTTTAGATCAGCTAACTAAAGAAGAAGGATCAACAATGATAAATTGGTTTATAGCTGGACATGAAATAAATCCAAATCATTGGTATTTTCAAGAAAAAGAAGGTGGTAGAATTTTGGGTAATTTATGTCATTGGACTGATTTCACTTATCAAATGATTGAGGAAAAAAATAGATATCCAATAAAAATAATTCCAACCAGAAGTGAAAAAGCGGATTGTGACATTAGTGTTTCATATGTTTTTGGTGATGGAAGTATCGCTTCTATAACATTTTCAGCAAAAGGTCACACTTTTGAAGGAGTAAGAGAAAAACTAAATGTTCACAAAGGAAACACTTTAATAACAATGACTGATTACGAAAGCTTAAGAGTAGATGTTATAGATAAAAAAAACACCTACAAAAACTTATTTAGAGATCATGGCCACAAACACAACATAGAAAGAAGTTACGAAATGATTTCTAAAAATCTTCCCGGAGAATCAATAAAATACTTATATGAAAGTGCAGATTTATTTTTAAAAACAAAAGAAGCATTAGAATCTAATAAAATAACTATCGTTGAAAAATATAATAATAAATGAAACAAATAATACAAGATCTTAAAAAGGGTGATACAATTTTAGAAGAATTGCCTGTGCCAAGAGTAAAATCTGGATGTGTATTAATTCAAACGACTAGAACTTTAGTTTCACTAGGTACTGAGCGAATGTTAGTTGATTTTGGTAAAGCAAATTTTATCCAGAAAGCAAAACAGCAGCCAGATAAAGTTAAAATGGTGTTGGATAAAGTGAAAACAGATGGCTTGAGACCCACGTTAGAGGCTGTATTTAATAAATTAGGACAACCATTACCTTTGGGATATTGTAATGTAGGTAAAGTTGTTGCTCTAGGAAAAGGAGTTACTGAATTTTCTATTGGGGATAGAGTTGCATCAAATGGAAATCACGCAGAATTTGTTTGTGTACCTAAAAATTTAGTTGCTAAAGTTCCAGATAATGTAACAGATGAAGAAGCTGCTTTTACAGTTATTGGAGCTATAGGTTTGCAAGGTATAAGATTATTGCAACCTACATTTGGAGAAACAATTGTAGTTGTTGGTCTTGGTTTAATTGGGCTCATTACAGCAGAATTACTATTAGCAAATGGATGTAATGTGATAGGTTTTGATTTTGATTCTGAAAAAATTAGAATAGCTCAAGAAAAAGGAATTACGGCAATAAATCCATCTGATGGAACAGATCAGGTTAAGTTTGTAGAATCTTATACTGATGGAGTTGGTGCAGACGGAGTAATTATTACGGCTTCAAATAAAAGCAATGAAATTATTTCTCAATCTGCCAATATGTGTAGAAAAAGAGGAAGAATAATTCTTGTTGGTGTAATAGGTCTAGACATCAGTCGTGCAGATTTCTTTGAAAAAGAAATTACATTTCAAGTTTCTTGTTCTTACGGTGCAGGAAGATATGATGAAGAATATGAACAAAAAGGACATGATTATCCAATTGGATATGTGAGGTGGACAGAAAAACGAAATTTTGAAGCGGTTTTGAATGCAATTTCAAAGAAAAATTTAGATGTAAGCACTTTAATTACAGATAGGGTTCCTTTGACTGATTATCAGAAGATATACGGGGACATGTCTAATTCTAAATCGATTGCTTCAATTTTAGAATACTCGTCTTCGGAAGAACAAAAAAGTACCATCAAATTCCTTGATAAATCTTTTCAAGGAAAGAAAGGCATAGTTGGAATAATAGGAGCTGGTAACTTTACAAGTTCTACAATTCTTCCAAATCTCAAGAAAATTAATGCTAATATAAAATACATTGCTAGTTCAGGAGGTTTATCTTCAACAATAATGGCAAAAAAACACAGCATAGCTAATTCAACTTCGGATTATCATCAAATTTTAAATGATGATGATGTCGATCTGGTTCTGGTTACAACGCAACATCATATGCATGCTAAAATGGCTATTGAAGCTATTAATGCAGGTAAAAGTGTATTTGTAGAAAAACCATTAGCTATGAATCAAAAGGAACTAGATCAAATTATTGAAGCCTATAATGAGAATAATGTTAACATAACAGTTGGGTTTAATAGAAGATTTGCCCCGTTAGCAAAGAAAATGAAAAAAGCATTGGGAAGTTCTACTACCCCAATTAACATCGTTGCTACTATGAATGCTGGATTCATTCCAAGAGATGTTTGGATTCATGATATGGAAATTGGAGGAGGTAGGATAATAGGTGAAGCTTGTCATTATATTGATCTTTGCTCTTATCTTTCTGGATCAAAAGTAGTTTCTGTATGTATGAACGCAATGGGGAAAAATCCAGAAGAAAATACTGATAATGCTAGTATTTTGTTAAAATATGAAAATGGTTCAAATGCTGTTATTAATTATTTTGCAAATGGAAGCAAAAGCTACTCTAAAGAAAGAGTCGAAGTTTATTCTCAGGAAAGAACACTTGTAATGGATAATTGGAGAACATTAAAAGGGTTTGGATTTAAAGGTTTATCTAGTTCAAAATCAGGTCAAAATAAAGGGCATTTTAATCAATTTCAAGAATTATTATTTCAACAAGAAAATGGAGGAAATCCAATTATTCCTTTTGATGAAATTGTAAATACAACGAAAGCCTCATTTGCAGCTATTGAATCATTGAAAGAAGGTAAATGGATTTCAATAAAATAAAATTACTTATAAATACGGTAATATATCTGAGGGTTATTCAGATATATTACCGTTTTTATTATTTTTTAAGAAATAGACTTTTTAGATACAATGTAAAAAAGAGAATCATTAATGATTTTAATTCAATAGTATGGAAAAATAGAATTGATTATGATAACAGTTATTTTAAAAAAGAGAATTCGTTTACTTTTTTAAATATTTTTCATTCTTTTTCTGATAAAATTAATTGGAATATTAATCAGTTTGGAAAGCTCTGGACTTATAATTTGAATTATTTTGACTTTCTTAATCAAGAAAATATATCCAAAGAAATTGGCCTACAATTAATTCAAGATTTTATAAAAAATGACGCTACATTAAAAGATGGGAAAGAACCCTATCCAATTTCTTTAAGAGGAATAAATTGGGTGAAGTTTTTGAGTAATAATCAAGTTAAAGATGAATTAATTAATAATACTCTTTATTTCCATTATTGTATTTTATTTAAAAACTTAGAATATCATTTGCTAGGAAATCATCTTCTTGAAAATGCATTTTCATTATTATTTGGGGCTTACTATTTTCAGGATGAAAAATTATATAATAAGTCCAAGAATCTCCTTATTTCTGAATTAAACGAACAAGTTCTAAAAGACGGTGCTCATTTTGAATTGTCTCCAATGTATCATCAGATTATTTTATTAAGATTATTAGATAGTATCCAGCTAATTAAATTAAATAGCGAATGGAAAAAAGATGATTTATTATCATTTCTAGAAGCTAAGGCTAGTTTAATGATTTCATGGCTTCACAATATAACTTATAAAGATGGGAACATTCCAATGTTAAATGATTCAACATTTAATATTGCACCAAATTCAAAAAATATATTTTCTTACGCAAAACACTTAGGAATTAATAGCCAAAATATTCCACTTTCGGATTCAGGCTATCGAAAAATAAAATCTAACAATTATGAGTTACTCATAGATGTTGGAAATGTAGGACCTTCCTATCAGCCAGGTCACGCCCATAGTGATACATTCAATTTTGAATTGATTATAGATGGTAACCCTATTTTTGTCGATACAGGTATTTCTACTTATGAAAAAAATGCTATTAGACAATATGAAAGAGCTACACATTCACACAATACAGTAAAAATAGGATATAAAGAACAAACTCAAGTTTGGGGAGGATTTCGTGTAGCTAAAAGAGCTAAAATTAATCATTTAACAGAAAAACCTAATCTTATTGAAGCTAGTCATGATGGTTACTTAAGTAATGGTTATAAACACACAAGATCTTTTTTATGGGGAGAAAAATATCTAATTTTAAAAGATAAAATAAATAGATCAACAATTAATAAAGCTAAAGCTTATTTTCATTTACACTTTTCAGTAACAAAACCATTAGTTGATGGTAATACTATTATACTAGAATCTTCAGGTGTGTCCATTGAATTTGACAGAGCATCTAATATTAGTATTGAAGAATATCAATTATCAGCAGGGTTTAATAAAACGAACTTGGCTTATAAAATTATAGTTTTATTTGACCAAAAACTAAAAACTAAAATCTCACTATGAGAATTCTTTTTTTAACAGACAATTTCCCCCCAGAGACTAATGCGCCTGCTACAAGGACTTATGAACATTGTTTGAAATGGATTAATATGGGATATCAGGTAACAGTTATAACGTGTTTTCCAAATTTCCCAAAGGGAAAAGTATTTGAAGGGTATACTAATAAGTTGTACCAAAAAGAGAATATTGATGGAATTACAGTAATTAGAGTTTGGTCTTATATTACAGCAAATAATGGTTTTATGAAGCGTATAATTGATTATGTTAGTTATGCCATAACCTCTTTTTTATTTGGGCTATTTGTGAAAACAGATTTAATTATAGCGACAAGCCCACAATTTTTTACAGCAATATCTGGAAGGATGTTAAGTCTTTTTAAGAGAGTCAGATGGGTAATGGAAGTAAGAGATTTATGGCCAGATTCAATCGCCGCTGTTGGTTCAATGAATAAAAGTTCAAAAGCTTTTATAATTTTAAAAAAAATAGAGCATCATTTATATTTAAGTGCATCAAAAATAGTAGTAGTCACAGATAGTTTTAAGAAATATGTAATAAAAGAACATCAGATTATACCTGAAAAAGTCGGAGTATTTAAAAATGGTGTTATAACCAGTAATTTTAAAGAGCTAAAACCAAACGCTGTGTTTGCTTTAAAAGAATCTTTAAGCTTAAAAAATAAGATTGTAATTTCTTATCTTGGGACCCATGGATTAGCTCACGGATTAAAATTTATTTTAGAAAGTATATCCAAAATATCAAATCCGGATATACATTTTTTATTTATTGGTGATGGTGCTGAAAAAGAAAATTTAATAAAACACTCAAAAACCTTAAATTTAAAAAATTTAACTTTTCTTGAAAGTGTTACAAAAAGTGAGATTCCTTTATATATAGAGATATCAGATTATTCTTTGGTAAATTTAAAGAACTCAGATGAGTTTAAAAATGTAATCCCATCTAAGATATTTGAAAATATTGCAATGTATAAACCAATTTTATTAGGTGTTGAGGGAGAGTCTAAAAAATTAATTGATGACTATCAAGTTGGTGTTAGTTTTGAACCAGAAAACAAAGAATCTTTTTTAAATGCCATCTACGATATTCAAAAGTTAGATAGAGAGTCATTCAAAGTTAATTGTAATAAAATGCTAGCTGATTTTGATAGAAATAATATTGCCGAAAATTTGATTAAATTTATTTATTAGAAGGCTACGGACTGTAGTCGATTTATTTTAATCAAATTGAAATCCTCTCTTTTACCTTAACTTAAGTTAAGGTGAAATTAACTTATCTAGGAGCTTCCCCTATACAAATGCAAAATATTTTACTTTTTTAAGATACCCCAACTTCATTTTTTAAAAACTAGATATTTTAATCAGAATGATTAACTTTGAATTATGAAAGGAATCATATTAGCAGGAGGTAGTGGCACACGTTTGTATCCAATTACAAAAGGGGTGTCAAAGCAGTTATTACCTGTCTATGATAAACCAATGATTTATTACCCTTTATCAGTGTTAATGTTGGCTGGTATTCAAGACATATTAATAATTTCTACACCTGAAGATCTTCCTAATTTTGAAAAGTTATTGGGTGATGGTTCTGAAATAGGCCTACAGTTGTCTTACAAAGAACAACCTAGTCCAGATGGTTTAGCACAAGCATTTATTATTGGGGAGGAATTTATTGGAACAGATGATGTGTGTTTGGTACTGGGGGATAATATCTTTTATGGGGTTGGTTTTTCTGGGATGTTGCAAAATGCTAGAAAAAATGTAGCAGAGGGGAAATCTACTATTTTCGGATACTATGTGAATGATCCTGAACGTTACGGAGTAGCAGAATTTGATACAAAAGGAAAAGTAATTTCCATAGAAGAGAAACCAAAAGATCCAAAATCAAACTTTGCGGTAGTTGGGTTGTATTTCTATACTAATGACGTGGTACAAATTGCCAAAAATATCCAACCTTCAGAAAGAGGAGAATTGGAAATTACGTCAGTTAATCAAACCTACTTACAACACAAAACTTTAAAGGTAGAATTGTTGGGAAGGGGTTTTGCTTGGTTAGATACTGGTACGCACGATTCTTTAATGGAAGCTGGGCAGTTTATTGAAACTATTGAAAAAAGGCAAGGTTTAAAAGTGGCTTGCTTGGAAGAAATCGCTTATAGAATGAAGTATATCAATGGTCAGCAAGTTAGAAAATTAGCTGAGCCTTTGAAAAAAAATGGATATGGTCAGTATCTTCTAAATATGATTAAATAAATGAAGTTTGTAAATACCCCTATAGAAGGACTTGTGATTATAGAACCTACA
>Ga0206125_10001208_pt1 | contig 30743 bp, 22 predicted proteins | sample Helgoland_Spring_4_FD_148598 | JGI IMG/M metagenome (GOLD analysis project Ga0206125, IMG submission 148598) | Pelagic subsurface seawater microbial communities from Kabeltonne, Helgoland, North Sea - Helgoland_Spring_Bloom_20160331_1 | ecosystem: Environmental > Aquatic > Marine > Epipelagic ... | reverse complement strand
ACACCACCAAGTATAATTTCATTATTATTATTATTGTCTATTACTATTGAATAAGCGATATCAGTACTTGTATCAAAATCAGTGGTAACTTTTCCATCTGTTCCAAAAGTATCATCTAATACACCATCTACATCATACCGAGCTAATGCAAAATCATTATTACTTACACCACCTAAAACAATTTTTCCATCTGTTTGTATTACTATTGAATAAGCGAAATCACTATTTGTATCAAAATCAGTGGATACTATTCCACTTGTTCCACTTGTTCCAAAAGTAATATCTAAGGTACCATCTACATTATACCGAGCTAATGCAAAATTTATAGTAGGATTAAAAGTATATCCAGCAACAATAATTTTACCATCAGATTGCAATGCAATCGATGTTGAAAAACTATTACTAGTTGTACCAAAATCGGTAATGACTTTACCATTTGTTCCAAAAGTAGTATCTAAATCACCATTTATATTATATTGGGTTAATACAAATTTCCAGCGAGAATCATCTGCTATTGTTCCACATAATAAAATATTTCCGTTGGTACCCAAAGTAATTGATTCTCCTAATTCAATAATAGTATCATTATTAGTTTTAACAATACCATTTTTAATATTTACATCATAATTAGCTGAATTATTATGTATCACATTATGACTGGCATCTGTATTTGAATCTATATCTATATTTGTAATATCATATTCGTTTTGTAATATATAGGAACTGCCTTCTTTTTTATAATGATTTATAGTACTCTTATAGTCATCAACTGATATTTCCTTCATTGCATTATAAATAAATCGAGTTCCATCATGATTAATAGAAATATTATTAATTAAATTTGTTTTACTATTTACTGGAATATTAATATTTAAAATTTGACTTGTAGACCATATATTAGATGTTTTGGTATAAATATCAATGTATTCTGCCGATTTAATAACAGCAGTATTTCCATCATTTGATAGAGCAATGGATGTTGCAAATGATGTATATATATTATTAAATGAATTTTGTAAAACATAATTATTAGTTGTATCATCATAGTTATAAAAAGACAAATAATTATTACCAGACATTATGATTTGGGACCCATCATAATTAATATCAATATTGACTGAATTAAAACCAATATTTTCTATATTATAACCATTATAAGAGGTGGAATTATAATTTCCAAAATCAACATTGCCTATTGTTGTTTCCCAATTATCAGTTGACTGAAAAATAATTATATTATTTGAACTAGTTGAAGTAGTAATAATAAACATACCATTTTTACTGATTTTACAATTATTACCAATTCCTTTTAAATAACTATATTCATCAGAAATACTAGTAGGAATAGAAATAGTCCAAAGTATTTCATAATTAGGTATAGATAATGTAGTATCGTATTTATATAAAAATAAAGATCCATTAATATTTCCACTATTATATGAATTACCAATTAATATATAATTTATATCATCACTAATATCAGCAGCGTTATATTGACCAAATAATTCAGAATTCTTATTTGATGGGAAATTTATTTCATTAAATAATGAAAAAGAATCGTCATCAATTGCTTTTTTCCATACAATAACTTTTATAGATTGAACGGTATAAAATAAATAAATAATATCATTTACGATTTTTACCTTCACGTTTAAACCCCCTGGATTACTATTAAAATCATAAGCCTCTATTGTTGTATAATATTCATGAATATCTCCAATCACTCCATCATTATTAACATCATCATTAGCATCATCATTAGCATCATCATTAGGCTCATTATATGATATTTGACCGAAATTAGTTATATCATAATTGAAGAGTTGTTTTAAATTATAATTTAGGCCGTTATCATATAAACTTTTAATTAAAAAAGGATTTATTGTTTCATTGATAAAAGCTATTTGATAATAGGTCATTGATTGCCCATTGTCATCATCATTATTTCCTTTCGCTAATAAATTATAATTATAGCTGGCTTTACCCAAACCTTTATGATCATAATTAGCCTCATCAATAGGGACACGATTGATATCACAAGGACCATTCAATTCATCATTATCATAATAATAAGATTCTGTATGATTAGGTATTTTTTGTGTACTACATAAAGTACCATTTATGTATACATTAATACGAAGATAGTTATTCTGTGTAGTCTGTAAATTGTAATCACTTGATGTTACAACAATATTATACAACTCTCCTGTAATTAATTCTGTTTTTTTTAATTCTGTATTTAAATTATCCAATACATTATACTTAGTAGTAGTAGTTCCAATTTCAATTGTTTTATAATATAATGCTAATTCAAGATAATATTCATCTTCATCACTACTATTTTTTTTTGCATAAATTGAAAAACGATCGGTATTATAACTATCGGTATCACCAGCTAATGATTGGTTATGTAAATTTAATATATATTCTTCATTATTTGTTAATGCATCAAATCGAAACCAAATAAAAATAGACAAATTGTTTTTACCTAATATTTCTGGTTTAGTATTGTTATTATTATCAAATTGAATATATGAATTTATATCTGTGTTGCCAGAATTATCAATAATTAAAGAATTATTATCCAAATCTATATTTGGCCAATTATTATTACTAGAACTATATCCTATTTTGGTTAATATAAATTCATTGGTATCGGAAAAATTGCCCAAATTAATTTGTAATTTTTCTAATTCTTTATGATTATTAATGTTTATTTTAAAAAAATTAAAATATTGATTTAAATTGGCATAGGTAACACTATCATTAATAATTTTTGTTCCTTTTTCAAGCCCAAAATTAGTATAATCTATATAATTTCCACTATTATCTGAATTAAATTTAAATTCTAATGATGTATTTTGTGAGTAATAATTATTATCGTATTGTAATGGTAAACCAATATTAGAAACATCAATAATGTCTGGTGTTTCATTACTATAATGAAAATCATCAATTAATAAAGGAGTAATCAATGGATCATTATTCAATGGATCATAATTATTACTAGATAAATTTCCTGCATAATCTTTAAAATTTATATATATATTCGAATATGTATCTGTTGATCCATTAGAAAAAGTAATTTTATTATTTACATCAGGATAACCAATATTTAAATCACCTATTAATCCATTAGATAACCCATCATATAATATAACACCTGAAATATCTGTAGTAATATAAATTTCACTATCTTTATTTGCCCAATAGTCCCCTTCGTATAAATTTCCCAATTTATTAATTGGATCACCATTATCATCATTTAAAAAATTATGTGTGGGATGTTCAGTGGAAACAATAAAAGGATTAAAATATAATATATTCGATCTTTCTTCATTTCTAACTTGTTTTAATTGAATACCAACATTAGAATATCTACTATTGGGTGTAACATCAAAAGTTATTTTATTAATACCAGGGTTATTAGCTATTTGAGTTGAATCTTGGTTATTAATTTTAGTAATAATTATATTACCAGCCGGAGTATTTGTTTTTGTATTTACACCAGAAATAATTGGATCTGTTACATTATCAATACTTACATTTATACCTTGAAGCAAACAAATATGTCGATGAAGTACAGAAGAAAAATTATATGCATAAGTAATTGTTGTATCGTTTGTCCAATATTCTCCTTCATATAAATTTCCTATAATCTGAGAACTTGTAATATAAGGATGGGCTGATCCACTTTTTCCAACAGCAAAACCTTCTTTAGTAGATTCCCATCTTGTTTCAGGCCATGATTCTTGTGCACTTTTAAATGTTCTTTGAATAGAAGGGTAATGGGTCAAAGGTACATCTTCGTCTAATTCAATTTTAAAATTTTTATTACCAGGTACGTTATTTTGAGATGCATATCCATAATTTTTAGACTCACATGACTTATTTGCAAATAATACATTACCGCTTTTTGTATAATCATTAGTATTGGATACAGCATTATTTTGTGATTTAGTTGTATATTTGCCTTTACTAATCATTGAATAAATTTGTTTTTTAGAAAATCCTAATGAACTATCACTATTATATTTTAACACTTCAGCCTTCCTACGCATATTTTGTTGTTCAATAGAAAAACATTTCTCTTGAGTAGTGCAATCATTAAAGCATGTTGTACCTTGAGTTCTTGCCCAAGGTCTCGTAATTTCTGTTCCATTATCTAAATAAAGAGGAGGATTATTACATGATGGATCAAATATAGTTACTTTATCATCGTTGTTCTGAGACATAAATATATAATAATTATATTTTATATATTTATTTATTTGACTAGATTCCTCCATATCCAGAATTGACCGAATTGGTGTTTCTAAAAAACCATCTTAATGAAAAATATTTGGGTACACTATCTTTTATGTCATCTGTTAATAGATTCATATTTGGACCTTTTTCAATAAGTCCTTGAATTGCGGTTGTACCTAAAGCATAATCAAAATACCATAAATTAGAGGTATAACCAGAAAATCCACCATTTAATGAAACATATACTTTATCATAATTTTGTTTGGGTACACTTTTTAATATATGCTTGTTGGTAATTGTACCATTCATATAAACATCTAAATCTGTGTTTTCAACTTTAATAATTACATTAAACCATTTATTTAAAGGATAATCTTTTACAATTACTTTTTCTTCTATTTGGTCAAAAGTATTCATTACTACAACCAAATTATTTGTTTCTGGTGCTAAATATAATCCTGGTGCATTATTGGGAAAATTCATACCATAAGGTTTTGTTTCTAAATTAATATTGTCATTTCCTTTATGAAAAACATGTTTATATTGTCCTCTTTTATAATCCATTTCATCGATATATAACCACACTGACCATGTAAATTCGATACCATCGTTTTCATTATCAGAACGATTAATTGGTTTTGCATTTTTTTCATTTGGATCAACATCTATAACTCGCATTTGTTTTGCATCTATCATTCCATCTATTAAATGAGGAGAAGATGAAAAACTTAGTGTCCATGATAATAACATAATACCAATTCTTAGTAAAATAATAAATATTAACATAACTACTAATAAAAAGGCTACTTTTGCAACTAAACTATTAGATTCTAAAAATTCTTTTGAACCCATTATATTTGATTCATTATTTGAATATCCAGAAACATTACCTAAATCATAAGAATCACTCATTTGTATATATTATACATTTAAAAATATTTTATTTAAATTGTAATGGATCCGGTTTCTTCATCATCAGCATACATAGAAACAACGACTTTGTATTTATCTAATAAACTAAATCCTCCTCCAAATCCAGATTTATAAATATTATAGGCTTCTTGTGGATTAGTGGCAGAATCCCAATATTGTAATCTTGCAGTTTGTCCAGAAAATCCTCCTCCAGGAGTAACAAAAACATTACTAGAATCAGTAACTTTAGCTGTACCTGGTAATATACATGTTCTAGTTAATTTTCCATCTAAATATATATCCATTGATTTTCCATACACACTAAATAATAAATTATTCCATTTTTGAATAGGAATATTTTGTAATTTACAATTATGAACTACACTATTATTACCACTACTACTACTTTCAGTAGATGGATAACATGTTAAAGAGATAGATACATCATTGCGATTTGCTCCTAATGTAACCGAAGGTTGAGGATCTTGATCTTTATTTACTCTACCAAATACAACCTTGGGTTCTCCATATCTATAATTCCAGTTATCAATATAGAACCAAATAGAATAAGTAAAATTACTTGCTGGCGAATTATCATTTGACTCTAAACTTTCTTTTTTTATTTCTATCTTTTTTTTCGCGTCATTTGTATTTGTCAATGTAGTCTTAACTGTTAAATAGGAAAAAATGTAATATATCACTAATATTACGATAACACTTAAAATTATATTATAAATATCCATTTATATTATAATGTTAGAAAAATTCTAAACTATTGGAGGATTTTTATCTTTAAAATTTTCATATTCAGTATCTATTTGATTTTTCGATAAAATTTTATTGTAATATTTAACATTACAAATTCCACCTTCTATACCTCCTGCGCTACCACAAACAATAGAATCTCTATCAACATATGGAATAATTTCCGATTTAGTTGCTATTAATTCATTATTTAAAAATATATCTAAAGTTCCTTTGTTATAATTAATGCAAAAATGATTCCATTTTTGTAATTTAAAATCTAATGAATTGGAGGATTTATAAATTATATCTTCTCCATCTTTTCCCTGAACCATTTTTATTAATAAATGATTATTACTTGCTTTATATAATACCTGTGGTTTTTTTCCATAATCAAATATCGATATATAATCATTATATACAGGACTTGTATTTGGTGGTTGAGGATTTATATTTACCCAAAATGAAATACAATAGGTATAATTATACATGTCAATTATAGGAGTATTACTAGTCAAATTAAGTGTTAAATCATTAAATGAACCTAATCTTTTAGAACTAGATAAATAAACAGGTCCTTCTAATAATTGGGTACTTCCATAATTAAATAATTTCTTTCTTACTATTGGTAAGATTAAATACGATGCTAATATTATAGATGTAATAGATAATGTTACTACAGAACTAGTAGTTGTAATTCGATATTCATATTTTAAATAATCTATAAATTCATTAATTAAACAAGGAACATAAAGTATACTATATTTCATCAAATTAGTAAATGATAATTCACTATGTCCTGTGTTTATTTTACTTGAACTGAATACTTTTTTCTTTGTTATATTAAATGCCATAAATAATAACGCTATTATCATAAATGATAATATAATGGTTAATATGATAGCTGTATATGGAAAATCTTTTTCAAATTCTGTAATAAATAGCATAGTATAGATAATTAAAATAGGTACGATAAATAACATAATTGATGTTAATAATTTTAAAATAAAAGCAAGTTTGCCTGGTTCTTCCTTTGTATTGGTTAAATCAAAATCGTCATTTTTTCTTTTGAAAAACAACATTATAATTAAAAAAAAGATAGGAACCATTAAAAAGAAATAAGTCAATCCATCATTGTCAATATAATCAAATAATTTTGCCATTCCATTGGTTTTTCCAAAATTTATAAATTGTGATAAAAACAAAGAAAAAATATATACAATAAGACTTATGCTTACCCATGACCATTTAATTTTTTCTGATATTCCATATTCTACTTCTTGTTGTCTTTTATCATATGCACAATATAAAATATATATTCCTCCTAAAAATGCAACATAATACATAAAATTTAATAATCCCGAATAATCTGTATTGCTTAACAAAGATATACTAGTTATCATTATAATTGTAAATATCAAAAAAGTAAATGTATGTTTTGCATCTTTCATATGATCAATTAATGATGTTTTCGGTGGTTCATTTTTTGTCATAATATATACAAATTAGATTATTTTATTTTTACATTGATTCTAAAGCCGTTTTTTTACCATGACAATCACGACAATATGCAACTAAATTATTAATATGATTACTTCCACCATATTCTAATCTTATTTTATGATCAACTTCAAACCATGCAGGTAATTGAATTTTACAATTCCCACATTTCCAATTTTGTTGAGAGGCAACATATTTCTTTTTTGTTTCACTAACCGAACGTTTGACACTTCCACCTTGTTTCATATGATTACCACCACCAGAATTTCCAGAATTCATCATACGTTTAAATTGAGGAGTATTTTGTTGATTTATATTTATACCTATTCCTTTTGTGGTCAAATCTATTAAAGGAGACATTATATCCATGGATTCTTTATCAATTGGCATTTGTTTAATTAATTCATTAGCATGTACAAGCATTGAATTAGAATCCTTTGGATGTTTTTTTATAAATAAATATGCACATAAACCAACAAATCCATAGGTTATCATCGTGTAATATTTTTTATAACTATATAATTGTTTTAAATATATTCCATCATGATATGTATTATATATTAAAAAGGCAGTTATTGCCAAAATAATTAATCCATAACCCATCTTAATATATAATTATATTATTTATTGTAAATATATGCAATGATTCCAATAAACATCATTATTAAAACAAGATAAATTATTTTTTCTTTCCATCTTAACAAACTTTGATTTGCTACATGTTTTGGTTTATAATAGTCATTGAAATTATTAATTAAATCATAATAAGATATAGGATTTTTACCTATACTTTCGTTTATTTTATTATGGATAAATAACATCCATTTTTGAAATGAAACCCCAGAATCTAAATAAGGGGTTAATGGATATTTATCTAAATAATTAATAAATTTTTTAGATATTTCTTTGTGTGGAATAAATAATGGTAAATTATGTATAAAATCATAGTACTTTTTTTTTGTCGCCGAGGTGGGATTTTTTGGATATGTAAATGTTAAGCTATGTAAAAAAAACCAATAGTGAGGTCCCCATATACTTGGTTCTAAATCCATAATAAAAACAAAGAATATAAAAAGATTTTAAAATAAACATATAAGATGCCAATGAAAAATAATTATATATTTTGTAATAACTGTGGTAAATCAGGCCATTTATTTCAACAATGTAAACAACCAATTACAAGTATAGGTATAATAACAATTAATCCGGCTAATAATAATTTTTTATTAATCCGACGAAAAGATACATTGGGATATGTAGATTTTTTAAGAGGAAAATATAAATTATTTAATATTAATCATATTGTTTCTTTGTTTAATGAAATGACAATTTCAGAAAAAAAAAAATTATTAAATAATGATTTTGATGTTTTATGGAATGATTTATGGGGAAATGAAATTGGAATTCAATACAGGAATGAAGAAACAGAATCGAATAAAAAATTTATTCAATTAAAAAATGGCTATGAACATAATAATACAACTATTTCATTAGAAACCTTGCTATCTAAATCAACTACCAATTGGAATGAAGCTGAATGGGGATTTCCAAAAGGAAGACGTGATTACCAAGAAAACGATATAGATTGTGCAATTAGAGAATGGGAAGAGGAGACTGGATATAATCGTAATCAAATAAAATTAATAAATAATTTATTACCTTATGAGGAAATATTTATAGGATCCAATTTAAAATCTTATAAACATAAATATTTTGTAGCCATTTTTAATGATGATATAGATAATGTTAATCATCCTTTTCAAATATCAGAAATAAGCAAGGTTCAATGGTTTAGTTATGAAGATTCTATGAAGACGATTCGAAATTATAATTTAGAAAAAAAAACAGTACTTGAAAAAGTTTATAAAGTTTTAAATGAATATAGATTATATCCTTAATATATATTAATGATTACAAATACAGAAAATATAGAACAATCAAAAGATATAGAAAATACAGAAAATACAGAACAATCAAAAGATATAGAAAATATAGAAAATATAGAAAATACAGAACAATCAAAAGATATAGAAAATAAGAAACCTACAAAAAATAAGAAAATAGTATTAAAAGAAGATAAACAATTATTAAATAATGATTTTCAGAGTAAAGAAACTAAACAATTTGCACTAAAAAAAGAATTATTAGAAAGAGAAAATAGATCTAATCAATTTGATTTTTTATATCCTAATTTAGATGATCCCGAATTTAACATTAAAATAGCACAAAAAAAAGAATTTTCCGAAAACAAATATGATGGTAAAATTGTAGATTTAGAAAAGTTAGAAAAATATAGTAATCAATTATGTAATGCTGATTTTGAATTAAATCCTCATCAATTATTTGTAAAAAATTTTCTTTCATTCAATACTCCTTATAATAGTTTACTCTTATATCATGGTTTAGGTACAGGAAAAACATGTACTGCAATTACCATAGCAGAAGAAATGCGTGATTATTTAAAACAATTAACGGTACCTCAAAAAATTATTGTTATTGCTTCACCAAATGTACAAGAAAATTTCAAATTACAATTGTTTGATGAGCGAAAATTGGAGTTAATAAACAATATTTGGACGATTAATTCAAATTGTGTAGGAAACAAATTTTTAGCTGAATTAAATCCTACTGGAACATCAATAACAAAAAAAGAATTAGTGTTAAAAATAAAACATTTGATTAAGAAATCTTATATGTTTATGGGATACAGAGAATTTGCAAATTACATACATAATATAGCCAATATAGATGATATTCATAACGAAAAAAATGAACTTGTCAATATTAAAAAGAAAAAATTACAAAAATATTTTGATAATCGTTTGATTGTTATTGATGAGGTTCATAATATACGATTATTAGGAACTAGCGATAAGCACGATAAAAAGATAGCGAATTCTTTAACAACCTTGGTGAAATATACAAATAATATGCGTTTGTTATTGTTATCAGGAACTCCTATGTATAATCATTATTCAGAAATAATATGGTTAATTAATTTAATGAATTTAAATGATAAACGATCTGAAATTAATAAAAGTGATGTTTTTGATAAAAATGGTGATTTTATTAAAGATAAAAATGGTAATGAAATAGGTAAGGATTTATTTGTTCATAAAATTACAGGATACGTTTCTTTTGTAAGAGGAGAAAATCCTTATATTTTTCCTTATCGAATATATCCTTCTTTGTTTCAATCAGACTATTCGTTAAAATCTATTTCATATCCTAAAACAGCATTAAACGAAAAAAATATTACATCAGGTATACAATATATGGATTTATATATAACACATTTACAAGATTATCAAAATTCCGTTTATAACTATATTATAAATAATTTAAAAAAAAATATCAATAATCGATTGAAATCATCCTTTGATAATATGGAATCATTTGGTTATAATGATTTACAATATCCTCTAGAAGCATTAAATATTACATATCCTATACATGATTTCGATGAAAAATCCAATATTCCTATTAATAAATTAGTAGGAAAAAATGGTTTACAAAGGATAATGGATTATGATGAAACTGAAAACAATTATGAATATAAATCAGATATAATAGAACAATTTGGAAAGATTTTTTCATTACCATTGATCGAAATATATAGTAGTAAAATTTACTCGATATGTAAAAATATTATTAATAGCGAAGGTATTATTTTAGTTTATTCACAATATATTGAGGGTGGATTAATACCATTGGCTCTTGCCTTAGAAGAGATTGGATTTTCCAGATATGGTGAATCAAAATCTTTATTTAAAGATGATCATGTTGCTGTAAAAAATAATATGAATTATGTTATGATTACAGGTGATATAACTTATTCAAAAGATAATAAAAAAGAAATTAATGCATGTACCGATTTAGATAATATTAATGGTGAAAATGTAAAGGTTATATTAATTTCAAGAGCAGGTTCAGAAGGTATTGATTTAAAATATATTCGACAAGTACATATTATGGAACCATGGTATAATACAAGTAGAATAGAACAAATTATTGGACGTTCTGTAAGAAACAGAAGTCATTGTGACTTACCTTTTATCAAACGGAATGTTCAAATATTTTTATATGGGACTATATTACAATCTGAAGAAGAAGCCGTTGATTTATATATCTATAGAGTTGCAGAAACCAAAGCAATACAAATTGGTAAAATATCTAGAATACTTAAAGAATCTTGTGTTGATTGTATTATTCATCACGAACAAATTAATTTTACTGAAGAAAATTTTAATAAATCGATTGATATTTTATTATCAAATAAAACAAAAATATCATATAACATTGGAGACAAACCATATACCAATATATGTGATTATTTAAGTGATTGTGCATATGAATGCAAACCAAATATAAAAGATGAGAATATCAATATGGATACATATGATAAAACAATTATTGATTTTAATAGTGATAAAATCATGAAAAGAATAAAATTATTATTTAAAGAACATTATTTCATAAGTAAAGAAAATTTATTAAAACATCTTACAATTAATTATAATTATCCAGTAGAACATATTAATAATGCACTAGATATTATGATAAATGATAAAAATGAAATATTATTTGATCGGTTTGGAATCCATGGAAGATTAATTAATATAGATAATTATTATTTATTCCAACCTATTAATATTAATAATAATAATATTTCTATATTTGATCGTTCTATTGTTCCTTCTGTTAAAAAAAAATATATTATTCCAATAATCCCAAAAGATAAAAAGGATAAAGCCGAATTAGATATAAATGATGTATATAGTAAATTAATACAAAATTTAAAGAATAAATATAAGACGATAACAACTATTAATAAAGAAAATAAAGGTGGTTCTAAGGAAGAAGAGAAAGAACAAAAACGACTAGCAAAGGTAGCAGAAAAAGAAAAAAAACTACTAGAAAAGGTAGCAGAAAAAGAAAAAAAACTACTAGAAAAGGAAGCAGAAAAAGAGAAAAAACTACTAGAAAAGGAAGCAGAAAAAGAACAAAAACGACTAGCAAAGGTAGCAGAAAAAGAGAAAAAACGATTAGAAAAGGATGCTGAAAAGGATGCTGAAAAGGAAGCAGAAAACGAGAAAAAACGATTAGAAAAAGAAGAAACAGAATTGTTTAAAAAGGAAAGTAAAGATATGAATATAGCTTTAAATAAAATATATAAATTTTTATTGGCTAATGACGATTTTAAATATAAAATAAAATTTGAAGAAAATAATAATATTCAAATCATAAATGAAATAATAATAGAACATATTATTGATAATGAACCTTATAAAAATAAAAAAATATTATTGGATTATTTATATTTTAATGATACATTATCGGATTTTGAAGTTCAATTGAAAAAATATTTTGATAATCAAATATTAAAAATGTCAGATTCTAATATTGAAGGAATATGGTTATATAATGATAAAACCGACGATCCTTCGACATTATTGATTAAAAATAACATTTCATGGGATATTGCAAAAATGACAGATAGAAAACAATTTAATATAATTATTCTTCAAAAATTTAATGATATTTATAATAACCATTTAAATTCTATATTTGGGTACATATCTTATATTGAAAAAAATAATGATTATGTTTTTAAATCCATAAATATAAATGGTGTACATAAAAATAGAGGAAAAAGATGTGATCAAGCAGGTAAAACCGATATTATTAAATTGATAAATGATAATGAAAAAAAATTATATTCATCTTTAGAATTATGTTGTTTGCAAGAATTAGCTTTACGATATTATACACATATTAAAAAGGACAACAAAATATGGTTTTTAAATATACATGATGCATATTTAGTTGAATTAAAAATGAAACATAAGAAATAATAAAAATTCCTTTTAATAAAGATTAAAAAAAAATTGAATTAAATATTGCTTTATATATATAAATTAATAATGGAATCTATGAAATTGGCAGCAAAACCCAAAAATACAAAACCTCGCAAAAGAAATTTAAAAATACAAAATATATATACAGAATCAATTTTATCAAAAAATGTATTTATTGATATTAATTTGATTGATAATAATATAAAACAGACCCTTGAAAAACAAATTATTAAAAATATTGAAGGGAAATGTATTTGTGAAGGTTTTATAAAACCGGATAGTTGTAAAATTATTTCTTACTCAAGTGGTCTTATTTATAATGGTAATAAAATAAAATTTGAAATTGTTTTCAAATGTAAAATATGTTTACCAGTAGAAGGAATGTTAATTGATTGTGTTGTCAAAAATATTACAAAGGCTGGTATTAAAGCCGAAATTGGAGAAGATGTTTCCCCAGTAATTATTTTTATTGCCCGTGATCATCATTATAATAATGATTTATTTTCAGATGTAAATGAAAATGATAAAATAACAGTTAGAGTCATTGGTCAAAAATTCGAGTTAAACGATAAATATATATCTGTAATTGCTTCATTAAGTGAAATTAAAAAATAATTAAAACGAATAACTCAACAAAATGATAAATGAATAAAATTTTAAATGAATATAAATATATAAATTTATATTTATTTATAATAATGTATGATGAACTTTATAATATTAAACATTTTATTGAATTATTAAATAAACAACGGCAAATAGAAGTATTAAAAATATTAACTGATAATAATATTCAAATTAGCGAAAATAAAAATGGTTCATTTGTAAATTTAACAATGCTTCCATCTGATATAATTGAAAAATTAAAAGAATTTACTATTTATATTAAGGAACAAGATGTTTCATTCGAGGAAATGGAGGATGTTAAAAAGGATTTTAAAAGTTCTTTTTTTTCATCTACTAGCAAAAAAGATAATATATTAAATGTTAATAAAGAGAAGGCTATTACTAATAATAATGCAGTTGAACGAAACGTATAATAATTATATCATTTTTAATAAATTAAAAAATTATATAATCAATAATAATAATTGCGATAAATTTTTATATAAAAAACCTGATGTCCAAAAAAAAGAAATTAAAACAAAAAATTTTAAATCTCATTTGGTTTATCCAAGACAATATGATAAATTATTTTGGTGTTTTTATATATTATATTATGGTATTGAAGAATATAATGATATTGATAATAAACATTTTTTAATTGAAAATAAAATAAAATTGGATTTTGTTGAAACTATTCGTAATAATTCTTCCTTATTAAAAGAAAATAAAATAAAAAAAATAGAAACCGAGTTAGATATTAGTAGTTCAAAAAAAATTTCCATTAATAGTTTTCATGCTTTATGTTTATATAATCATATCAACGTAGTTATATTATGTAAAAATATTTATTATCAATTCATGTCAAATAATGAATCTCCTATTCATGTTTTAGATCTTAGTACAAATTTTATTGGATGTGCCTCCAATGTGGATGAATCATTAATGACGGAATTATTACAAGGTAAATTTTTTGTAGAAAATCCCAATCGACCCTTGCGATCTATGAGTTTCTATAAAATTAGTGATTTACATGATTATTGTAAAAAATTAAATATTAATATAAATTTTTCCAATGGTAAAGCAAAGAAAAAACAAGAATTATATGATGAAATTAAAGAATTATTAATTTAAATTTTTTTTTTTTGCAAAAATTTAAATTCCTCAAAATAATAAAATCGATGGATTCAAATCCCAAATTCTGATTTTGTAAAACTTTTGCAATATTTGCAAAAAAAAAAAATCGCGTTTAGACTGAGTTCCTGCAAGATCCATTTTTTTGAAAAATATTTTGTGATGACAAAAAAAAAGTACTTTTTTTAAGAAAAGAATTTAGGAGTTTTTTTTGTTAGTATAATATACTAATAATGACTAACAATTTTAACTCAAAAAAACTCATTAAATTTTCATGTAAAATTTGCGACTTTAAATGCTCTAATAAGCAAGATTATACCAGACATATATCCACACGAAAACATCAATTACTAACAAATACTAATGAAAAAACTCCAAAAAACTCCAAAATCTCCAAGGAACATATATGTATTTGTGGAAAAAGTTATAAGCATGCTTCGTCGTTATGTGGTCATAAGAAAAAATGCAATTATGAAGAAAAAGAAATAGACAATAAAGATTTAAATTATAAAGAAATGTTTATACAAATGATGGATAAAAATAATGAATTACAACAAACAATTAATGATATGATACCAAAAATAGGAAATACAACATACGCACAAAATAATAATTTCAATTTACAATTATTTTTAAATGAAGATTGTAAAGATGCATTAAATATAAAGGATTTTGTAAGTTCCCTCCAATTACAATTAAAAGATTTAGATAATACCGGAAAATTAGGATTTGTGGAAGGAACTAGTAAAATATTTATTGATGGTCTGAATAAATTAGAAATTACGAAGCGTCCTATTCATTGTAGTGATATTGCGGAAGAAACTTTGTATATAAAAGACAATGATACATGGGAGAAGGAAACTAAGAACAAGGATAAGATGAAACGAGCCATAGATGAAATTACAGATGCAAATATGAAACAGATGCCAGAATGGGTAAGAGAGAATCCTACATTTGCCAATGACGAAGAATATTTAAAAGTAATATCAAATATTATGAATGTAATGGATTCTAGTAAACAAAATAAACAAAAAGAACAAATAATTAATAATGTCGCCAAAGAGACATTAATAGATGATTAATATGCATATATAAACAAAATAATAATTATAATTATTATTGCTACATATATGTAATGATTAATTATGTGTTTAATTAAATGTTTAGGGTTTATATATATATATATATATTACATGTCAAAAATAAATAAAATTCTTATTAAAAATATATCTTCAAAAAAATTACGAAAATACTTTTATAAAGAGGTGAATAGAAATTATAAAAGTATAAAGTATGAAGATGTATGTAATATATTTCATTCTGAAATAAATGAGATAGATTTGTATGGTAATATAGACAATAATGAAAATAAAAATTTGGAACATATATTTCCTCGTTCCTATTTCAAAGACGATGAAAGAAATGAAATAATGCGTTCGGACCTTCATAATCTATATTTATGTGATTCAAAATTGAATAATTATCGAGAAAACTTTAAATATGTAGATATTGATACTTATTCATTTGATTACAATGAAGTATTTTTAGACAATGAGGGTAATAAAATAGAGAACGATAAAGATTTTTTCATTAATCAAGGATGTATAATGACTATAAATAAAAATGATAAGGTTATTATTCCAAGTAATTATTCAAAAGGAAAAATTGCTCGTTCTTTGGCTTATTTTGCAATAAAATATAATTATGTAGACGAAATTAAAAATATTATTGATATTGATACTATGATAAAATGGAGTTTAAATGATCCCGTTGATAATGAAGAATATTTCAAAAATATTTTATGTTATAAGTATCAAAATAATTATAATCCATTTATTATTGATTCAGAATTAATTATGTATTGTTTTTTAGATATGACAGATATAAATATAGATGAATTATTATCTTTCAAAAGAACAAAAGAAATAGATCATATGGAAACGATAGAATATTTAATAAGAGATAATAAAATGAAACAGAAAGAAATTAACGATTTGAATAATAAAATTAAAGATTTAGAAGATGCATTAAAGAATATGTAAATAATATGTTTATTATAACATTATAATAAATATATTGTATGAATTCATTATATAAATCCATTATACAAATATTTAAAATGAATTAATATAAAAATTGATATATATTTAAAATAAATATCCGTTATTATAATATAGCAAAATGTACAAACAAAAACAAAAGGCGTCTGATTTAAAAACATTAAATAATATTTTAGAATTTCATTTAAATAATAATAATTATAATGCAAGAATGGGACAAAATCAAAATGAATTGGAAGTACGTTTTGGAACTCGAAATATAAAAAAAATCACAAAAATAAGTTTTGACAATGTCATAAAAAAATTAAAATCATTGGGATATCAATCTTCCAACGAATTAGGAAATCATATTTTGAAAGTTCAAACAGAATTTGAAGATCCAAAAACAGGAGAAATAAAATTATCTAGTATAAGATCGGAAATACATGGAATATCCAATATTCAAGATTATTGTCGAACGAATTCAATTCAAAAAATAATAGAAAATAATCCACATAAAACAGTCGCTACATTTGTTTCAAAAATATTTGCAAGAGATGATAAAGATTTAACTATTTTTCCTATAAAAAATAATGATTATAATTTAAAAATATCTTATCAAAAAGAAAGTCAATTACCTATACAATCAAAAATTATTCAAAAAATAATTGATAAATGGTCTGATTCAAAAAAATATTTTCGATATATGAATAGATTAACCTTTATGCATAATGATTATCCTATAAAAATAGAATTAAGTATTATAAAATCAAGCAATATTGATAAAAATTATGATCCCATATTAGAATATAATTTTGAGGATTCTAACATATTAAATAATCCTGAAATCTATGAAATAGAAATTGAATTAATGAATGATGTGGTAGGTCCAGACAAATTATTCTATGATGCAAATAAAGTAGAACAATTGATTAAGAAGGCAATAACCCACGTATTATCTGGATTACAGGGAACTAATTATCCTGTATCTTATAATGAACAAAAAATCATACAAGAAGAGTATTTAAAATTATTGGGCAAGGATGAAACAAAAAAAATCCGTACCCGTGATTATTGTGGTCCAAATTCTTATACTTTACAAATGAAACATGTCCAACCTTTGTCTGAAAACAATAATACACCCAATATTCGAAACTATTATACCGTAACAGATAAAGCAGATGGTGAAAGAAAAATGATGTATATATCAAAATCTGGAAAAATATATTTAATAACTACAAATATGGAAATAGAATTTACAGGAGTAAAAGCGACAGATAAAGAATTATATAATAGTTTGTTGGATGGAGAACACATTCTTCATGATAAATTTGGAAACTATGTTAATTTATATGCAGCTTTTGATATCTATTTTATTAAAGGAGAATCCGTAAGAGAATTATCATTTGTTCCTGTAGATGAACTATCTGAAAAATCTAAATTTCGATTACCATTATTAATTTCTTATATTAATAAATTAAATTTTAAAGAGGGGAAAGGTATTAAAATTATTAATAAAGAATTTACAATTGATACCAAAGGAAATAATATTTTTGAATGTTGTAAAACAATATTAGAAAAAATGGAAAAAAATTTATTTATTTATAATACAGATGGACTAATTTTTACACCCATACATTATGGTGTGGGTGGAAATAAAAAGGGTCAAGCGAGTGATCTTAAGAAAATAACTTGGGACCATTCCTTTAAATGGAAACCACCAGAACATAATACGATTGATTTCTTAGTAACTACTAAGAAAGCCGAGAATGGAGAAGATTTCATCGGAAATATTTTTAGAGAAGGTAATAATTTATCAAATGAAAATAAAATAATTCAATATAAAATATTAGAATTACGTTGTGGATTTAATGAAGAAAATCATGGTTATATTAATCCCGTAAACGATGTAATAAATGATAATATAAAAACCAAAGGTAATATAGATAATGAAGAAGAATATAAACCTGTTCCCTTTTATCCATCAAATCCTCCAGATAAAGAAGCACATTTATGTGATATGAAATTATTAACTGATAGTGTAGGTAATAATCAAATGGCTACTGAAGAAGGTGATACCTTTACCGATAAAACAATTGTTGAATTTAAGTATGATATAACAAAACCAAAACGGGAAAGATGGATTCCGATTAAAGTTCGATATGATAAAACAGCTGATTATAGAAACGGAGGAACAAATTATGGAAATGCATATCATGTCGCTGATAGTAATTGGTATAGTATACATAATCCAATTACCGATGAAATGTTGAAAACCGGTGAAGAAATACCTGAAATTGTTTTAGATGATGATGATGAAGATGTTTATTATAATTATAAATCTAGTACAAATAATACACAACCATTAAAAGATTTTCATAACACTATAGTTAAGAGAAAATTAATAACATGTGTTTCAAATAGAGGAGATACATTAATTGATTATGCTGTTGGAATGGGAGGTGATTTACCGAAATGGATTCAAGCCAAATTATCATTTGTGTTTGGTATCGATATTTCAAAAGACAATATTGAAAATAGAATAAAAGGAGCATGTGCAAGATATTTAACAAAAAGAAAAGAACATAGTTCTATGCATAGTGCGTTATTCGTTCATGGAAATAGTGCATTAAATATTAAAAGTGGAGAAGCAGGGTGTACAGATAAAGATAAAACCATCATCAAAGCCATATTTGGAGAAGGAACAAAGAGTGAATCCAATTTGGGAAAAGGTGTCTATAAACAATATGGAAAAGGAGTAGAAGGATTTAATATCAGTTCATGTCAATTTGCCTTTCATTATTTCTTTGAAAATAAAGATACATTAATTAATTTTATGAGAAATATTTGTGAATGTACAAAAGTAAATGGGTATTTTATTGGAGCATGTTATGATGGTAATATTATATTTGATAAATTAAAAAATAAAAAAATGGGAGAAGGAATTACCTTAATGAATTCAGACAATACAAATAAAATTTGGCAAATTACAAAACAATATGAGAATGAAAAATTAAAGGATGATATATCTAGTTTAGGTATTGGTATAGATATTTATCAAGAATCTATTAATAAACCCTTTAGAGAATATTTAGTTAATTTTAATTATGTTATTCGAGTAATGGAAAATTATGGATTTGTTCCTTTAGATGATACAGACGCAAAAAAAATGGGTCTACCAAGCGGAGTTGGTAATGTGAAAGAATTATATACTACTTTGGAAAATGATGTAAAAAGAAATCCTGGTATAAAAAAAAACATAAAGAATTCTTTAGATATGTCTGATAATGAAAAATATATATCCTTTTTAAATAAATATTTTGTATTTAAAAAAATAAGAAATGTAGATGCAAAAAGTGTAAAAATAGAGACATTAGATGAATCTATTGGTACAGATGAAACAGAAAAGGAGATTCCAAAGAAAAATAATAAGAAGAGTAAAAAATTGCGTTTAGTAGAATAATAATAAATAAACCATCTAAAGTTATATTTATTATTATTAATATGAGTTATTATCAGTTATTTACATCCAATAATATTATATACCCAAGTCGTTTAATATGTAATTTTTCAGATTCAAATGAAAATAATATTTTTTTATCTAAAACATTACATAAATATTTAATGAATTCAAAAGAACAAATAAATAATTATGAGCAATCTTGGGACAAACATAAAAAATACATTAATCCCTATGAATTTATACATACAATTAATCCTCAATATAAACAATCCGTTTCTAAAATGAAACCATTATCGCGTTCTTTTTTTAAATTCATAGAAATATATAATATGTTAAAATTAGATGAAAATTATTTAAAAAACATAGATTCGTTTCATTTGGCAGAAGGACCTGGTGGATTTATTGAAGCATTATCTTATTTACGAAACAATTGTGGTGATAATTATATTGGTATGACTTTAATCGACGATACTGATATGAATGTACCAGGTTGGAAAAAAACCCAAACATTTTTAAATAAAAATCCAAATGTTACCTTAGAATATGGACATAGTAAAAATGGTGATTTATTGGACCCTAAAAATTTTGTTAGTGTATATGAGAAATATCAGAATTCCATGAATTTGGTCACTGGAGACGGAGGATTTGATTTTTCAATTGATTTTAATCAACAAGAATCTCTTTCCTTTAAACTAATTTATGTTCAAATGTGTTATGCATTAATACTTCAAAAATATCAAGGTCATTTTATACTAAAAATTTTTGATTCTTTTTCTCTGAATATTGTTCAATTGATTTATATATTGAATAATTTATATGAAAAGGTATATATTGTAAAACCAAATACAAGTAGGTTTGCTAATTCGGAAAGATATATTGTGTGTAAATATTTTAAATTACATAATTCTAAGGACTTGTTTTATCCATTATTGAATAATATTTCGCAAATCAATAATTATCAATTTATAAATAGTATTTATGATGAAAAAATTAATTATTATTTTTTAATCAAAATGGAAGAAATTAATTCTATTATAGGTCAACAACAGATCGAGTATATTAATTCAACTATAGAATTAATTGAAAATAGTTCAGATGAAATCATAAATAAATTATCAAAAAATAACATACAAAAATGTATTAATTGGTGTTCAAAACACAAAATACCTTATGTAAAATTAAATGATACATATAAGAATAATTATCTTTCTAGTGAACCATTTACATAAAATATTTTTGAGTAATAAAATTATAAATTAAACTATAAAGATATTTTGTAAAATTCGTCCCTGATTTTTCGATGATTGATGAAATTTGGGGATCTATTAATTTATCATTTTTATTTTGAATTACTAATTGCTTACATGTTTTATTATAATTACACATAATCAATCGAATTATTTTGGAATTATCATTATTTTTTAATAATTTACAAAATGATGTATATTTGTATTTTTTATTTTCCATATCTAATGTAAATTTGTTTCTGAAATTGGAAATTAAATTAATATAAAATAAGAATGGAAATACAAAGCAAATTCCAAATTTATCTCCACCTTGTAAGTTGGGACCATAATAATTATGTCTTTCGTTTGGTTCATATTGTATATGAGGAGATTTTGGATAATATTGTTTATTTTGATTATTAATGTATTTGAATAAATGATTTAATACATAAAAATCAAGAGGATAATTAAGTTGTAAATTTTTATAACGTTTTCTGGTAACATATTTTTTATATATACGGGGTGATTCAACTAATGCTTCTCCATGAGAATTAAAATAATAAGATGTATAGTTATTATTTTTATCCAAATAAATCAAGCAACAAGTTGAATGAATATTATATTCAATGATACCTTTTTCTCCTAGAACATCTTCATTAATTAGATAATCGTGAAGATCGAAATACACGAAAATATTTTTCTTTTGTTTCATATATTTATTAAGAATATCAATAAATCCACATTGTTTTGCTTTATCATTTTCATAATAATTGCACCATAAATTCAAAACATGAAGAGGAGAACGATATTTTATATCATCAAATTTGTTTTCTATGGTATGTAGATTGTTATAATGTTTTAAATAAACATTGAATAATAGATCCAAATAAATAGGAGTATGAATAATTTCAATATTGGTTTCACTATTCATTATAGCCAATTTATTTGATATTTTTGTAATGTTGTTGTCAAAACAAGCTTGCGCAATGTTGCTTTTTTCTCCTTTTTTCAACAAATTTTCCATAGAAATTTGTGTAGGATATTTAAAATCGTTGATAGAATTCATGATCTTTAAGATTTTGTAATACTTTTTTTAAGAATATAAGTTTTGTGTAAAACAAATCAATTTTTTTTTCGGTATTTATATAAATCATGTTTTTTAATTGGAATAAACCATTAACAACGATAACAACAAAACAATCATCAAATACTATTTTTATAAGAAAGCAACAAAATATTAGTGCAGTTATATTAAATTATAAAAGACCAGAATTAGTACAAAAATTAATTGAAATATTACTAAAAAATGAAAATATTAAAGAAATAATATTATCGAATGGAAATTATGAAACAAAATTAGAATTCTCAAATATTCCAAAAATAAAAGTATTTAATGATTATGGTGAAAATAATGAAACATATGGATTACATTTACGTTTTTTAAGAGCGCAAGATGCATTATATGATAAAATTTTAATTATAGATGATGATATAATTCCTACACAATCTGTGTTGAATAATCTATTATATATTGACACAGATGTTATGGTTGGTTATTATGGTAGAATTATTCCTTATAGTGAAAATTTCAATAAAAAAATAAATACCCCTGTTCCCATTATTCTTACCAAATTTATGTTAATAAATAAATCATTAGCAGAAATGTATATGAAAATTATTTCAGAAAAATCTGAATTAATTGATATTTTAAAAATGGGAAAACCATGGGGAAACGGAGAAGATATTCTTATTTCGGCATTAAGCATGTATATTACAGATAAACTCAATATTTGTTTACGATTGCCTGAAATAAAAGATGTTGGAAATAATTGTCCAAATGCTATATGTAAAAGAAATGGAACAAATGAACATAAAAAATATAGAATGAATTTATGTAAATTTTTATTCAAAAATTCAAATGAATTGACTGATAATATAAAATCTTTTTTTACAACTATATTATTTAATGAAAGAATAAAACATTATTTGGGTAGTAATTATTCTAATAAAAATGTATATGAATCCAATACTTCAATAAATTTATGTTCAATTTACAATTTAAAACAAATTTCGGAAAAAAAATATGGAATTTCATCAAATTTAAATATACAAGGGTTATATATTAATCCCTTAACAAATAATTTACAAAAATACAAAAATAAAATTTTTTTATGTCAGCTAGGTGATAGATGTAAAAATAATGAAGTGGATAAATCATGGTCGTTTAGCAATCATGATATTATAGATGATTTTTCATTTGCAAAAATAAGACGAACTAAGGAAGAAAATATAGTTATTTTACGATGTTTTAATATTAATAGACATTGGGCTCATTATTATAATAAAAAAACAGATATAGAATTTTCAACAAAAAAACCTTTAATACTATGGAGAGGATGTACTACTGGGTTTGAAGATAATGATAAACACAATAGATTTAATTTTGTAAAAAAATGGTATGGTACCGAAAATATAGATATTGGATTCAATATAGTTATGAAAAATAACGCCAATTATTTAAAATACAAAAAAAATGGAATGTCTATTGAAAAGATGCTTCAGTACAAATATATAGTATCAATTGAAGGTAATGATAAAGATAGTGGAATCAATTGGAAATTAAATTCTTCTAGTTTAATATTTATGGCAAAACCTACATGTATAAGTTGGTTAACGGAAGATACCTTAATACCAAACGTACATTATATAGAATTAAAGGACGATTTTAGTGATTTATTAGAAAAATATACTTGGTGTGAAAAAAATCAAGACAAATGTATACAAATTATAAAAAATGCAAATAAATTTATGGACCAGTTTAAGAATTCACATATAGAAGAATATATAGAAAATGAAGTAATAAAATTATATTTTGAAAAGCTTAAAATAATATCGTAATATATATATATATATATATATTATGAATTTTATGTTATGGAAAAGAAAAAAAATAGATAAAAATAATTTTAATTCTAAAAATTATTGGGAACAAAGATATAAAAATAAAGGTAATTCTGGTGGTGGTAGTTATAATAAATTGGCTATATTTAAGGCTGAAATTATAAATAATTTTATTAAAAAAAATAATATTAATTCTGTAATTGATTATGGTGTTGGTGATGGTAATCAGTTAAATTTATTAGATGTTAATGATACAAAATATACAGGAATTGATGTAAGTTCTACGATTATAAATAAATGTAAAAAATTATTTATAAATGATAAATCAAAACAATTTATATTAGATTCTGAAATAAATAATAATTCAGCAGATTTAGTATTATCTTGTGATGTAATTTATCATTTAATTGAAGAAAATGTTTATTATAATTATATGAAAAATTTATTTACAATGGCAAATAAATACGTTATTTTATATGCCAATAATAAAGATATGAATCATACTATACACGTTAAATTCCGTAAATTTATAGACTATATAAATAATAATTTCAAAGATTGGAAATTAATAGAACATATACCAAATAAATATCCTCAATTAATAATCGGACAAGATAATGATAATACAAGTCCATCGGATTTTTATATTTTTTCAAAAATATAAAATAATAATTATACTAGAATAATTATTATTTACTTTATAGAAAGCACATTCCTTTACCACATTTTGTTTTATGACCTTTTCCACCTTTGGTAATTTGATGATGGTTCACGGGTTTTTGATATTTGGATTTGTTGGTATAAGGAGTTTCGGGATTACTACTATAAGCATATGCATTGGGCAATGCATTTCCTAATCCAAAATTACCATTATCTGAATTCGAAGCATAGGTATTAATTGCATCTAATTTTAATCTGGCTATTCTTGAACTAGAATCTACTGCTCCTTGAACAGCGAATTTGGAATTGTTGGGTTTATAAATTGTTTTTTTGCAATTGGAATTGGAAGGACAGCAATTTGCATTAAATTCAACACCTTCAATTGATGTATTTGAAACATTTTCATAATTAAAACTTTTTTGTTTATAGGTTTGACATCTACTTTGTAAATAAGATGCATTGGTTTGATAATATTTTGGTAATGCCGGATTAGCATTAATATTTGTTTGGGATTGAGTTCGTTTTCTTGCATTGGAAGGAGGATCGCATAATTTTAAACAAGTAATATAAGGATTCGATTTATTCACATTGTTTTCATAGTAATTCTTTAGTTCCGTTTTATCAGTTGAAGAATTAACATTATTTAATTTACCCACTTTATTTTCAGAGGTAATTCGACCTAAATTAAAATCAGATACCATGGAAATAGAACCACTACAATCACATTGTAGTTCATAAGGTCTGACTATATATCCACCGGGTTTATCTGTGTAATATATTAAATTTTTATTATTGAATGTTTGTTTAGAATTAACATCGCCATATTGTTTTCGCCAATGTTTTATAGGTCTAGACCTAAATGCATTCGCATCTAAAGCATTATTATCAGTTCTGTTATAATATGCTAAATGATACATTTTATTATAATCAGGTCTATAATTACCAACTACTAATGCTTTTGATTTTGGAACATCTGATTTTTGTCCTTTAGAATTTGCACCAGTTCTAGATTTCATATGATTAGCATTCATATGTTGTAAATTATTTGGAATAGAAGAAAAAGTAGGCATTATATAATTATAAAAGAAAATAAAAGCTTATTATATATTAATGCTTGAACAAATATTCAGTTATTTATTTATTTTTACAATAATTATAATCATTATTTCATCTTATTTAGAAGTTCCTATTGTAGAAAATATGAGTGGCAGCAGTGAAAGAGAATTAGGTAAATTAGATGAAAAAGTAAATGGATTAAATAAAAAAGTGAAGGAATTATTACATGTTGTTAAAATGACAAAAAGCGACGATTCAATAAATCAATATCCTTTATTACAAAAAATGAATTCCCAAATAAAAAAAAATAAGCAAAATATAGATAAAATGGCGGGAAATTCACCTGAGGCAGGGATAGCTAAATCTGCAAATAAATAATAATAATACAAGATAATAATGTATAATTATTAGTATAATTATTAGTATATAATTAAATAATAATATTTAATTTTATATATATATACATATGTCATTTTTTGATGAAGTTAAAAATGGTAATTCAGCAGCTATTACAGGTGAATCATATAATTATAAAGACAATGTTAAAACAAATAAAGATATGGGAATAAACTCAAAAGGAACTTTATCACAATTAGGAAAAAATGTAAGTGGTATGATGGATTATACTGATTTTTTGGTAACTGGAAAAGGTGCTTCTTATTCCGGGGATGCTGGTGGAAATGCTTTTTTATTAGCAACCGGTGTGAAATGTAAAAATTCGGATACAAATAAAGAAGTTACAAGACAAATTTATGTAAATAATACAGTTGATGCACCAGGTGGATTGATTCCTGGAGTAATACAAGATTCATTAAAAGTAACAGAGGCACCAATGGGTTTATTTGGAGCCTTTTTAGGTTCTAATCCCAAATCATGCCGATCTGTATCAGTAAAAACCAGAGATTTAAATAATGTAAAAGGAACCGATACAGGTATGCTTATTGATAATGATATAAGAAATATTTCGGCATGCCATTTTGCCAACAATAAGAATCCAATTACAGGACAAAAATGTAGAGAAGGATTTTCTGTTTTATATAATACAATAGACGATAATATAGATATCTCCAAATTACCAGATGATTATATTGTTCAATTTTTTTACGGATCAGTATCTGTATTAGCATTATACATGCTTTATAAATTAAATAATCGATAAATATATTATTTTATTTGAAACAATATATTTATTTGCTTACTCCGGTATAGTGATTGTATGAATGAGGAGCTTGACATGAATTAACTCTTGAAATAGATTGAGGATTGGCTAATGAACTATTATTAGGAGCTATACCACTAAATTTAGGTGTATAACCAGCAGTATAAGATTCTAATGCACCGCCTTTCATTCCAAAAGCTTTTCTGAATTTAGAAATAAGACCTCTTTTTTTAGTGCTTGATTTCTTTTTTTTGGTGCTTGATTTTCTTTTTTTGGTGCTAGATTTCTTTTTTTTAGTGCTTGATTTCTTTTTTTTAGAAGCAGTCTTTTTTTTAGTGCTTGATTTCTTTTTTTTAGAAGCAGTCTTTTTTTTAGTACTTGATTTCTTTTTTTTAGAAGCAGTCTTTTTCTTTTTTCCAGCTCCACATTGATTTAATTTGGATACTCCAACAGGTGCATAGGAACCAGAAAATAATCGTCCATCTGATTCGCTAACATCTCTAACACCATAAGTTTCTTTACCACTATGTGTTGAGCCTCCAGATTGAGGACCTAATGATTGACAAGTCGATTTAAACCCAGCAGCATTAATTTTATTATTATATAATCTTGGTTCAAATTGTTCATTTCCACGACGAGTGAAAGACATAATATATATATAGTTGTTATTATTTTTGTAAAAAATGTTATTATTTTATAAAAATTTTAGTTCTCTATCTGTAATTACCTTATTATTTTTAACAATTTCTAAAGGAACCCATTTCTTAAATTTTGCATTAAATACGCATGACATATTATAACGTTTGTTTAAATCTACAAACTTAGATAAATCTACATTTTGGAATTCTTCCTCGTCATCACTTTCTTCTAATGCATCTAAACTTCTGTTTTCTTTAATATTTCTAAATAATTTATTCATTTTTACACTAGTTTTAAAATCAGGAATACAAGCAATATCATAAAATTGCAACCCTACCTTATCTACATCTATATACAAATTATAAATATCATTTTGAATATCAGGTTTTATCATAAATATAGCCTGTTTGTTGCTTTCATTTTTATATAAATAATTCAATTTGACATTTTTTGTTCGAAATTGAATACAATAAATTTTATAAGGTAAATTATGTATTTCATTCATTAAAATATCATATTTTAAGTTCATAGGAGGTAATCCAAATACAACATCATTTTTAATATACGATACTTGTTTGATTTTATTTTCAAACAAATTGTAAAATAAATTCAGTTTCGTATTTAGATTATAAGCACTTACATTTTCATTTTCATAATAAATAACATCTTCAATAATAAAAAATTTATTACAATTCATAGTTCCATATAGAAGTGTGTTTGAACATAATGATTTATCAAAACATGCTGGTACAATTTTAATATCAAATATTTTTTTGGAAATTTTATCAATTTCTAGAAAAATGCAAACAAATTCATTTTTATAAGTGGTAAACCAAGCCAAATATTTTTTTCCATAAGGAATAGCGATACATAATTCGTAATTATGAACTTTGTTATGTATTAATTTTTCATAAGAAAGTTCAAAGTTGGGTAAATAAGAAATAATTTCCTTTTTATCATGCTGTGTCAATTTCATTTTATAATCTTATGAAGGTCTATTTAAATATTTTTTTAAATTTAATTATATAAATATAAACTATAATGAGTATTACAATAGTGCGTCATGGGGAAAGTATTTGGAATAAACAAAATTTATTTACAGGATTTATGGATGTTGAATTATCGGAAGATGGAATTAAAGAAGCAAATAAATGTGGATTAGAATTAAAAACCAATAATATTATTTATGATTTTGCGGTTACCAGTAATTTAAATAGAGCATATAATACATGCAAAATAATTAAAAATCATTTAGGATATGATTTAAATACAACTAAAACAGAATCATTAAATGAACGAGATTATGGAGATTTAACAGGTAAAAACAAAAAGGAAATGGTAATTGAATATGGTGAAGAACAAGTTCAATTATGGCGTAGAAGTGTAGAAGTAAAACCACCAAATGGAGAAAATTTATTAGATGTAATAAAAAGAGTAAGTGTATATTGTAATCAATTTATATTACCATTAGTAGAAAAAGGAAAAAATATATTAATTGTAGCTCATGGTAATTCTATAAGAGCTTTATTAGTCGTTTTAAATATATTTGATTTAAATGTTATTAATAATTTTGAAATTCCTACAGGAAAACCTATGTATATAAATGAAACGAATTATTCATTTATCAATGACTATAAAATACATGGTAGACAAATATTGGATAGTCGTGGTAATCCGACCATAGAGGCAGAATTAACTAATAAAAATAAAAAAATCATAGCCAGAGGAGCAGCTCCTTCTGGTGCTTCAACAGGATCGAATGAAGCAGTCGAATTAAGAGACAATAAGCTAGATTTGTATATGGGAAAAAGTGTTTTTTCTGCAATTAACAATTTATTAACTTTAAATTATAAAATGTATCTGGATGACAAAACATTGAAAAATGTTATAAAATGTGATAATCAAATTATGTTTATTGATGGAACAGAATTAAAAAAAAATTTGGGGGGTAATGCATCTACGGCAGCATCTTTTTTATTTGCGGAAGCAGGTGCTAGTTTATGTGAATTAGAATTATTCGAATATTTATCCAATGTCTATGGATATTCACAAGAAAAAAAGGAAATGCCTATTCCTATGGTTAATATATTGAATGGTGGAAAACATGCTGGTGGTAATTTAAAGATACAAGAATTTATGATAATGCCTACAGACAAGGTAGATTTTTCACATAGAGTAGAATATGTATTTAGAGTTTACAACAATTTAAAAAAATTATTGAAAAATAAATATGGTCCTAGTTCTACAAATCTAGGAGATGAAGGAGGATTTGCTCCTAATTTAAATACTGCTGATGAAGCATTAATTATGCTAGAAGAAGCAGTCGAAGAAAGTAATCTTGTTTTAGGGGAAGATATTTATTTAGCTTTAGATTGTGCAGCTAGTGAATTTTACGATAAAGAAACAGAACGATATGAAATAGAATGTGGCAAATTTTTATCATCAGTAGAATTATGTCAATATTATCAAGATTTGATTATTAGACATCCTGCATTAAAAAGTATAGAAGATGCATTTGATGAAAAAGATTACAACGGATGGAAATTATTTACTAGAAAATGTGGGGATGAAATTATGATAGTAGGTGATGATTTATTTACA
>Ga0206125_10001204_pt1 | contig 30784 bp, 31 predicted proteins | sample Helgoland_Spring_4_FD_148598 | JGI IMG/M metagenome (GOLD analysis project Ga0206125, IMG submission 148598) | Pelagic subsurface seawater microbial communities from Kabeltonne, Helgoland, North Sea - Helgoland_Spring_Bloom_20160331_1 | ecosystem: Environmental > Aquatic > Marine > Epipelagic ... | reverse complement strand
AAAAGAAGAAGAGTATGTTCAAAATCTAAAAGAGCTTTATAAATATATTGGGGTTGCCATATTTAGTTTGGTGTTTCCTTTCATAAGTGCTATTAACGATCCATCCAATTGGGGTCATTTTATATTTATGTTGATTTGTTGTGTAGTTCTATTAGTAAGTCATTATGTTAATGTTTTTGAGTTCTTTGGAGAAGAATGGAAAAGCAAAATGATTAACATGAAATTCAAAAAGAAGTAACGGGTTTTAATTAGGTACAACAAGTATATAACTACAATTAAGCTTGCCCGCCGGGGCGGGTTATTTCTCTTATCTCTGCAATGCATTTCTTTTTAACAAGTTATCCAAAGGACGCTCTACATTCTTATGGTTAATTTGAATGGTTTTCGTATACAATTCTGTTGTTTTTGGGGAACTGTGCCCCAACATATTTTAAACATGTCGTAAATTGACATTGTTTTGAATACAATGCGTAGCAAAAGAGTGCCTAAGCGTATGTACTGTTGCCCATGGGTTGCTGTTCGTTTTAGCAACGGCATTTCTATATATTGCACGTATACTCGATACCGTGTATTGCCCACCAGTTTGACCTTCAAAAAGCCAATAAGAAGGTTTATAAATCTTATAATAGCTTCGCAAAAAATCAACGCGAATAAATGAATCTCTTACACCGAAACCTGTTTGATTACGTACGTTTACATCAAAATCCCCCGAGCATCTGGTTTTAAAGATTCAGGAATTTGACTCGCTTCTACCAATTCCAACAAGTTGATTTCAATAGTGCGACACAAAGCCGTCATAGGAATGTCGGAAGGACGGTTCTGAAAAGGGTCTTGTAAATAAATCGCAATGGCCTCCAACATAAAGAAAAACAAAGACACCAAAAAGCAAATCAAAATGACAAAAGGACCTGTTGAAAGCAACATGCCAAAGGGCAACATGAGCATAAAGAAAATAAGCCCTATATGCGTATACGTTCGGTATTGTGTAGGAAAAACCGTGTTCTTAATACGTTCTGCTTTTCCCATATGGTCACACAAATGCTTTAAAGTTTGATCCAAAGCCACCATCTGGAAACTGTCTATCTTTTTGGCCGCATGCAACTCCTTTAACAAATTCCCCATCAACTTTAAAAGCTCATTGGGCTTGTTGTTTTTTGATTGTATCGTCTCCAAATCTTCGGCTGAAATATAAGCCGACAAACACTCTGTCGGATCTAATTTTCGCAAACTGTTTTTTAAAGCATAACACCAGGCAATCTGATAGTTCGTCATCTGCTTTGTCTCCTCCAAAATAGCATCGCCTCCAGTAAAAGAAAGCATTTGGCGAATCAAGGACCTGCTGTCATTGACAATGCCACCCCATATTTTTCGCGCTTCCCACCATCGGTCATACGACGCTGAAGTTCTAAAACCTACAATGATTGAAACCGCAAAACCCAACACCGTGGCTATAGACATTTTGATGTCCAGATTCTTGTAATCATAATATTCATAAGCTATAAAGATAGCCGTAACATAAATCGGATACCAAAAAAACTCTTTGGCATAATATTTAAACAAGCTCGCTACGGAATGCGTATTTCTAGTATACATTGTTCACTTCTTTTTTGAATACATTACTCGGCAGCAGGCCACACATTGTTGCTTCTGTCTATATCTGCCATCTGTAAAGAAACATCAATACTTACTTTCTTTATGTCCTTTTCTGTGGAAAAAGTATACGTTGGTGCTACCCATGACCAATCTTCCAGCTGCTTGGCTTTTGTAGGTTTTTCCCCACGCATCATCGTTAACGGAATATAAACATCCTCCACAGAACCATCCATATATTCCACTTGCACATCTATAGGCATAGGCATTCCTCCTATCCTATTCAATTGTACTTCGGTACCATTGACAACCGTTACGGCATAGTCTATGGTATGCAACGTTTGTGTCCAATAATTCATATACCAATCCAACTCAATCCCCGAAACCTTCTCTGCCGTTCTCTTGATATCATTTGGTGTTGGATGTTTGAATTTAAAATCTTCGTAATATTTTAATAAGGTTTTCTCTATATTTTCTTTCCCTATGACATAGCCCAATTGCGCTAAAAAGATGGCCCCTTTGCTATAACTCGCAATTCCGTAGGCATAGTTGTAGTGATAGGCATCTGCCTGTGTAGTCAGCGGTTCTTCAATTCCATATCCTTGCAAAGTAAAATAACCTTGATAAGATCCTTCAAGTGGATTTTCTTTCCCTTCTTCTAACACCTCATTTTCCGCCAGTGTCGATATGTAAGTGGTAAACCCTTCATCCATCCACGGGTGTTTGCTCTCGTTTGAAGCCAGGACAAACTGAAACCAAGAATGTGCCATTTCATGGGCCACAACACCTACCAAACTGCCAAACTTACGTTCCCCAGTAATCAAAGTACACATGGCATACTCCATACCGCCGTCTCCTCCTTGAATTACGGAATATTGTTTGTAGGGATACGCCCCAATATGTGTGTTGAAATAAGTTAAAAGGGCTTCAGTTTTCGCCGGAAGTGCCTCCCAGTTTTTGCGGAATTCCTTATCCAAACTCTTTTTATACAAAAAGTGCAGCGTTGTTCCCGAGTCAGTTTCCAGTACATCGTGTTTAAATTTTGGATCTGCCGCCCAAGTAAAATCGTGTACATTAGGCGCTACAAAGTGCCAGCTCAGTTTCTTACCGCGTTTTCTTTTGACCTTTACACCTTCTGCCTCGTAGCCATAACCTATCTCATCTGCATTCTGCAAATAACCAGAACCACCAACAATATAATCCTTATCGATATGCAATGTAACGTCAAAATTACCCCATACGCCGTGAAACTCTCGTCCTATATAAGAATGCGTATGCCAACCTTCAAAATCGTATTCCGCCAATTTCGGATACCACTGGGTCATAGACAAGGCAACACCCTCTTTGTTATTGCGCCCAGAACGTCTGATTTGTTCCGGAACCTGTCCTGTAAACTCCATGTCAAAAACAGCTTTAGCCCCCGGTGCAATGCCTTCGTTAAGTACTACCTCCAAAATAGTTCCGTCTACCGAATAGGGTACTGAAGCGCCATTCTGAGTCAAAGTACTTACTTTGATAAAACCAATCTCATCAGGTTGTAACTGAGAAATTCTACTCGTCACAATTGGGTTTTCCTTAGTTCCCGACTTCACAACCATTCTCCCATCGGGATCTTTGATATTTTGCAGCCGAATATCCATATCACTTCCTGGCTGAAAGGCATTGTTGTACAGATGAAAATATACCTTCTCCAATACATCCGGTGAATTATTGGTGTACGTAAGCGTCTGCTTGCCTTTGTATTGATAGGTTTTGACATCCATATCGATGTCCATAACGTAATCGACATGCTGTTGCCAATAGCCGCTGTTTTGAGCGGAAACCGTAATTGAAATACTCAGTGCTATACAGTAATAAAAAAACTTTTGCATCTATTTTAATTTTTGTCTTAGTGTTGTGCAGTCATGCAGTCTTCCTCCAACGCTAACGCTATGGCGGACAGGTGCGGTTCGCTTAAGTGTGCGGACTGGCCATTGTCCGTTCTCAATTGATCAACCATGTCAGATCGAGTCATTCACGCAGCGGAGTGAAGTGAATCGTATCGAGATCTATTTTCCTTTGTTCACCATTGCATCTGCCATTTTCACAGCATTGTATGCATTTACAATTCTACCCGTCACACACAAATCAGATAAAGCCACCAATTCAGTCTCACTACCTGGTTTCAATACTTTAAAATTGATCAAGGTTCCAGAATTCATCAAAATATGTTTCACCTGGCTCGCAGACAACTCTGGATAATAGGAACGAATCATCGCAGCCACACCTGCCGTAGACGGCGATGCCATAGAGGTTCCACTTAAAAACTTGTAATCATTGTTCGGCACAGGTGCATAAATTTGAACGCCTGGCGCAAAAATATCCACGTTTATTTTTCCATAATTTGAAAACGTAGCCAACATATTTTCTCCATAATTCGAACTCATCGCTCCTATGGTAATCATATTGTCAGACACTTCATTTACCAAATCTGCTGCGTCATTTGGATAGGTTGGCTCTTCGTCAATATTTTGTGCGTCATTCCCTGCTGCATTCACAATCAGTACATCGTGTTTTTCTGCGTATTTAATAGCATCATGTACCCAATCTGCATGCATAGAATACCCTTTTCCAAAACTGGTATTGATTACTTTGGCACCGTTATCTACTGCATATTTAAACGCCAAGGCAACATCCTTATCGTATTCATCTCCGTTTGGCACACAGCGAACCGACATCAATTTTACGTTCTTAGCCACACCATCTACCCCTTTTCCATTGTTGTTGGTTGCTAAAATAATTCCGGCAACATGGGTTCCGTGAATTTCGTCATCTTGAATATTTCTTGGGTCCCCGTTTCCATACACTTTTACACTGTAATCATTTTCATCGTCCCCCAACTCACGTCTTGGGTGAAAATCTAAATTATAATGGCTGTTTACCGAAGAAGTATAATGGTCTACTCCTCTTTGGATTTGTAGCATTTCAGCTTTAAAATTGGTGCCGCTCTTTAGCATACCAATAGCCATTTCCTTTTGCTTCATTAACTTTTCATCGGTGGTTTCAATAGCAGCAACATCTTCAGCGGTATAGTCTTCTTTACCCGTCTTTTCAATAAGAGTTTGATGTGTTTGTTCAAACATTGCGTAGTAAAAACTGTACTGTTCTTTAGAAGATTCAGCTTCCGCTAGCTTTTTATCAAAAACCTCTTTTAATTCCATATACTCATCGTACTCAGCTTTGTCTTTCGGGTCGATTTCAGCGGCTGTCTTGCCCTCAAATTTTTTCGATTTTAGTTTAATGATACGTGTAATCTCCAAATTCTCGTCATACATCCCTCCTAAGAAATTCCAACCGTGAACATCATCTATAAAACCATTCTTATCGTCGTCTTTTCCGTTGTTTGGCACTTCTTTTTCATTGACCCATAACACGTCTTTTAAATCTTCATGATCTAAATCAATTCCAGAATCATTGACAGAAACAATAACTTCTGTAGATGGTTTTCCTTCCAAAAATGCATAGGCTTGTAAAACACTCATTCCAGGAATAGAATCTGTCGCAAGATCCTTATGTCCCCAAGTTTGTTTTTCATCTTCTGTGAGTGCCACGGTTTTAGCCGAGATATCAATAGCGTTTTGCATGGCCACTGGAACTGGAATTTTGTGAACTGATTTACAACTTACCAAGGCAACAGCCATAAGCGAAGTTAAATAGAGTGCTTTTTGAGTTTTCATATGATTTGTCTTTTGTGTAAACTTAGTAATTTTAATGGAATACTTCATTAAATTTATAGGTGTTTTGAAGCCGAATCCCTTTATCGGTCTCTCCTACAGTGCACAACTCATTTTGTGCGTCGTGTTCTAAAAACAATAAATAGTCATTAGCAGCCGCTTCCTGTAAAAAAGTAGCCTTCTCTTCCATGGTCAACAAGGGTCTTGTGTCATAGCTCATTACATAAGGTAATGGAATATGTCCAACCGTAGGCAGCAAGTCAGCCGCAAATACAATGGTTTTTCCTTTGTAGTTTAATTTTGGAAGCATTTGTTTTTCAGTATGCCCATCAACCGTGATGATCCCAAACCCTAATTCAGAACCACTTTGCAAGGCTGGTTTGGCAACATCGACAAACTGCAACTGGCCACTTTCTTGAATAGGCAGTATGTTTTCACTGAGAAAAGAAGCTTTTTCCCTAGGGTTTGGCTTTGTAGCCCAGTCCCAATGGTTTTGATTCGACCAATAGCTTGCATTTTTAAAAGCCGGTTCATAACCAGTTCTCTCTGAATTCCACTGAATACAACCTCCACAATGATCGAAATGTAAATGGGTTAAAAATACGTCTGTAATATCATCCCGATGAAAGCCTAATTTCGCTAGAGAACTGTCTAAAGAAAAATCGCCCGATAGATAGAAATACCCAAAAAAAGTATCGGATTGCTTGTTGCCAATTCCCGTATCTACCAATATGAGACGCTTGCCGTCTTCTATCAACAAACAACGCATTGTCAAATCAATCATATTATTTGCATCTGCTGGGTTGGTGCGTTGCCAGATACTTTTAGGCACCACACCAAACATGGCACCGCCATCTAATTTGATATTTCCAGTTTCGATAGGATAGATTCTCATAGCCCCGTTTTTGTGCTTTGTACGAAGGTACAATTATATCCCGAAATTTGAAATGCCGAAAAGCACAACAAAGTTTAAGAAATACAACTGAAAAGACATAAAAAAACCATCCGTCGATTGATGGATGGTTTTTGGTAGAGGCGTCGAGCGGATTCGAACCGCTGTAGATGGTTTTGCAGACCACTGCCTAGCCACTCGGCCACAACGCCATTGCGGATGCAAATTTAGTTATTTTTACTTGTTGCACAAGCATTTTTTTGAGAATGTTTTTGAAAAGCACAAGCTCCCAATAAAACAAATGGCTAACTTCTTTTTTTCGATAAAACGATTGTTACCTGTTCAACATCTCCTCCTATTGGCGGATTTATTTTTGAAACCGCTACTTTGGCTTTCTTCACGCTAACAATTTCTTTTAAAATACGATCTATGATACGCTTGGCTACATGCTCCAACAATTCCGACCGAATGGCCATTTCTTGCTTTACAATTAAATTCAAATGCACGTAATCTACAGTATCCGCAAGTTTATCAGACTTAGCAGAGGCCTTTAAATTTGCTTTTACTTCAACATCAACACGGTAGTCTGATCCAATCTTTGCCTCCTCTTCCAAACAACCGTGGTAAGCGTATACCTTAATATTTTCAACTTTTATTGTTCCCATAGTAATGAATTCTGCCGCAAAGGTAACAAATAGAAGAGCAGGATTCCTTGTTCCACTCACAAGTCTTTTGCAAAAAAAATGTCGAAGTAAAATCTTACTTCGACATCTCCAAAAGACTAATCCAAAGATCCGTCTCTTCTTCTGTGTTTCAGTCCGCTAATATGCTGCGCAACGAAACGCTGAATGAATGACATTTTTTTAAATTCGTTTGGTCGACTCAAATCGGTTCGATAATTCTTAATCTTGCGAATCATCTTGCCAGAATAATACTGTCTTCCCCATCCATTCGGTGTTTTAATATTCCGAGGACGCTCCTCAGAAAAACTTCCATCTAGTAAATGATCTGCCATAGGTCTTGAGTTTTTTGGTTAAACATTTATTTAAATTGCCAGTTCTAGTATAGTAAAAAAAGACGACTTTTGAAACAAAAAAGTGCTTTTTCTTGACTTTTAAAAACAAAAACACCCTAAAAACTTCCTTTTTAAAATGAATTGTATTCAAGCTATTTTCAGTAAATTTGTCGCAGCTGTTTGAGCGTAGTAACACTCGTTACTGCTTCTCAAACTTTCAATTTTACAGAAGATGACTGAAGAAAAAAAGCCTTTGAATTTTATTGAACAAATCATTGAAGAAGACCTTAACAACGGATTGCCTAAAGAACAATTGCGTTTTCGTTTTCCGCCAGAACCCAACGGATATTTACATATTGGACATGCAGCCTCTATTTGCTTGAATTTTGGACTGGGACAAAAATACAAAGCGCCCGTAAATCTTCGCTTCGACGATACCAACCCTGCCAAAGAGGAGCAAGAGTATGTCGATGCCATCCGAAGAGACATTCAGTGGCTTGGCTTTCAATGGGATCGCGAGTGTTTTTCTTCCGATTACTTCCAGCAACTATACGATTGGGCAATTATCCTCATAAAAGAAGGAAAGGCCTATGTAGACAATCAGACCTCTGAAGAAATGCGTATCCAAAAAGGAACGCCTACAGAACCGGGAACCAACAGCCCGTTCAGAGACCGTTCGGTTGCTGAAAATTTAGCCCTATTCGAAAAAATGAAAAATGGAGAACTCGAAGAAGGCTCCCATATTTTAAGAGCAAAAATAGACATGCAGCATGTAAATATGCATATGCGCGATCCTATCATGTACCGTATTCTTAAAAAAGAACACCACCGAACAGGAAATGACTGGGTAATTTACCCTATGTACGACTGGACACACGGTGAATCCGATTATTTAGAGCACATTTCACACTCCATTTGTACGCTAGAGTTTAAAAGCCACCGCGATTTGTATGAGTGGTATGTAGACCAAGTTATAGACACGAAAAACTTACGTCCAAAACAACGCGAGTTTGCACGAAGAAACTTGAGCTACACTGTGATGAGCAAACGTAAATTGCTCCAGTTGGTTGAAGAAAAAGTGGTAGCTGGATGGGATGACCCAAGAATGCCGACCATTTCCGGACTTCGAAGAAGAGGCTATACACCTGCTTCTATTCGTAAATTTAGCGAAACGGCAGGTATCTCAAAACGAGACAATGTTACGGATGTTTCCCTTTTAGAGTTTTGTATCAAAGACGATTTAAACAAAACAGCGCCTAGAGTCATGGCGGTTTTAGACCCATTGAAATTGATTATTACCAATTACCCTCAAGGCAAAGAAGAATGGGTAACGGCAGAAAACAACCCTGAAGATGAAAATGCTGGGACGAGAGAAGTTCCTTTTTCTAAAGAAATTTATATCGAAAGAGAAGACTTTAGAGAGCAAGCCAATAAGAAATTCTTCCGTTTAAAATTAGGTGGTGAAGTGCGCTTGAAAAACACCTATATCATCAAAGCCAACGAGGTGGTAAAGGATGCCAACGGAACTATTACAGAAGTACATTGTACTTATGACGAAGATTCTAAAAGTGGAAGTGGTACCGAAGCAAGCAAACGACGTGTAAAAGGTACCTTGCATTGGGTTTCTATACAACATGCATTAAAAGCGGAAGTACGCTTATACGATCGTTTGTTTACAGACGAAGCTCCAGACGGTCACAAGGACAGAGATTTTAAGGAATTTATCAATAAGAACTCCTTAACCGTAGGTACAGCCTTTGTTGAGCCTAGCCTAAAAACCACCAATACAGGAGATACCTTTCAGTTCCAGCGCAAAGGGTATTTCTGTACTGATGTAGATAGTACTTCCGAAAATCTGGTGTTCAATAAAACAGTTGGCCTTACAGACTCTTGGGCAAAGCAAGAGAAAAAGTCCAATGCACCTGCACGTAATGCCTCTTTTGAAAAAGTAGGTCCACTGGCAGGAAAGTTTTTAAAAGCAAGAAACGACGAGGGTAGAGAAACCATCAAGACTGAAATTTCGGAACTGAGCAAAGACATCTCTTTTGAATTTTTAAACACGCCTTTGAGTGCCGCAAAATCAAACAAAGAAATTCTCGCATGCCTGCTGGTACTCGCAGCTGGAGTTAAAACCTCAGAAAGTGAAGCCTTTTCTGCTTTTGTAAAAACTATTTTAGGCGCAAATAATGCCACCATCAAAGTAGAGGCTATCAAATACATTTTGAGCAATGAAATTTTAAAATCTGAATACAATACAACCTTGTCAAAACTAAAAACAGAGGATAAAAATCCGTATGTTAGAAGCCTCTTAGAAACAGCTTTGTAGTTTTGAATGTTGAGTTTTGAGTTTTGAGCCTGTCCGCCCTTGTCCGCCTCTGGAGGGGCTGTTGGATGTTGAGGGCCTACTATTACGAATATATAATTAAGTTTTATACCTGATGAAACAGCTTAAAAATCAACACTTAAATTAACTAAATTATGATTCAGACGGAAGAAACTTTTATTGCTCAAACCATCCTTCATAAAGTGGGTAACAAGCACAGCGAAACAGAGAATGTTATTTCAGAAACGCTCCTAAACACGGAAGACGAAGAATTGTACAAGTTGTTATTCTCTATGAGCCTAAAGCCTTTTGGAAAAATAAACGAGTTTTATAATTTTTCGCATCTCACACACCTCTCCATGAACGAAATGTATACCTATTGTTCTGAAGTGTTTGAAGATGCCAACACCTTTGTTGCCAACAGTCAACATATTGCCAATCACCTATACAATCAATCTGCTTCTCCACAGATCAAAACCGGTGATTTGATTATTTCCTATTTCTCAGATATTTTTATCAAAGGAGAATTGGTCGATGCTATTGGAATCCTTAAAATTGAAAAGCGCAGTCCCTTTTTTCAAACTTTTAAAGACGGTAAAGAACTCTATTTAGGAATCGATAAAGGTATCAACCCTGGTAAAATAGACAAAGGCTGTCTTATTTTGAACACCGACAAAGAAAATGGGTATACGGTTTTAAGTATCGACAATAACAATTACGATGCCGCTTATTGGAAAGAACATTTTTTATCTTTGGAATATGCAGACGATGCTAATGCCCAAACCAAACATTTCTTAGATCTTTGCAAAGGCTTTTCAAATACGGTGGTAAAAGAAGAGTTGGGAAAACAGGAGCAGGCCGAGTTTTTAAGCACTACCGTTGGTTATTTTTCGGAAAATGAAACCTTAAAACCGCTAGAATTTCAAGAAACGGTCTTTTCAAACAACGATAAAATAAAACAAGCATTCATCGAATACAAAGACCTGTTTGAAGAAAAAAAACAAATTGATTTTTGGGATGAGTTCCAAGTTTCCAATTCAGTCTTTGAATCTCAAAAAAAGAAAATTAAAAACGACATCAAACTCGATACGCATATTCAAATTAAACTCGACCTAGAAAACCCCGCTAGCTCAAAAGAATACCTTGAAAAAGGATTTGACGAAGAAAAACAGATGCACTATTACAAAGTGTATTTTAACAATGAACTTTAACGACAATTACAACATGGACATTCAAGTCATCAACAAATCAAAACACGCTTTACCTCATTACGAAACTGCTGCCTCTGCGGGCATGGATTTAAAGGCAAATATCGATGCCGCTATTGTTTTAAAACCCTTGGAAAGAGCCATCATCAAAACAGGTTTGTTTATTGCGCTGCCCGTAGGTTACGAAGCCCAAGTACGCCCAAGAAGTGGTCTGGCAGCGAAAAAAGGAATCACTGTTCTGAACAGTCCTGGAACGGTGGATGCCGATTATAGAGGTGAAATTGGTGTGATCTTAGTGAACCTTAGCAACGAAGATTTTACGGTAAACGACGGTGAGCGTATTGCACAACTGGTCATCGCCAAACACGAACGCGCCGAATGGATTGCTGTTTCTGAACTCGACGAAACCAAAAGAGGGGCAGGTGGTTTTGGAAGTACCGGTGTATAAGCTTTTACAAACCCATCTTTTTTAGTAACTTAGGAGTTCATTAAACTAAATTCCTATGAAATTATTCAAAATTGTATTGCTCGCAATTGTCGTTATTCTAGCGATTGTTGTGTATTTACAGTATCCTAGATTGAATATTATTGCGGGCTATGCCGCCAAAAACATGAGTTCCAATGTTTTTTTGGCCAACCGACCTGTGGATTCAATCAATGCTATTGACAATGCGGTCCCTTCCATAAAACTTGCCAAGACTACGGTAGATTTCGATACAAAAATCACCACATCTTCCGTTTTTGGACTGCTCAAAAGAAAAGTGCTTTATCGGGAAGGTCAAGGTGCCGTGGTTATTGATGATGATTTCGATATTCATCAACAGTTTTTAGTTCCAAAACGCAGTGAGTATACAAGCGAGCTTCCATTCCCATATGGAAATGGTTCTGCCAAGGATACGGTCTTTTCTAATGTCAATTACACAGACTTACAAACGGCAGTTGACAGTGCCTTTATTGAAAACCACAGACCGTTTCTAAAAAAAACCAGATCTGTTGTAGTCATTTATAAAGATCAGATAATTGCCGAAAAATATGCTGAAGGCTTTGATCAAAACACGCGATTTTTAGGCTGGTCGATGGCAAAAAGCGTACTCGCAACAACCATTGGTGTCTTAGAAAAAAAACAAGGGTTTGATATTCACAAACCTATTTCTGAGCTTTTAGATTTGAAGGAATGGCAACAAGACAACCGAGCTTCAATTAGCACACACCACTTGTTAAAAATGACCAGCGGACTTAAATGGGAAGAAGATTATACCAAAATTTCAGATGTAACCAAAATGCTATTTTTGGAACGAGATATGACGAAAGCACAAGCGAGTAAAGCATTAGAATTTGCTCCCGGAAGTCACTTTAATTATTCTTCAGGAACCACCAACCTTATGTCAGGTGTGCTGCGTTCTCAATTCAAAACACATCAAGAATACCTCGATTTTCCTTATACAGAATTGATTGATAAAATAGGCATGCATTCTATGGTGCTAGAAACAGATATGGCAGGTAATTATGTAGGTTCGTCCTATGCCTGGGCAACTGCCAGAGATTGGGCAAAATTCGGTCTTCTTTATTTGCACAAAGGAAATTGGAATGGCACACAAGTTTTTAATGACTCTTGGGCGGAGTACACCGCGAAACCTACTGCAGCATCCAACTATAGTTACGGAAGTCAATTTCGAACGTCAACTTTAGAGGAATTCCCAAATGTTCCTAAAGACATGTACTTCGCCTATGGCTACCACGGACAATTTACAATTATTATTCCTTCAATGGACTTGGTAGTTATACGTCTTGGCCTGACGCATGAAGACAAAAAAGATATTTATACTTACGCCAATAAATTAATCAAGAATGTTATCTATTCCATTTATTAAGCTACTTGTATTGCTAATAATAAATATTCTCTAAACAAATTATTTGAAAGAAAAACATTCATAATCGAAACTCAAAAGTCATTCCAGAATTTATAAATCAGTTAAAGAAGTAGCAGTAATCTTTAAAAACGATAAAAAAGACTAGATGATTGATGCAAAAAAAAGATTTAGTATTCGCTATAAATACTCAATATATCTCTTTGTTTTATGCATTCTTTTTTCTCCAAACATTTTTTTCACTAAATGCAATGATAAATCTATACCCGCCGTAATACCCGCAGAAGTATAAATATTTTTATTACTTGAAAACCGATGGTTTCTTCTCGGGTTTCCGTTGGTTACTATTCGAGACATTTCTTCATATAAGGAATGATGAGTACAATAATCCCCGTTATCTAACACTCCTATTTTTCCAAGAATTAAGGAACCCGAACATACACTTGCAATAATCTTTGCGTTCAATATGAGCAAATTTATTAAACTAAGAATTTTTTCATTTTGAACTATTTTCCTTGTACCATCTCCTCCTGGAACGATGAGAAAATCTATTTCTAGAGGTTCGGAAATTAAAAAATCACTTTTTATATTTATTCCGTTATTTGTTTCGACCATCCAATCATCAACCGATATTGAAAAGACATTAAGATTTAAATTATTTATCCTAGAGGCCGAAGTAAACACCTCGTATGGAGCGGTGAAGTCTAAGACTTCTACCCCATCAAATAATAATACTCCAACATTTTTTATTTTCATACTTTTACCGAGGTTTATTTAAACAATCTCTTCTGTAAATTCCATCATACATATTGTAAAATAACCCACACGTTGTTTTAACGGCTTCAACAGCATCATTTTGCATCTTTCTACTACAGATATCTACAACTAAATCAATGCCTTCCTGAACATGATATACATCTTCGTTCTGGTGCACAGAGAAAAACAATAAATCTTTTTGATTCATATTAAACTCTTCCCTTAGTATGGTATGTCGAGCTTGATGAGCCTTAGTTTCTAAGTTTTGACCTTCACTTGCAATTTGAACTGCTGCCACTCCCATATGGTATGTCTCAATATCCTTTACAAGTCTCATTCTATACTCAATTAATTCTCTTGTTTCAGGATATGCTACTTCCTTATCACGCTCTTGTTTTGAAATACCTAAGGAATTAAGAAAGTTTTGCATAAGAGTTACATGATTGTCTGTCTTAGAAAAATATCCTGTTTCCTCCTCAAACATGTTAAACAATAGTTTTCTTTTATGAGACGGAATAGGACAGGTATAAAATAAATGTTCTATATATTCTAAAAAATATTTTGTCAACTGATAACCTTGAAGAGCCATTTTTTTTATTAAAAAATTGTCTTTTCTTGTTAATAGCTCTTCAAAAATGGGATGCTCAAGGGTAAGTTGTTTGTTAAGCTCTTCCCTTAAGGCTTTTTCAAATTCTTTTTTTGTTAAAAGTGTTTCCATATGTATTTATTGATTGTTTTATGTCATATATAATGTCTTCTACAAATTCCAAACCTATTGATAATCGCAACAAATTATCTAATATCCCATATCTCTGTTTTTCTTCTTCCAAAAGATTACAATGTGTTGTGGAGTAAGGATGAGTAATTAATGTTTTTGTGTCACCTATATTTGTACTTAGAGTAATTAAGTTCAGATTTTCAACAAAATGCCAACAACATTCTTTCGACTTTAATTCAAATGATATTACTCCACCATGTAAATTATTTTGCTGAATAAGTGAAATTTTATTTTGAGGATGAGTCTTTAATCCTGGATAATTTACTTTTAGAAAAAAATCTTCATTATTCATATATTGAGCAACCTTCAAGGCGTTTTCACAATGTTTCTCATATCTTATTTTTAAAGTTTCAACACTTTTTAAAATAAGCCAAGCATTAAAAGGACTGATACAGTTCCCTTGAATTCTTAAATTCCTTCTTAAGATAATCATAATTGACTCATTAGATGTTACAATAATACCCCCCATTACCCTTCCTTGACCATCAAGATATTTCGCTGCACTATGTAGTACTACGTCTGCCCCTAATAGAATTGGATTTGTTGATATTGGAGTAGAAAGCGTGTTATCAACAGCGATAATGATATCTTTCGAAATATTCTTACAATTTTGAGTGGTTTTTTTTATGTCAATTATTTCAAGTGTTGGATTAGTTGGTGTTTCAAAAAAAACAAGCTTTGTATTCGGTTTAATATAATTTCTAATATTTTTAAATTCTTTTGTTTCTATAAAATCTACTTTTATTCCTTTATCAATTAAGTGCTCCTTGACAAGTTTAATTGTAGATCCAAAAACACAACAACAACATATCATGTGGTCATTAATATCCAATACAGCTTGAAACAATGCATATATAGCTGACATACCTGAAGAATAGACAATTCCGAATTTCCCTTTTTCAAGACAGGAAACCCTTTCTTCCAAAGCACTCGTTGTTGGATTAGAAATCCTTGAATATATATGTCCTTCTTTTTTATTTGTAAATTTATTCATGGCGTCTTCTGGAGAATCAAACCTATAACTACTAGTCAATACCAATTGTTCACAATTGCTATCAGTTCCATTAATCTTTTCAGATTTTCTAATCGCTAATGTCTCATCACTATAATTCCTTTTAAAAAAAAGCTTATTTGGATTTATGTCCTTTACGATAGCATACATATATACTCCATCGTAATATTTACCTTCAAAATAAGAGTAGTATTTTAAACTCCCATAAACTTTAAACCCTAAATGTTTCCATACAGCAATAGCCTTATGCTCTTCTCTTATATCTAATTTTAAAATTTCAATCCCGTTCGCATATAAAAATTCGATGATGTCTTTTAAACCCAATAATAGGATTTTATGACCCCGGCTTTTCATACTAATTATAGTCTTAGATATTTCTGCAATATGTTTTTGTGTATCTAAATCATTAGTTTTTATTATTGTCATTGCTATATACTTTCTATCATATTCGATGACATATAAATATGTTCGACCCTGTAACATGTCATTTCTTAATCCCTTTAGAAACCCTGTTATATTTTCTTCACTTCTAAACCCAAGTATTCCATCAATTAAACTTTCTTTTAATAAAGAATAAAGTTTTTTTGAGTTTGTGGGGGTTATTTGTTTTAAAAATCTTTTTCTCATTACTTCATAGCAGGTTGTGGTCTGTCTTCAAATGTATGTATTTTATCTTATGTTTACATATATTCGTTTTGAATAATGTTCAATATCCTAAAAAACAAAACGTGATTGGGCGAAGTACGGATTACTGTATTTACACAAAGGTAACTGGAATGGCGTTCAGGTATTTAATGAGTCGTGGGCGTCCTATACCTCCACGCCAACCAAAGCCTCTAATAATGAATACGGCGCTCAATTTTGGACCAATACAGATGGCTATATGCCAGATGCGCCAAGAGATATGTTTTATGCCGATGGCTATCACGGGCAACGCGTCTTTATCATTCCTTCCAAAGACCTTGTGATTGTTCGTACCGGACTTACTCAAAAAAACAGAACTAACTCTTACGACATCATGAACAAATTGGTCAAAGAAATTACCGCCTCCATTGATTAACAATATTATGAAATTGACACTCTATCAGGTCGATGCATTTACCGACACGCTATTCAAAGGAAACCCAGCAGCCGTTTGTCTCTTGGATTCTTGGCTTGCGGAAGACCTCATGCAAAACATAGCCGCAGAAAATAACTTAGCAGAAACTTGTTTCTTAGTCAAAACTGAAAAACATTACGAAATTAGATGGTTCACTCCAACCGTAGAAGTAGATTTATGCGGACATGCTACTTTAGCGGCGGCTTATGTATTGGCCAATTATATTGAAGAAGACACCACCCTTTTTAATTTTCATTCATACAGAAGCGGTCCTTTGTCGGTCACCAAACAAGTCGATGGTCATTTTACACTCAATTTTCCAGCTGACAATATACACCTTGTGGCGCCTATAGATACACTTAATACAGCACTCAATACCGAAGTACTGGAAACCTGGAAAGGGACTACCGATTATATGGTGGTACTTCCTTCACAAAATGAGCTTGACTGATAGCTGGTGGCTGGTGGCTGGTGGCTGGTGGCTGGTGGCTGGTGGCTGGTGGCTGGTGGCTAAAAAACAAAGTAACCTAAAACTAAAAGACCAATAAGAATTGTATCTTTGGCAAAACTAACAACACCTGATGAATACATTTGATATTATCATTGCCGGTTTACTGTTATTCGGATTTGTACGAGGCCTTTTTAAGGGACTATTTGTAGAAATTGCTTCATTGGTTGCCTTGATTGGTGGTGTGTATGGCGCCATGCATTTTTCCTTCTACGCTAGTGATTTTTTACACCAACAAGTAAATTGGGATGAAAATTATATTTCCTTAGCCGCTTTTGCTTTGACCTTTATCGGTATTGTAATTGTGGTATCATTGGCAGGTAAACTACTAACAAAAATAGCGAGTTTTGCGGCGCTCGGTTTTCTAAACAAACTCCTTGGCGGCGTCTTTGGATTGGTTAAAATTGCGCTAATTCTAAGCGTTATTCTGTCGTTCTTTTTAAAAATGAACAATGCCATTCCTTTTGTGAGTAAAAGTGATATGAAGGCTTCTATTTTAGTCTATCCAATTACTGAAATTGCACCCACACTTTTTCCTTCCTATTTTGAAGGTGGTTTGGCTTTTGACGAAATTATTCCCAATGAGATTTAGTATCCTAGGTTGTGGCTGGCTCGGTTTTCCACTTGGGAAGCACCTCATTGCAAATGGACATTCTGTAAAAGGGTCTTCTACCTCACCCGAAAAATTAGATTTTTTTCATTCACAAGGTATCACGCCTTTTCTACTCACTATTGAAAATGAACAAGCTATAGAAAATATCGCTGCTTTTTTAGACACTGATATTCTGATAATTTCTGTCCCTTTTGGAAGACAAAAACTGCATTTTAAGGCGTATCAGCTGTTGGCGAAACAAATTCAGGCATCTCCTGTTCAAAACGTAATTTTTATAAGTTCTACTTCGGTATATTCCAATACCAATGCTGTTGTTTTTGAAGATGCTTATTTTGATCCCAATCCAGCAAAACAAGTCTTGGTAGACCTAGAGGATTTGTTTTTACAACATGCCGGTTTTAAAACTACTGTACTCCGTTTTTCAGGTTTGATTGGCGGAAGTCGTAAGCCCGGGAACTTTTTTAAAACAGGAAGAACAGTACAAAACGGTCTGGCACCCATCAATTTGATTCATTTGGACGATTGTATCCAGATAATTGAGACCATTGTTGCTAAGGATTGCTGGGGAGAGATTCTCAATGCCGCTGCCGACAGTCATCCTACACGTAAAGAATTTTATACGGCTGCAACAGAACAACTAGGAAATACTCCTGCTGTTTTTATTGAAAACTCTGACTTTGCTTTTAAAATCATCAGCAATAAAAAACTGAAAGAAAAGCTAGATTATACATTTATTCATGGAGATTTGATGCAGTTAGTCCAGTAAATCTTGAAATGCTGGTTCCAATGTGTCGAATTCAAAACTAAAACCTGTTTCTTTAATCTTATCACCAGAAACCCGACTTCCTTCTGTTAGGATAACCGACATTTCTCCAAAAATTAGTTTTAAAAACCATTTAGGAAGGTTGGGTAAAAACAGCGGTCTGTTTAATTGTTTTGCAATTTGCTTACTCATTTGTGTATTTGTGGTTGCAAGGCCTGAAACCGCATTAAAAACACCCGAAATGTCCTGATTTTCTAATACATACACATACATCTTACACAAATCGTTGAGATGAATCCAAGGCATGTATTGTTTCCCTGTGGCCAAGACAGCTCCCATTCCAAATCGAAAGGGTGTGACCATCTTTTGTAAAGCACCTCCGTTTTTTCCTAAGACAATACCTGTCCGCAATACTACGGTACGCATGTTTAGCTTCTCCATTTTTTGCAATTCCGCTTCCCATTGTAAGCATACCTCTGCCAAAAAATCATTTCCAGAAATACTGGTTTCACTATAAATGGTTTCGCTGGTTTGACTTCCATAGATACCCGTAGCGGCAGCTCCAATAAATGTGTGTACCGAAAAGTTTTCTTTATGGGCAAACAAGGTGTCGTAAAGTAGTTTTGTTCCCTCTACTCTACTCTTTGTTATCGCTTGCTTTCTTTTTGTTGTCCACCTTCCTCCCGCCACAGAAACCCCGGCTAGATGAATGATGGTACGTACTCCTTTAAAAGCCGCAAGGTCGATTTCACCTTTCGCAATATCCCAATGAAAATAATGAATATGCTCTGTGTTTTTAAGAGGCGTTCTGCTGAGTATGGCCACACGATAGCCTTTTGACACCAATATGGCTGTCAAGGCACTACCTATAAAACCAGTTCCTCCGGTAAGTAATACAGCCTTTTGCATGGGTTAAATTTTAACAAATTTACAGTAAATACGCTAAACTCCGTCTATCAAACTTACTGTAAAAGATTAAAGTTTTAAATAAAAAAAACCTTCTACAAAGTGAACATCACCTCGTAGAAGATTTTTGTATCTCTATGATACTATACTTTTACATATGTATTCCTAAACCTAAACTTCCTCCATTATTTCCTGCTTCAAGGATAATACCAAATTTGTTGTTGAATTTGTATTCTCCACCAATATGTAAATCTAATCTTAGATCGTCATCGGCAACATAGTCTGATGCTAAACCAATTTTAAATCCAGCTGAAACACCTCCCCAAATATCCCATGGTTCATTTAATTTAATTAATGAGTCGAAGTAGTAATCCACTCTTGCTCCTGCAGCGATATAATCAAAATCAAAAGGAAGTGTTGCCTCCGGAGATATTGTGAAATTTTTTGCTAATGGAAATTCTCAATTACCTGTAATAGATGAGTTTCCTCCAAAAGTTGCAAAAAGGTTTAAAGCTTTTCCGTACGATTCTTGAGCTGCCATATTCGACGATAATCCGAATGTAAATAGGCAAAAAAGTGAAAGTGTAAGTAGTTTTTTCATGCTAGATAATTTTAAGTTAATATTAGTTATTTACGAATCTAACAAAAAATAAAGACAAGATAGCTATACATATGTTTAGCTAAAACTACAGTTGTTTTAAGTGGGATTTCTCAATCCAGCCCGTTTTTCCATCTGCCAATTTTATCTTTTTCCAAATGTCTACACTATCCAAAATGGCAATCTTTATACCTTCATGTAATTCAAACACTTCCTGACTGGTTTGCGAAGGTGCATTCTTCACACTCACTTTTTCAGAGAAAATAATGGCTTCAATTTTAGTACTACTTGTATCGTATTGTTTAAAACTAAACGTCAAGGTAACCAGTAGTAAAATCAAACTAATACTGCTAATCACAAAATACATTCGCTTTCTTGTTGGGATGTATGAAAAATAAAAAAACAGAAAAAACAAAGCCGTCAACCCTGAAAACAACACGGAAAGTCGAGCCCATTGATCATAGGTTAAAGATTGGATATAACTAATCTCTAACTTTTGAAAAAACGTTAATGGCAATTCTTCAATAGCGTCAATGGTCATCCGTTTTGCAAAGACCATGTTGGCCTGTATATCATTATTATCTGGATCAATTTGAAGTGCTTTTTCGTAGTTATAAATACTCGAAGCCACATTATTGAGCTTGTAATGTGCATTCCCTAGGTTGAAATACAATTCGCTAGACACCTGTCCGCTCTGTTCTATTGAATCGTACAAAGCTATGGCCTTCGCAAATTCACTATTTCTATACAACTCATTGGCTCTACTAAAAGTGTCTTGATGGGTTTGTGCTGTCGCTGTTTTTATAAACGCAAAGGATAGAAGGAAGTACAGCAACATTGATTTTACACCAGCCTTGCCAGTTTTCTTTATTCGGATGTATATGAGTTCTTTCATCTTTGAATCCATTTTAAAGTTGTTTGTCTAATTTGGTAATAACCTCTTTCGCCTTAGCGTATTCTTCCTTCATCATTACACTTGTTACAGGTGCATATCTAGCAAAATCACAGTCATCTAATACCGCTACAAAACTTGCTATGCTGTCAGAAGACACTCCTTTTTCACTCAACAACTCTTCAATGCGTTCCTTGCTAATTTCAGATGTTTCGATTTGTAATTTTGCTTTTAAATAATTGTGCAATGCTTTTTCAAGGGCTATGTAAAACGCCTCTTTTTTACCGAGTTGTTTTTTGGCTTGCGACAAATATTTTCTCGCCAATTTATCTGCTTTTCGTGTTCTGTTCCCTATTAAGTCTCTTGCTCTTGCCTTTTTCTTCTTTCCAATGACAATGGCAACAGGGATTGCCAACAGCGGTAATAATAACAGCAAATAGAACAGCTTAGATTTGAAAAAATCTTCTTGTTGCTCAGCAGCAAATACCGTTTTCGTTTGTATATATTTAAACGTCTCATTGGTGGCAACAACGGTTTGTTTATTGTTCCCAACTAGCTTTTCAGAATTGGTCATCAACTCTTTACCCTCAGTAACATTTACAAATAAATCATCCGAAACCAGCGTATGGTACTTTTCTTCGACTGGATTGAAGTAAGAAAAGGAAACGGGCGGTATTTTATACTTCCCTTTATACTGTGGTACCAATGTATATTGATCGTATATCTCTCCTTTTAAGCCTTTGATGCCAGAAACGGAAGTGCGCACGTTTTCTTTGTGCTCCGGTGTATATACTTCAAGTTCCTGCGGGGTTATTACCTTGGGTATTTCAAACAACTTTAAATTCCCTCTTCCAGATATTGCTACTTTAAGTTGTGTTGATTCATTTGCTTTTAAACTAGGTTTACTCGTATGTACGTCGAGTTTAAAATCACCTACTGCACCAATAAAATCGGCTGGTTTTCCTTCTAATGGCAGTGGCTTAACACGCACCGTTTTTCTAAACGTTTTAAAGGATTTGCGTATGTTTCTCGTGATAGGATTTCCAAAAAAATCACCTCTACCCGTAGGCACTCCAATAATTAAATCGGCTTTGATTGGCTCTATACTCAGTTTACCCGATTTTTGAGGAATTAACACTGTTTTTTTAAGAGTAAAATAGCGGTAATCTTCTCCTTTATACTTTCCTTGTTTTACTTCGTACTCTTCTACTTTTATCTCCTGATTCCAGAAACTCTTGTATTCTGGAAGTTCCTTAAAATCGAAATCACTGATGGCGATTTTAGTACTAAAATACAGTCGATATTCCACATATATTCCTTCGCCTACATACGGTGTTGTTTTGGAAACCAGTGCTTCTAGGTGTACATTCTGATTGGCAATATAATCTGGGTCATTCGGATTTTTTGGCAGTTCAACGGCATCGACCACGGCAACCGACACGGGGTTTGAAGTAAGTCTTTTTCCTTTGTATTCTATGGTAGCTCCACCTATGGTTAGGTTTCCTTTTCGCGTCGGACTCACAATATAGCTGTAGGACTGCGAGTAGGTAGATTTTCCATTGATCCAAGATTGATTTACGGACTGACTTGGACCTCCAAGGACCTCAAAATTCCTAAAGCTCGGTGGCGCGAAGTGATCTCCCCCTTGCTGATTGATGGTAAATTCAACCCGCAATCGCTGGTTTACCCCCAATTTGTGCTTGCTTATTTTCGTTTTGAACTCAATTTGAGCCAACAAACTTGTTGTAAACAAAGCAAATACAATATATATTAATCTAAATTTCATGCTGTGTAATCGTCCTTTTTTAATAGAATCTATGGCAACTGTCTTTTTTATGGATTGAAATTACCAATCCTTCTCTTGTGATTTTTTAGGACCTTTTACTTGTTGAGCGTTCACTTTTTTCTGTGTTTTCTGCTCTTCATTGTTCATGGTCTCCAGCAATTGTTTTATCTGTTCAGGAGTCATTTTTCCTAATTGCTGTTTCTGTCGTTCTTCTTTTTGATCCTGTTGCTCTTTCTGCTCTTGTTCTTTTTGTTCTTGTTCCTTTTGCTCCTGTTCTTTCTGCTCTTGTTCTTCCTGTTCTTTTTTCTCTTTTTCTTGCTGTTCTTGATCTTTCTTTTCTTGATCTTTCTGCTGCTGCTCTTTTTGTTGCTGCTCTTTTTTCTTTTTTTCTTCTTCTAATTTTTGACGAAGCTCCATTAGTTTTTGATCAGATGGGTATTTTTGTAGTCCCATATCTACCGTAGCGATGGCTTTTTCGAGTTTGCTATGTACAAATTCCTTAGCTCCTGTGTTGAAATAGCTTTTTGCCGAACTTTGTCCGTAGCCAACAACACTTAGCATACATACTATAAGTATTAATCCTGCTCTTTTCATTTCTTTTCTATTTCAATTACAGATTGTAAATGCTCCATATATTCTTTGTAATTAGATACTGTCATATCTTTTTCTAAGGCAGCGTCCAATAATTTAAGAGCCTCTTCAAACTTAAATTCATTCACGAATTTATCTGCTTTCTTTTTCTCTCTTTTTGCAAATTCTGATGGCGGCGGTTGTTTGTTTTGTTCATCTTGCTCTTGTTGTTTTTTCAACATTTTTTGGGCATGCGCCAAATTGTAGCGAGCTTCGTCATCTGTTGGGTTATTTCTCAAACTGTTTTTAAAAGCTTCCACTGCTTTGTCAAAATTCTTTTCAGCCATATGTGCTTTACCTATGTTGAAATAAGTCGCTCCCTTCTCTTTCTTTGTAGCCGTGCCTTTCAAAGCCAATTCGTATTGTGGTATTGCCTCTTTATAATTTTTTTGAGCGTATAAGGCATTCCCCAAATTATAAGCCCCCTTTATATAGGTTGCCGACGCTTCTACGGCTTTTTTGTAGGAAATGGCTGCCTCTGCATTTTTTTGCTGATTGTAAAGTTCATTACCGGCTCTAACAAAACTGCGGGCGGTTCGTTTTTGAACCAAGGTATCTTGCTGCCCTTGCGCAGTGATGCAAATGAGAAATAAAAATATGACTTGTATTGCCTTCATATCGTTTATTGTATAATATCTATTGTTCTATTTCAAAACAACAGATGTCCTAACTGATTCTTATTCTTTGAATTCTTTTTCTTTAAACAAATCTACTTTTTGTAGCCAATTGGTTTTCTTTTCGTGCAATAAGCTGTCCATAATAATAAACAACAGACCTAAAGCAACAAACCATTGAAATTGGTCTTTATAATCTGAAAATTGCTTGGTTTCAAATTCGTGTTTTTGCGCGTTCGACACTACATCTATCAGTGCTTCAACCGGTTTTCCGGTCAGGTTTCCATCAACATAAAACCCATCGGCTTTTCCAGCAACATCTTTGAGTATCTCAGAGTGTCGTTGTGTAATCACCACTTCACCTTGTCTGTCCTTTTTATACCCAATAAGCCTACCGTTTGTTTTCATTGGAATGGGCGCTCCTTTTTCGGTTCCTACACCAACCGTATATACTTTTATCCCTTCTGCAGCAATTTGTTCAGCAAGCTCAATGGTGTTTTCTTCATGGTCTTCTCCATCGGAAAGAATTACCAAAAACTTATTGGTTTGCTCATCATTATTATAATATGTTTTTGCTAAATCCAGTGCTTCATTTATAGCTGTTCCCTGACTCGAAACCATGTCTGGATTGGCATTTTGTAAAAACATTTTTGAAGCAGCATGATCTGTCGTGATTGGCAACAATGGATATGCATTCCCTGCATATATAATTACCCCAACTCGATCACTGCCCAATTTTTCAATTGTTTTAGAAATAATCTGCTTCGATTTTTCGAGTCTATTGGGTGCAATATCCTCCGCCAGCATACTCTTAGAGACATCCAATGCGAAAACAATATCTACCCCTTCTCTCTTTACTGTTTTTAACTTGGTCCCCATTTTTGGGTTTACCAATGAAATGATTAAGAACGAAATTCCTATAGCGAGAACTATCAGTTTCAAAAATGATTTAAAAAAAGAATAGTTAGGTGCCAATTTTGACAAAAGTCCGTACTCGGCAAACTTCTTTTGCGTTCTTTTTTTCCACCAATACACGGAGAAAAACAGCACCACTAGTAGCGGTAGTACTGCAAAAAAGTAAAAATATATCGGTTCTTCTAATTTGTACATTCTTTATCTGGGTAATGGTTCTTTAAACTAAATAAAACTCTTAAAAATAGTATTTCTCAATACATACTCTAACACTAACAATCCTAGAGCGAGCAATACGTACATTCGAAATTGCTCTGAATAGTTGTAATATTTAAATTCTTCTACTTTAGTTTTCTCCAACTTATTAATTTCCTCATAAATTGATTTTAACTTTAAGTTATTGGTTGCTCTAAAGTATTTTCCATCTGTTTCACTGGCAATATATTTTAGCAACTCTTCGTCAATTTCCACTTTTTGCCTTCTGTACTGAAGGTTCCCCAATCGGTCTTTGGCATAGGGAAATAAGGCGGTTCCATTGGTTCCAATAGCAATGGTATATACTTTTATGTTCAATTCCTTTGCAAGTTCTGTCGCGGTTCTCGGATCTACAAAACCAGAGGTGTTTACACCATCCGTTAACAAGATTATCACCTTACTTTTTGCCTTGCTATCTTTTAATCTATTTATAGAAGACCCCAAGCCCATACCAATGGCTGTACCGTCTTCAACCTGTCCGTATTGAATGTCGGCAATGGTTCGTCTTACAATTCCTTTATCGCTGGTAATGGGGGTTTGCGTATAACTTTCACCTGCATATACTACAATTCCAATTCTATCATTAGGTCGTTGTGACACAAAGTTACCAGCCACTTTTTTTAAGGCTTCAAGTCTATTTGGTTTCAAGTCTTTTGCCAACATACTTCCAGAAACGTCAATTGCCATGACAATATCAATTCCTTTGTTCGATTTGGTACGTTTACTTACTGACACATTCCTCGGTCTTGCCAAGGCAACAATTAAGAGTGCTATTCCCAACAATCGTAGCACATACAAACCTATTTTTAATTGAGGTAGTATTGATTTTTTGGTCCCAAAACCTTTTGTACTGGCAACTGTTAAAGAAGCACTGTTGTTTTTATGGCTTATAACAAACCAAAGAATCAACAGTGGTAATAGAAGTAAGCCCCACAAAAAATTAGGGTTTTCAAACTCAAAATTTGTCCAATTCAACATAATTACTCCTTTTCAATTGTTATTGATTGCACTACATTTTCCAGTAGAATTTGCGTTTCTTCATCTTCAAAATTACTCAAAGTAAACACTTGCCAAACTTTATTCCCATCAGAAAACCCAATCAATTTGAATGCTCTTTGTCTATCTTCTTGAGTATACTGTCCTGTTAAATAGGTTCCTTGCAAACCACTTTCTAGGTTTGCAGGTTGCCGTTCGTATTCAAAATTTTCTACGCCTTGTTGCGCTTGTACATTCTCAAGCGTCGTTTGTAAGACTTGCTCAATTTCTGGTTGTATTTGAGCCGTGTATTGCAAGGTTGTTATGGCTATCTGAAATTCTTCATCTTTGTCTTCATAACTGTACACATTCAAATCAGACAATACACTTTTTGCTTGTACCGGCACTTCATTGGTCTGCAAAGGAATTTTTACGGGTGCCGACAAGGTAAGCGCTGGCGACCCAAAAGATTGTGTAGTCCAATCATCATTTACCACCACTTCGGAGGTCGATCCATAGTCACGACTACCTCCATTTGAGTTTTGAACAATTCTATAAGTAATAATGGCTACAAAGAGAATTAAAAACGCAATGATACTCAAATATACCAAACTGCGTTTGCTCAGTTTTTTAGGTTGCTTTTTTATTGCTGCTAGACGCTCTTTTTCTAAGGCTTCTTCTGCCAAGGTAATTTTCTCGTTGTAGGCCTGTAAGGTAGGCTGCAACTCTTTTACAAAGGACTCAGCAACGGTTCTGTCTTGTTGTATCTCTGAGGCTTCAGGTCTTAATTTTGCAAATTTCACAAAATCTGCGTGTTTTAAGAAGTTTTCAAGCGTTTGAATGGCTTCTTTAGAGATGCCTATTGATTTTGTGTTGTTAGCCTCTTGAATTAATGCCAGTAACTCATCTGTCGTTGCTTCAAGTGTGTGTACATGTACTTCTCGACCAATATAGGTTCTTACAATTTCAGTAAGTTCTACATAAAATTCTTTTACCTGGTTTTTCTGCCATAGTTCTTTTGCGTCTAGACTATCAAATTTCTCAATTGTTTCCTGAAATGGCGGGATTTTAATTTCAGTTGCAGCTTCCGTTGCTCTTTGTTGTTTCTTTAAAAACAAATACACAAAAACAATCAATAAAATAATTCCAATGAGTAGATACGCCCAAACAAAATAAGGTGCCAAATCATCAAAAACGAATGGTTCTTCAAAAATTGGTTTTATTGGAAATGGTTTTTGCTTTAGGGTGTCTACAGCTACGGTCGCTACTTGTACCAATAGCGCCTCCGTGTTATAGGTTTTATCCAGTACCAATACACGTTGTTTGGGAATGACAAAACTACCGCTGTCAAAACCTGTCAATTTATATTTTTTTAACAAGCCTTCTCTGAGTGTGTCTATAGCTTCCGAAGAAACGACTTCTAACAAACCTAAACTATCCAGTTTTGGAAACACCACATCTTCTTTTGCAGCCACCTGAATACTGTATTCAAATTGCTCTCCAATACGAATCTGCGTTGTGTCTATACTGGCTTTTACCGCCAATTCTTCTTGAGTAAATCCTGCAAAAGCCGCAAAAAGGAATAGTGTTAATATTCTTCGCTTCATATGTTTGCTTAGTGTTATTTTATATACGTTATGAGGGGATTTTGTCATTACTTTCCTCCTTTTTGTTTAAAATAGCCCAATAGTTTTTTTACGTAGCTTTCGTCCACTCGCGTATGAATAACCCCTGCCCCGCTTTTACTAAAAGTTGATTCGTAAAAGTGTTTCCATTCTAAATAATTTGCATGGTAGGCATTTCTTACACCTTTAGACCCCGTGTTGACTACAGTTGTTTTTCCTGATTCAGCATCTAGCATCGACACCAAACCGAGATTGGGCATCTCTTGGTCGTGTTTGTCATAGACGCGTATTCCAGTTACATCGTGTTTTTTTCCAACAATTTTTAAGGTTTGCTCGTAAGACTTGTCCATAAAATCGGATAGCACAAATACAATTGCTTTCTTAGTCATTACATTCGATAAATACTTCAAGGCTTCATCGATATTTGTCTGTTTACTTTTGGGTTGAAATTCGATCAATTCACGAATGATACGCAACACATGACTTTTTCCTTTTTTTGGTGGAATAAAAAGCTCCACATTGTCTGAAAAAAGAATCAGACCTACTTTGTCGTTATTTTGTATGGCAGAAAATGCAAGCGTCGCCGCAATTTCTGTAATCGTGTCCTTTTTGTACTGTGCACTTGTTCCAAAGAGCTCAGAACCACTAATATCAACCACCAACATCATGGTTAGCTCTCTTTCTTCTTCAAAAACTTTAATAAAGGGTTGGTTGTAGCGCGCGGTAACATTCCAATCGATGTTTCGTATATCATCTCCAAACTGATACTCGCGAACCTCACTAAAGGTCATACCTCTTCCCTTAAAAGAACTGTGATATTCTCCAGAAAATATATGATCCGAAAGTCGCCGAGTCTTAATCTCTATTTTGCGAACTTTTTTTAGTATTTCTTTAGTTTCCAAGTGTTTTAGTTGTGTATATTGTTTAACTGCTTAACTGTTGGATTGTTAAAATGTTGAATTATTTCTTATGATCTTTCGCTGTACGTCTAGACGTTCCTTCTGCAATATTTGCTGCTATTGAATTGGTAGCTCTTCGAATCTGACTTGTCAACCCAAATTTCCCCTCATTTGGAAAGGTTTCTGTTGTCTTATACATATCTTTAGATAACTCAATAGCTTCTTTCCAGACCTCTAATTTCTCAAACGAAAAAACAAACATAGCAAGACCTCTTTTAAACGTTTCAACAATTCAACAGTTACAAAATTCTATGGCACTTCTATCTCATTTACAATTTTATTGATAATATCTACAGAATTGATGTTTTCGGCTTCCGCTTCATAGGTGATTCCTATTCTATGGCGCAGTATATCATAGACTACCGCTCTAACGTCTTCTGGTATTACATACCCTCTTCTCTTGATAAACGCATAGCATTTTGCTGCTTGTGCCAAACTGATACTTCCACGAGGAGAAGCCCCAAAACTAATCAAAGGCTTTAAATCAGACAGGTTATATTTTTCTGGGAAACGTGTTGCAAAAATAATATCGAGTATGTATTTTTCAATCTTTTCATCCATATATACTTCTTTTACAGAAGCTCTTGCTTTTACAATCTGTTCCAAAGAAACCACTGGGTTTACTTTAGCAAAACCGCCGTTTAGGTTTTGACGCATGATCATTTGCTCTTCTTCTAGCTTTGGGTAATCGATCACAACCTTTAGCATAAAACGATCCACCTGTGCTTCAGGTAATGTGTAGGTTCCTTCTTGTTCTACCGGGTTTTGTGTTGCCATTACCAAAAAAGGTTCTTGCAAAGGAAAAGTTTCATCACCAATAGTAACTTGTCTCTCTTGCATTGCTTCTAACAAGGCTGATTGCACTTTCGCAGGTGCACGATTGATTTCATCTGCCAATACAAAGTTTGCAAAAATAGGTCCTTTTTTAATCTCAAAATTGTTTTCTTTCATATTGTAGATCATAGTTCCTACAACATCTGCTGGCAGTAAATCTGGCGTAAACTGAATTCTACTAAAGTTTCCATCCACCGCTTTTGAAAGGGTGTTAATTGCCAAGGTTTTGGCCAAACCAGGAACTCCTTCTAATAATATATGGCCATTTCCTAGTAGCCCAATCAGCAAACGATCGACCATTTGTTTCTGCCCTACGATTACTTTATTCATTTCAGCTTTTAACAAATCTATAAAAGCGCTTTCCTTTTCTATCTTCTCATTGATGGCTCTTATGTCTACACTCGTGTTTTGATCTTCCATGTATATTGAATATTATGATGGTGGATTTCTATTTGTTGCGATTCACAAAACTAATCTTTTACTCCAATCTTATTGTTAAAATTTGGTTAAAGAAGCCTAGGGAAATACTCGTATTTCAGACCGAAAAATTAAGAAACTAATTTAGGGTGAGCATTTTATGTTAAAAAAATGTTATCATTTTTTTGTATTGTGAATAATTTTAACAATATTTGTAGCAACCAAACACAAATTAACTAAACAAACTAACATAAAAAAAGGAGCCTTTTAAAGGCTCCTTTTTTTGCTTTTATAGGTTTTTATTTCTCTTTTTCGAAAGGTTGTAGTTCCATGTTTTCACCGTCAAACACACCATAGGTAAAATAATGTATCCAATCCCCTAAATTGATATACGTAGCATCGCTGCCAAGATCTAAGGTCATAGGCAAGTGTCGGTGTCCAAAAATAAAATAATCGAAATGTTTAGATTTTAAGATTTCTTTGGAATATTGAACCAGCCATTCTTTTTCATCTCCTAAATACACGACATCCTCATCGCCAGAAATAAGCTTATTCTTAACAGATAGGTACTGGGCAAGTGCAACACCTACATCAGGATGCAACCAACGAAACAACCATTTACAAAAAGGATTGGTAAATACTTTTTTCATTCGTTTATACCCTAAATCACCAGGCCCTAAACCGTCACCATGTCCAATTAAAAAGGTTTTGTTGTGAAAAGTAAACTCTTTTGGCTTGTGGTACACAGGGATATTTAATTCCTTTTCAAAATAATCTTCCATCCACAAGTCGTGATTCCCTACAAAAAAGTAGATCGGTATGCCACTGTCACGAATTTCAGCAAGTTTCCCTAATACACGTACAAATCCTTTTGGTACCACTGTTTTGTATTCAAACCAGAAGTCAAACAAATCACCTACTAAAAAAATGCATTCGGCATCTGTTTTCACTGTGTCTAACCAACGTACAAACTTTTGCTCTCTTAATTTACTTTTTTCAGCTGTTGGGGCTCCAAAGTGCTGGTCAGAAGCAAAATATATTTTTTTGTTTTTGGTCACTAGTTTCTGTTTTGAATTACAAATATATGTTTTTACAATGTCAATCCATAAAAGCCGCTTCCAATTCCAAAATTTTCGAAATCATGACATCTTCAGTATTCGTTACTTTATAAAATGCCGTTTCTCCAAATACTTGTCTTGTAATCAATGCTTTTAAATAATGATTGAGTATGTGTTTTTGTTTG
>Ga0206125_10001203_pt1 | contig 30788 bp, 26 predicted proteins | sample Helgoland_Spring_4_FD_148598 | JGI IMG/M metagenome (GOLD analysis project Ga0206125, IMG submission 148598) | Pelagic subsurface seawater microbial communities from Kabeltonne, Helgoland, North Sea - Helgoland_Spring_Bloom_20160331_1 | ecosystem: Environmental > Aquatic > Marine > Epipelagic ... | reverse complement strand
CCTGGTTGCAGCCAATGCAGGTGTTGATTTCATCAGCACGATTTTCTATGGCTTTTATAACGAAGTCTGGGTCGGCTAAGAACGGTCGAGCCATTGAGATCATGTCGGCGTCGCCGCGGGCGAGGACTTCTTCAGCAACTTCTGGGGTGTTTATACGGTTGGAGGTGATAACCGGCACTGAAAGTTGTTTTCGAAAGTGCGCGGTGACCCAGGTAAAGGCGGCGCGTGGCACTTTGGTGGCTATGGTGGGTATCTTGGCTTCGTGCCAGCCGATGCCTGTATTGATAATAGTAGCGCCGGCCTGTTCTATGGCTTTGCCCAAGGTGACGACTTCTTCGGCTGTACTGCCACCTTCAACAAGGTCGAGCATGGACAGTCGGAAGATGATTATAAATTTCTCGCCAACAGCTTGGCGCACTCTGCGCACGACTTCTATCGGTAATCGTATGCGATTTTCGTAGCTGCCACCCCAATCGTCGTCGCGCTGATTGGTGCGTTTGGCAATAAACTGGTTGAGAAAGTACCCTTCAGAACCCATGATCTCGACGCCATCATAGCCAGCTTTCTGGGCCTGCTCTGAGGTGAATACAAAGTCATCGATTTGCTTATATATCTCATCTTCTGTCAGTGGGTGAGGGGTAAATGGGTTGATAGGTGATTTAATCGCCGAGGGAGCAACCTGATCGGGAGAGTAGGCGTAGCGGCCAGTGTGCAGTATTTGCAGGCAGATTTTGCTGTCGTGCTGGTGAACCGCATCGGTTATCTGTCGGTGATTGGCTATATCTTGGTCGGTCACTAAATTCTTTGTGTTGGGGTGGGTGCTGCCCTCTATGTTGGGGCCTATTCCGCCGGTAACAATCAACCCTACACCGCCTTTGGCGCGTTCTGCAAAGTAGGCTGCCATTCGCACATGGCCATTTTCGGCCTCTTCGAGTCCAGTGTGCATTGAGCCCATTAATACGCGGTTTTTTAACTGGGTAAAACCCAGGTCTAGTGGGGCTAAAAGGTTTGGATAGGTGCTGTGTGGCATGGTGCTCTCCATTGGCGGTTAGTTTATCGCTCTCTCTCTATACATGTTCGGTGCTGCTTAATTAATAGTGCTGCTGACTGTGTGCTGTATAAATGCATGCTTTTAGGCAGATTAAGGTGCAATTTTGACAGTGTCAAGATGTGTTGCTACATTGTTGGAATGAACTCATCACTGAATCTAAGCTCCAGTCGTCCAACCTACCATCATGGTGATCTGCGCCAATCGTTGCTTGTAGCGGCCAAGTCGCTGATAGCCGAGGCGGGTATAGAGAGTCTTTCGTTGCGCAAGTTGGCAGAACGCGCCGGTGTATCGCGCACCGCGCCTTACCATCACTTCTCTGATAAAAACGATCTGCTCTGTGCGATTGCTGCCGAGGGTTTTATTCGTCGCCATAAAGTTGCGGCCGAGGACTTTGATAATCCCGACCTTACTCCCGGCGAGAAGTTTGAGGCGTTTATCTGCGGCTATATAAAGTATGCCGCGGAAAACCCGGAAGAGTATGAGTTGATGTTTGGCCGCAATATCTGGAAGCAGAAAAATAGCACTCAGGAATTGCGCGATGTTGCCTATCCTTGTTTTCAGCATCAGGTTGAGATGATTCGCAGCTGGCAGCAATGCGGTCTTATCGGTGGCACCAATGCGCTGCGAACCTCGCAGGTTATTTGGGGGACGGTACATGGTATCGCCAAACTGTGGATTGATGGAATTTATACTGATTCAGCTCAAATCGAAGAGGTTTCTCGCTGTGCAGTTAAACTGTTCGTTAATAAAGCGAGCTAACTGATTGTTTTCTATAAGCTTTGCCTTTTGATACCTCTTCCCTGTTTTTTGTTTAACCGGTGTTTTCGGGCTAAGTGACTGATTTTCCCCATAAAAACCAGCAAATAAATCAACTTTATTTTTTGACATCCTCAAAAATGAGAACTACGTTTAATTAGCCTGTTAAGCAGTTATGTTTTTTAGTTTCAAAATATGGATTTGGTCGCACATGCTTAGATTTTAAGTATCCCTGCGTATTTTTAGTTTCAGGAGTTTGAGGAGTTAGTTATGAATAAAAGTTTTTTAAAATTACTGCAGTCATTCGCAGGCGTAGCACTGTTATCGATGGCCAGTTTTTCAATGGCAGCGAGTTATGATTTTGATGCTGATGAGGATGAGCGTGGGGGTCAGCCGTTAAATTTTGGTGATCTCAATGTTTACGGCGCAGAGCTAGATGGAAGTTTAGGATCTCTGGGTGACGCTGCTGCTAAGGCTTATGGTGAGTATAAAGCCGGTGGTGGCGCTTCGGCATACCTTGATGCTGGTTATAAGTCTGGACTTGGTGTCTGTGGAGATGTTTTTCTGCCTGGGCAAACCGGTGGCAATAATAAGTGTAATCCTGGCAATGACGACAACTTAGCAGTTGATGAAGTATTGCTGTTTGTTTTCGATACAGTAAAAGCAATTGGCGAAGTTAATTTGTTTGGAAATCATAAAGACCTAATAGACGGAAGTAAGGTGTTGGTTGCGACGGACGCTAAGGGATTTCAGCTATTAGATGTTATCGGGGGTAAGATTGAGCTAGGTTTTTCACTTACCCAGCTAGCTGTCTTTGGTGCATTCTCTAATCAGGCATGGGGTGCCGGCACTGATGTATGGGATGTAGCTAAAAACCACAATCAACTTTATGTGGCTGGTATTAACGAAGTGCCAATTCCTGCTGCGGCTTGGTTATTTGGTTCAGCTCTCCTGGGTCTTACAGGATTGCGTCGCCGTAAAGTTGCCGCTTAAATAAGTATCTAGGCGAATAACTGTAAATAAAAAACCCCAGCATGGCTGGGGTTTTTTTATTGCTGTTTAAAAAGGTCTTTGAAATAACCTGATTCGATTATTTGTTCATCATCTTGTCAACGGACTCAGATAGATCCTCTTCAGCGTCGTCAGACATATCTTCCATCATTTCATCCATGCTGTCAGAAGCCTCATCAATAACCTCTTCAATGGTTTCCATGGCATCTTCGCTTGCCTCTTCAACAGTATCCATCATGCTTGACTGTTCGACGGCAGCAGCATCGTCGGCCGGTGTGTCACCATTATCGCAGGCGCTTAACCCCAAAGTTGCCATAGCGGCAATAAGTAAAACTTGGTACTTCTTCATATCCCTACTCCTAACCAGATTATTTGAATTATGCGAGAAAAATGTTGCTCCAATAAAGCATAGTCCAAGGCCGTTAATAGTGAAGTGTAATCATGATTTTTTTTTGTAGACGGCTGATGTAGATGGTTAAGTTTCAATTTAACCATTAATGCAGCTTTATTAAGCTAATATTGTGTGGAATGGGTTGCCGATTCAAAGGTGCTGTGGCAAACTTCACGCCGCTTTAATCAGGGGCTCATGGCAAATGGGTGAGTCCAGTGTAATTCAAGGATTAAAAGCCCATATTTTTGCGAGTGTGGCGGAATTGGTAGACGCGCTAGATTTAGGTTCTAGTGTCTTAGGATGTGAGAGTTCGAGTCTCTCCACTCGCACCATTTATTATCTAGTTTGATCAAGAGGAAAATCCATGCAGGTTTCCATCGAATCGAGCACAGGTCTAGAGCGTCAGCTTAAGATAGGTGTTCCTGCCGACCGTATTGAAAAAGAAGTTACTGAGCGTCTTCAAAAAGCGACCAAGACAGTGAAAATCGCTGGCTTTCGTAAAGGCAAGGTACCTTTAAAAGTTGTTAAACAACAATATGGCAAAGGTGTTCGCCAGGAAGTCGTTGGTGAAGTGGTAAATTCGAGCTTCTACGAAGCGATCAAGCAAGAAGATTTACAGCCAGTAGGTCAGCCGCGTATTGATGACGTTACTGATGTCGAAGGCCAAGACCTCGAGTATGTTGCGGTTTTTGAAGTCTATCCAGAGGTTGCCCTAGCCGATATCAGTAAAGTTGCTATTGCGCGTCCGGTAACAGACCTCAATGACTCTGACGTCGAAACGATGATCGAAGTACTGCGCAATCAGCAGGCGAGCTTTGAAGTGGCTGAAAAGGCTGCTGAAGACGGCGATCAGGTTAATATCGATTTTGTTGGCACCCAAAAGAAGGTTGAATTCCCCGGTGGAAGTGCAGAAGGCCAGGATTTGATTCTAGGCTCAAACAGCATGATCCCTGGATTTGAGGATGGACTTGTTGGCGTTAGTGCTGGTGATGAAACTGTTCTTAAATTGAAATTCCCTAAAGATTATCACGCTGAAGAGCTTAAAGGTAAGGCTGTACAGTTCGCCGTTAAGGTGAACTCTGTAGCTGCAAAGCAGATGCCTGAAATGGATGACGAGTTTTTCAAGCTCTACGGTGTCAGTGAAGGCGGCGTAGAAAAATTCCGCGAAGATGTTCGCAATAATATGGAACGTGAACTGCGCAATGCTATTCGCAACAAGGTAAAGAACCGCGTAATGGATCAATTGTTTGATCTCAACAAGGTTGAGTTGCCTAAAGTTCTGGTTGCAAACGAAATTACTCAGCTCAAGCAGCAGATGATTCAACAGTTTGGCGGTGGTCAGCAGTTCGATCCAAGCATGCTGCCCGATGATATGTTCACTGCGAAGGCCGAGCGCCGAGCTGCGTTGGGTGTCATCGTCTCTGAAGTGGTCAAAGTTGAGAAACTTACGCCCGATGAAGATCGCGTGCGTGAAAGAGTTAATGAAATTGCTTCAACTTATGATCAGCCAAAGGAAGTTGTCGACTACTATTATAGTCAGCAGGAGTTATTGAGTTCTGTGGAAGCAGTAGTGTTGGAAGATCAGGTAACAGAGTTGGTACTGTCGAAAGCTAAGGTTTCTGAAGAAGCGCTTTCCTATGAAGAGGCTATCAAGCCAGACCCTGAAGCGGTTGCTTAGGGTCTAACCAGTTACTCAAAGTCTGTTAATGACAATCTCCTGCTGGAGTAGAAGAATTTATGATAGGGCGGTTGAATCCGGTGTTTGGCTGCCCTGCGTATACACCGATAATCTTGAATCGAAGAAAAATACAATAGCGAGGAAGCAATGAATTTTCAGCAATCAAATGTCGGCAGTACCCCTAACGATGTTCAAGCTAGTGGATTAGTACCAATGGTGGTTGAACAAACTTCTCGCGGCGAGAGAGCTTACGATATCTATTCGCGGCTTTTAAAAGAGCGAGTTATCTTTTTGGTTGGCCAAGTTGAAGACCATATGGCCAATCTTATTGTCGCCCAGATGCTATTTCTGGAATCTGAAAATCCAGATAAAGACATTCACCTCTATATCAACTCCCCCGGTGGTTCAGTCACTGCAGGTATGTCTATTTATGACACCATGCAGTTTATCAAGCCAAATGTAAGCACCATGTGCATTGGTCAGGCCGCAAGTATGGGTGCCTTTCTGTTGGCTGCCGGTGCTGAGGGCAAGCGTTTTTGCCTACCCAATTCGAGAACAATGATTCACCAGCCCAGTGGCGGTGCTCAGGGTCAGGCTACTGATATTCATATCCAATCTCAGGAAATCCTCAAGATTAAAGCACGCTTAAACGATCTGATGGCCAAGCATACTGGCCAGCCTGTCGATAAGGTGACGGAAGATACTGAGCGTGATAATTTTATGAGTGCTGAAGAATCTAAGGCCTATGGTCTGGTAGATGACGTGCTGGACAATCGTGGATAGAGGCGCTAGCCTTTCTATGACGGTTATTGAATTTTTATCTTAACTGTTTGTTTTTTTATCAGTTTTGTTAGGTTGCAGGAGATAGGTTATGAGTGATGGTGAGACGTTGGATGAGGGCGGGAAACTGCTTTTCTGTTCGTTCTGTGGCAAGAATCAGAATGAAGTGCGCCGCCTAATTGCCGGCCCTTCGGTTTATATCTGTGACGAATGTGTCGACCTCTGTAACGATATAATCACTGAGGAATCTGTTGTCGCCGACTCAGGTGACAGCAGTGATCGTCTGCCAATCCCCGCGGAAATCAAAGGCAACCTCGACGAGTATGTGATTGGTCAGGAACGCGCCAAAAGAATTTTGTCGGTAGCGGTCTACAATCATTACAAACGTCTTCAGGTTAGCGAAAGCGGTGCCGGTGACTCAAATGTAGAGTTGGGTAAAAGTAATATTCTGCTGATTGGTCCAACGGGTAGTGGTAAAACACTACTAGCTGAGACACTGGCTCGCATGCTCAATGTTCCCTTTACTATCGCCGATGCAACCACGCTCACAGAAGCGGGTTATGTGGGTGAAGATGTCGAAAACATTATTCAAAAGCTATTGCAGAAATGCGATTACGATGTTGAGAAAGCCCAGCGTGGCATTGTCTACATTGATGAAATCGACAAGATTTCACGCAAGTCTGACAACCCTTCAATTACCCGCGATGTGTCCGGTGAAGGTGTTCAGCAGGCTCTGCTCAAACTGATCGAGGGCACGGTTGCCTCAGTGCCTCCGCAAGGTGGCCGCAAGCATCCCCAGCAGGAATTCCTGCAAGTCGATACTTCTAATATTTTATTTGTCTGTGGCGGTGCCTTTGCCGGACTTGAAAAAGTTATTCGCGAGCGCTCCGAAAAGGGCGGCATCGGCTTTAACGCTGAGGTGACGAGCAAAGATAGTCAGAAATCAATTGGCGAAACCCTGTTGGATGTGCAGCCAAGTGATTTGATCGGCTACGGATTGATTCCAGAGTTTATTGGTCGTCTTCCGGTGGTGGCAACACTTAAAGAGTTGGACCGTGATGCGCTGGTCAATATTTTGATCGAGCCAAAGAATGCTCTCTTTAAGCAGTATCAAGCATTGTTTGAGATGGAGGGCGTCGGTCTCGACCTGCGTTCCGATGCGCTGAACGCAATTGCAGATAAGGCGATTGAACGAAAAACTGGTGCCCGAGGACTGCGATCCATTTTGGAGACTGTGCTGTTGGACACAATGTACAAAATTCCTTCAGAAGAAAATGTCGTCAAAGTGGTTGTCGATGCCGCAGTAATCAATGGTGAAAATGAACCATTGCTGGTCTACGAACAGAATGACCAGAAGCTCGCTTCTGATGAGGCCTAGCTCTTATCTTCGGATTAGGCGCTGTTACAATTTTTTATAAAGCGATTTAAAAGCAGTTCAAAAGGCGACGAGAGTCGCCTTTTTTTCGTCTCTAAAAACCTCTCACCGTCTTTGCGCGTATTAAACAGGCACTATTTACGTTTATGCTTGATCGCAAGGTTGTTTTTAACGTGCGCGTCCCAATATAAAAGACTAATCTACTAATAAGACCGTGTTTTTACGGTGTTCTGAACAGCTTCAGATAATCAGAGGTAATAATGGCTGCTAAACCAATTGAGTCTACAGATACAATCTATCCGCTTTTGCCCTTGCGTGATGTGGTTGTCTATCCGCATATGGTCGTCCCACTTTTTGTTGGTCGAGAGAAATCGATCTTGGCTCTTGAAGACGCCATGGAAAACAACAAGCAGGTTGTGTTGGTTGCGCAGAAAAATCCCGGTGAAGATAATCCCAAAATTGAGGATATTTACACTATTGGTACTCAGGCGACTATTCTTCAAATGCTTAAGTTGCCCGATGGCACCCTAAAAGTTTTGGTTGAAGGCGTTAGTCGAGTCAGCTTGATAAACCCAATTGAAGCCGATATACCGTTTATGCAAACTCAGGCATCAGTTCTTGCCAATGGTGAGTTGGACGAGCGCGAAGCCGATGTACTGATGCGTTCAGCAATCTCCCTGTTTGAGCAATACGTCAACCTGAGTAAAAAGATACCTTCCGAGGTGATAGCTACGGTGAGCGGTATAGAAGATGCCAACCGTCTCGCTGATACCCTTGCTTCGCACATGACGCTGACAATTGAGCAGAAGCAGGATGTTCTTGAGGTTGCCGATCTTACCGAGCGCTTTGAGCACCTGATGGGTTTGATGGAGTCTGAAATTGATCTCTTTCAGATTGAGCAGCGCATCCGTGGTCGCGTTAAAAAGCAGATGGAAAAGAGTCAGCGCGAGTACTACCTTAATGAACAGATGAAGGCGATTCAAAAAGAGCTTGGCGATATAGATGAAGAGGGTTCAGAGCTCGATCAGCTAGAAAAGAAAGTGGCCGACGTCGGTATGCCCAAAGCGGCACTTGAAAAAACCCAGTCAGAAGTCGGCAAGCTAAGGATGATGTCGCCGATGTCTGCGGAAGCCTCAGTGCTGCGCAACTATATTGACTGGATGGTCGGTGTGCCTTGGAAGAAACGCAGCCGTGTTAAGCACGATCTAGTTGCAGCGCAGACCACTCTCGATAAAGACCACCATGGCCTGGAAGAGGTTAAAGAGCGTATTCTAGAATTTCTCGCGGTTCAGCAGCGGGTTAAAAAATTAAAGGGGCCAGTACTCTGTCTAGTAGGGCCTCCGGGTGTGGGTAAAACCTCTCTGGGTGAGTCTATTGCCAGAGCTACCGGCAGATCGTTTGTGCGCATGAGCCTTGGCGGTGTGCGCGATGAAGCGGAAATTCGTGGCCATCGCCGAACCTATATTGGTTCGCTGCCCGGTAAAGTTATTCAAAAGCTATCAAAAGTTAAGGTTAAGAATCCCTTATTCCTGCTCGATGAAATCGACAAGATGGGTATGGATTCTCGCGGTGACCCAGCGTCGGCACTGCTTGAGGTCTTGGATCCAGAGCAAAACCATACCTTTAACGATCACTATTTGGAGGTTGATTACGATCTCTCTGAGGTGATGTTTATCTGTACGGCCAACTCGATGAATATTCCTGAGCCGCTCCTCGACCGCATGGAAGTGATACGTATACCCGGTTATACCGAGGGTGAAAAAGTCGCTATCGCAGAAAAATATCTGGTGCCTAAGCAGCGTTTAGCGAATGGCCTGAAAGATGATGAGCTCGCCATCACTGAAGGTGCCCTGAAAGACACTATCAGATACTACACTCGTGAAGCGGGGGTTCGAGGTCTGGATCGCGATATCGCGAAGATATGCCGCAAAATTGTCACCGAGCATGTTCGTGATGGTAAAGCATCTACAGACTGTGTTGGTTCAGCGCAGTTGGAAAAAATATTGGGAGTCAGACGCTTCGATTACGGCCGTGCTGAAGCAGAGAACCAAATAGGCCAGGTTACAGGCTTGGCCTGGACGCAGGTTGGTGGAGAGTTATTGACCATCGAATCTGCGGCCATACCGGGTAAAGGAAGCGTGATTAAAACCGGTTCTCTGGGCGATGTAATGCAGGAATCTATTCAGGCCGCCCTAACGGTGGTGAGAAGTCGTGCCAAAGCCCTGGGGATCCGTAGAGACTTCCACCAAGAAAATGATTTGCATATTCACGTCCCTGAGGGTGCAACACCAAAAGATGGCCCTTCAGCCGGTGTTGGCATGTGCACGGCACTGGTGTCTGTTTTAACCGGTATTCCGGTTAAAGCTAACGTCGCCATGACCGGTGAAATCACCCTGCGTGGTCAAGTATTAAAGATCGGCGGTCTTAAGGAAAAGCTCCTTGCAGCCCACCGCGGCGGTATTACCACGGTTATTATTCCTGACGATAATGGTAGTGATTTGAAGGAGATACCGGACAATATTAAAGCAGACCTTAAAATTTGTCAGGTGAAGTGGATCGATGAAGTCTTAGCGATAGCGCTGGAGAAAGATCCTGAATCACTGAGTGAAGAAGAGTTTAATCGTAGCAGTGCAACGCCGAATAAAGCGCTTTCTTCCTCTAGACCAAGTACACACTAGTTTTAAAGAAATTGCCTATTTCGTCAAACGGAGCTTGACCCGCCAAAAGGCTATTGGTATAAAGTGTGCAAGAAAGTGCTTGAGACCAGATAGTTAGCGAGTTTGGTTCATAAAAGCGACTTTCTTTCTGACTAGGAAATACTAAATCTAATAAAAGGGGAATACCGTGAATAAATCTGAACTTATCGACGCAATCGCTGCTGGTGCAGACATTTCTAAAGCTTCTGCTGGACGTGCACTTGATTCAGCTCTTGAAGCAGTAACAGGATCACTGAAAAATGGCGACCAAGTATCGCTGGTTGGCTTTGGTACTTTTTCTGTTAAGCACCGCGCAGCTCGCGCTGGTCGCAACCCACAGACTGGTGCAGAAATCCAGATTAAAGCGGCTAACGTGCCTAGCTTTAAAGCTGGTAAGGCTTTGAAAGACTCTGTAAATTAATTTACAGACAGTCTTTTAGCTTTAGTGAAGGCGCATCGGTGATGCGCCTTTTTTAATATGATTAAAAACAGATGATTACAATCTGTATTGGGGATAGGTATATGTTGGAAAGTTTTAGAGATAATATGAAGGGTATCGCTTTTGCGATTGTAGTTTTGATCGCGATTGTCTTCGCTTTTTCTGGAATTGGCTCGCTATCGATCTCCGGAAGCGCATCGGAAACCGCAGTAGAAGTTAATGGTGAACGAGTTTCGGAATTACAAGTTCAGCAGGCTCTTAGTTCCGAGAAACAGAGAATTCTCAGAGAAAATGAAGGCCTTGATGCAGCGCTGCTTGAAGATGATTTACTCCGACCACAGGTTGTTGAGCAGATTGTTGGACGCAAGTTGTTGTCTCAGGAAGCAAGCTCCGGTGGAATGGCGATCTCTTCGCGAACGACCAGCAAGCTCCTTCTCGACACACCCAATTTCCAAACCGACGGTCGCTTTGACCAAGAATTATATCTCTACAGAGTACGCAACCTGGGTTACACCAGTGCTACCTTCTTGGAGATGATCAAGGAAAACCTCCTGATCGAACAATTTGTCCGTGGTTTTATAGCCTCTGGTTTCACCACCAGCAATGAGCTAGATATCCTCGCCAGCGTTTTTGAACAGCAGCGTGATTACTACTACCTAACACTGCCATTGCAGCCAGTTAAAGATGCGATCAACGTGACTGATCAGCAAGCAACAGCTTACTACGAAGATAACAAAGCCAATTATCAGGCCGAAGAGCAGGTTGTAGTCGACTATATCGAACTCAGCCCCGCCCAGTTCGATGGCGCTGATGCCGTCGGTGAAGAGCAGGTAAAAGCGCGCTTTGATGAACAGGCCCAATCCATGGAGTCAGCTGTTTCTCTACAAGCGGCGCATATCCTGTTATCAGATCCCGATGCAGCACTGCTCGGTGAAATACAAACCAAACTGGATGCAGGCGAAGATTTTGCCGCATTGGCCAAAGAGTATTCTCAGGATGTTGGTTCAGCCGATTTTGGTGGTGACCTCGGATTCACTTCTGGCGATACCTTCCCGGAAAGCTTTGAAGCGGCACTGGCGGCATTAGAAGTTGGTCAGGTTTCCGCACCGGTTGAAACTGACAGCGGTACTCACCTTATTAAGCTTGTCGATATGCAAGAGACAGTGATTGATTTCTCGACCGAGCGCGCTCGAATTGAACAAGAGCTGGTTGCCGAGTTGCGAAACGAGTGGTTGGTCGAAAAGCTGGCTAACTTGAAAGAGCTTAGCTTTAACGCCGAAAGCCTCAACGAAGTTGCTGAAGATCTGGGCTTAACTGCTCAGGTATCTGCAGCCTTTAGTCGTGCTGGTGCAGCGGGTATTGCTGCCTATCCATCCGTTAAGAAAGCCGCTTTTAGTGCTGAAGTGATCGAAGAGAACTACGCCAGTGAAGTGATTGACCTTGGCGATGATCGCTATGTGGTTTTAAAGCTGAATAAAAGTATTCCCGCCCGTCAAAAAGAGCTGGCTGAAGTTAAAGACTCCGTGGTTGCCGCTATCAGTGCCGAACTCGCCAATGCTCAGCTGGCTGAACAGGGTGATGCTCTATTGGCCCGTGTAGAGGCTGGTGAGACTGTCGAAACTGTCGCTAAGAGCCAAGATCTCGATTGGCAGGTAGTTTTGGATGCCAAGCGCAGCACCGGCAATATTGATGCCGATGTGAAACGCTTTGTATTCCAGCTTCCGGCAACAGCAAGTTCTAACGTGGTCGAAAGCTTTTACACGCGCGCTGGTGACTTCGTCGTGGTGGCAATGACTGAAGTGACCCCAGGCGAAAGCAGTACCTTGAGTAAAGAACAAAAGAACAACTTGCTCTACGCTGGCGCCGCCGCTAACAGCAGCCGCGAGCTACAGGCACTGCAGGCCAATCTGTTGACCGAAGCTAAAGTCGTTAAGTAATTAGTCGATAAATAGACACTGCCAGCAGAGCGATTCCGCAAGCTGGCAGTGTTGTTTTTATAAAAGGTTTTTATAAAAGGTTTTCACAAAAGGCCTTCATAAAAAGCTTTCACAAAAGGCTTGTCATCAAAGGCTTGTCATCAAAGGCCAGTCGCCTTAGATTTTGAGACCATCAATAAACAAAGTAAGACGCTGACCAGGTTGCAGTAAATCATTGCGGCCAATCTTGTTCCAACGAGTAATATCCCTGATCGCAAGATCGAACTTACTGGCAATTAACGACAGTGAATCGCCGCGACGTACCCGGTAGGATAGCTTGCGACGATTTTTCGCCGCCACCTCTTCCAGATGGCTGCCCACGACTAGCCGCTCACCCAGGCGAAGGGTGTTGCTGCTGAGCTTATTAATCTTTCGCAGTCGGTTGATACTGGTGTCGTATTGTTTGGCAATTGTCCACAGAGAATCGCCCTGACGAATAGAGTGGTATATGGGTTGCTTAGTGCTGCTCTGACTCAAGGTATTCGATAGGTAATCAATATTGTCTCTCGAGTGAGGAATCAGCAGCACCTGACCAATTTTCAGGTGATCGTCGCGTAAATTATTGCGACTTCTCAGCCAGCTGGTAGGAATATCAAAGCGTGCGGCGATATGCGACAGGGTGTCACCGTTAGCGACTGCGTATTCGGTGTGAGGAACCCAGGTTTTTGGGTCAGTGGTCGCCAGCATATGTTTGAGCGGTTCCGCGGTGCCCACTGGCAACAGCAAGTTGTGTTTACCTTGAGGCGGGGTAATAGCTCGGCGATAAGCGGGATTAAGGCGGGTGAAGTCGCTGACTTCTATGCCCGTCACTTTGACAACATTGTTTAAATCAATCTGTGACTCAATCTCAACCACTTCGAAGAATGGCTCGTTGGGCATGGCGGGCAATTTCACCGCATATTTTTCAGGGTCGCGAATCAGCGTTGCCAGTGCCAGCAGCTGAGGCACATAGTTGCGAGTTTCCCGCGGCAGAGAGATTGACCAAAAATCAGTACCTTTGCCGAGCTTTCGATTGCGTCTAATGGATTTACTGACAAACCCCTGGCCGGAGTTGTAGGCGGCCAATGCCAGCAGCCAGTCATTATCAAAGCGCTTGTTAAGTTGCTTTAGATAAGTAATAGCTGCCTGAGTCGAATAGATAACATCACGTCTGCCGTCGTACCAGCGATCTCGTCGCAGGCCCAGAGACTCACCAGTGGATGGAATAAATTGCCAGAGCCCAACAGCATGGCTGTGGGAATAGGCGAGGGGGTCGTAGGTGCTCTCGACAATCGGTAGCAGAGCAAGCTCAAGGGGCAGGCCGGCTTTATCGAGCTCGTCGGTCACATAGTAAATGTAGGGACGTGCACGGGAAAAAACGGTTTTTAGATAACTTGGGTTGCGCAGGTACCAGTCACGCTGCTTGGTGACGCTGTCAGGCATGCTTTCAGGGGTTAAATTATAGCCTTGGCGAATACGTTGCCACAGGTCTATCACTTCTGGCTCTGGGGTTTCCTCAGCCACGATGGTCATAGCATCTAAACTGGACGGCTCTATGCTAAGCGGCTCCGAGCTAAGCGCGTCCACAATAGCCGCAGATGTCTCTATCTCTTGGCTAACAACCTGTGTGGCGGTGCTGTCTATTGTGCTCTCTATACGCCTCTCTATGCGCCTCTCAGCTGATTCGCCAGTAACCGAAGGGCTGTCACCCTTTTCAGACAAAAGTGCGCAACCGGACAGCAGGGGTACGGTAAAGAGTGCAGTGCTTAAGATAATCACTTGAAGTTGTGGACGCACAGGCTGCAAGTTTTAACCCTTATTCTAATTTGGTGCGCGATTGTATCGGTCAGTCGGGGTTGAAACAATGACCAGGTGCGCAATTATTTTGTGAACTTATCGGCGGCTAGCTCCGTCCTAAACCCAGTTACTCCTGTTCAGATACTGGTTTTTATTCACTTCAGCGAACATAATAAGCCCTAAACACTCAATAACTGTCTACTGGCCAATATGCCCCTAAAGCACATCAGCAATGCCGCCCAGAGTTTCGTCGACCGCTTCAAGGTTGAGGATCTTGCTGGCACCTCTGCTGATCTCAAACTCTGGTTGCAGAGTGATTTTGGCCGCTATCTACAGGCTCAAGAATTAGAGGTTCTTCAGCGCCACTTTGCAGACCTTCCCGGCTACCGCTGTCTACGCCTTGGCCTCAGTGAAAATATCCAAGCTTTAAATTGTTTTAAGCATATACACAGTCTCAGCATGCATCCCGCAGAGCTCAATGGCGCCCATGGGGCGCTGGCAAACTACAGTGAATTGCCGTTGATGTCAGAAACCATCGATGTGATGTTATTGCAGCATGCATTGGAGTTTTCCCAGGCCCCCAGAGCTGTTCTAGTCGAAGCCAGTCGAGTGGTTATGCCTGGTGGTCATCTGTTGCTCTGTATGTTCAACCCCTTTGGCCCCATGGGTGTGGCCAAGTTTCCCATGCAATTTTTTTCCGATAAGCCCCAGTTCAGGTTTCATAATCTGCGCCTGGGACGGTTGACCGACTGGTTGTCGCTGTTGAATTTCCACGTAGAGCGGATAGAGCACGGTGCATATAATTTGCCTTTACAGCGCCTGGCAGAAGATCAGGATGTTGCCCACAACGGTCGCTGGCAAAAGGCCTGTGAAAAGATTCGCCTGCCTCTGGGTAACTTCTATATGATTCACGCCGTAAAACGTGTGCCCAGAGGTATTCGCGGTCCCGGTAAAGTATGGCGTGCCGCAACCGGGAAAAGCTACAGAGTGACTGAGGGTCTCAAGAGCACAGCGGCAGACAAAGTGTCCGCCTGTGGCCCTGAAATACAAAACTAATAACAAGATTAACAACGAGACCAAAAGGCCCTAATAGCTGTGGTTAAGGTAAGTGAATGAAAACGATAGAAATATTTACAGACGGTGCCTGCCGAGGTAATCCGGGCCCCGGTGGCTGGGGTGTATTGATGCGCTACGGCGATAAAGAAAAATCACTCTGTGGCGGCGAAGCTGATACCACCAATAATCGCATGGAGATGACCGCAGTAATCGAAGGATTAGCGGCACTTACCCAGCCCTGCAAAATTGTCCTCACGTCCGACTCGACCTATGTCTTAAAAGGAATTCAGGAGTGGTTGCCAGCCTGGAAAAAACGCAACTGGAAAACCGCCAGTAAAAAACCAGTAAAAAATGTCGACCTATGGCAAAAGCTTGATGCCCTTATCGACAGTCATGAGATAGACTGGCAGTGGGTTAAAGGTCACAGCGGTCACCGTGAAAATGAAATTGCCGATCAGCTCGCCAATCGCGGCATTGATGAGCTGTAAATCCAATTCAATAACAATAAATAGATATCAGAGAAAATGAGACAAATCGTACTTGATACAGAAACCACCGGCCTGGAAACCTCTCAGGATCACCGTATTATTGAGATTGGCTGTGTCGAGTTAGTCGGCCGCAAGTTGACCGGTAGGCATTACCATCAGTACATCAATCCCCAGCGCAAAGTCGATGAGGGTGCCATGGAAGTCCACGGCATCACCGACCAGTTTCTTGAAGATAAGCCGCTGTTTGCTCAGGTCGCCAAAGAGTTTTTAGAGTTTGTTGACGGTGCCGAGTTAGTTATTCACAACGCGCCCTTCGATGTTGGCTTTATCAACCATGAAATCGCCAAAATGGCCGGCAAGTATCAGGTGATTGAAACCAGCTGCCGAATTATTGATACCTTGGCGCTGGCGCGACAAAAGCACCCCGGGCAGAAAAATAATCTCGATGCGCTCTGTAAACGCTATGGGGTAGATAACTCCCAGCGCGATCTCCACGGCGCACTTCTCGATGCCGAGATTCTCGCCGATGTCTATCTGCTGATGACCGGCGGGCAGGTCAACCTGAATATCAGTAATCAATCCTCTTCAGACAGTGGCGAAGTTAATAATAAAAGCAGTATTCGCCGCCTCGCTGAAGATCGCACGCCATTGCGTATTGTTAAACCCAGCGAAGACGAACTTAATCTTCACCAGCAAAAACTCGAGGCTATCAATAAGAGCAGCGGGGTCTGTGTCTGGATGGGTAGCAGCGACCAATAAACCCAATGCCAGCAGCGCAAGAGATAAACAGACCCAGCAGCGCGCAGGATTTTCAGCGCCTTAAAACTCTGGTTGAGCAATCGACCAGCACCAGTGAACGCTTCCGGCTAAGCCGTCAACTAGCCGAGCTCAATAAGTTATCCCGACAGGGAAAAGATATCAGTGCTCGCTGGGACAGGTGGCACAGCGCGCTGGTAAAAAACCAACTGCTGATTGAAAAGCGCCGTAACAATCTTCCTAAACTTGAATATCCAGAGCTACCGGTTAGCGCCAGAGCCGATGAGATCGCCGACTTAATCCGCAAGCACCAGGTGATCGTAATTGCCGGCGAAACCGGCTCGGGTAAAACTACCCAGCTGCCCAAGATCTGCTTGCAAGCAGGCTGTGGCGTCAAAGGTATGATTGGCCACACCCAGCCGCGGCGTATAGCTGCGCGCACGGTCGCCAATCGCATTGCCGAAGAATTAAAGGTCTCGCTCGGCGAAGCCGTGGGCTATCAGGTGCGTTTTTCCGACCAGAGCTCACCCAATAGCTATATCAAACTAATGACCGACGGTATTTTACTGGCGGAAATTCAGAACGACCGCTTTCTTAGCAAATACGACACACTGATTATTGATGAGGCTCACGAGCGCAGTCTGAATATTGATTTTCTGTTGGGCTATTTGAAAAACCTGCTGCCCCAGCGCCCCGATCTAAAAATAATTATTACCTCCGCCACCATCGATGTGGAAAAGTTTTCCAAACACTTTGATCAGGCACCCATAGTTGAAGTCTCCGGTCGCAGCTTTCCGGTGGATATTATTTACAACCATCCCGACGATACAGAGGGCGACCGCGATCAGATGATTGTCGACTGCCTGCAAGATATTCAGGCCAATCAAAAGCAGGGCGATGTTTTAGTTTTCTTGAGTGGTGAGCGGGAGATTCGCGAAGTTAATCTCGCCCTAAAACGTGCCCAGCTGCTCCATACAGAAATTGTCCCGCTGTATGCGCGGTTAAGTCTCGCCGAGCAGAGCAAAATATTTTCCGCCCACCGTGGACGGCGCGTGGTGCTGAGTACCAATGTCGCTGAAACCTCATTAACCGTGCCCGGTATTCGCTATGTTATCGACACCGGCCGCGCGCGAGTCTCCCGTTATAGCTTCCGCACCAAAGTCCAGCGGCTGCCTATCGAAGCCGTCTCTCAAGCCAGTGCCAATCAGCGCGCTGGACGCTGTGGGCGGGTGAGTGAGGGCGTCTGTTATCGCCTTTACAGCGAAGACGACTTTCAGGCGCGCCCGGAATTTACCGACCCGGAAATTATCCGCACCAATTTAGCGGCGGTTATTTTGCAAATGCTCCATCTAAAGATTGGTGATATTCGTAGCTTCCCCTTTGTCGATGCCCCGGATCAACGCATGATCAGCGATGGTTTTAAACTGCTTGAAGAGCTTCAAGTGGTTTGCGCTGACGGCAAGCTAACTGCCCTGGGCAAGCGTGTTGTTCATATACCACTGGATCCTAGATTGGCCCGCATGATTTTAGAGGCGGCCCAAAACGGCTGCCTTTCCGAAGTGATGATTATCACCACCGGTTTAAGCATTCAGGATCCCCGCGAGCGTCCTGCCGACAAACAGCAGGCCGCAGATCAAAGCCACAAAAAATGGCAGGAACCCAACTCCGACTTTATCTCGCTGTTAAATTTATGGCGCCACTTTGAAGAGCAGCGCCAACAGCTTTCGGGCAATCAATACAGCCGTTACTGCAAGGTCAATCATGTCTCCTACCTGCGTATGCGCGAGTGGCGCGACCTTCACCATCAGGTGCACAGCGCCTGTCGGGCATTAAAGCTCACCGATAACAGCAAGCCAGCAGAGGCCGATGATATTCATCGCTCTCTGCTCTCCGGTCTCCTTGGGCAGGTGGGTATCTTGCAGGAGAAATGGGAATACCTCGGCACGCGCAATCGCAAATTCTTTATCTTTCCCGGATCCGGCCTCAGTAAAAAGCCACCGAAGTGGATAATGGCTGGCTCGCTAATGGAAACCAGCAAACAGTTCGCCCTTACCGTGGCTAAAATTGATTCTGATTGGCTTGAGCCGCTGGCCGCGCATCTGGTTAAAAAGACCTACAGCGAGCCGTTTTACAGTATTAAATCCGGACAGGTAATGGCCAGTGAACGGCAGACATTATTTGGCCTGAGTATTGTTGAAAATAAACGTCGCGTTTATGGTCAGGTCAACCCAGTTGAAGCGCGCAAAATATTTATTCAGCAGGCGCTGGTGGAAGAGGGCTATCGCGGTAAGGGCAATTTTTATAAGCACAATCAAAAGTTGGTCGAGGAGCTGCAAGCCCTTGAAGACCGTTTTCGCCGCCGCGACCTATTGGTAGAACAGCAGGTTATCTACGATTTCTATCATGAACGAATTCCCAGCGGCATCTTTAATCTGCCGTTGTTTGAAAAATGGCGCAAGCAGACCGAGGCCACTGAGCCAAAGTTATTAATGCTCGAAAAAGAGTATTTGCTGTTGCGCGGTCTCTCTCAAGAAGAGCAGACCCAGTTTCCTGAAACCGTTAGCTGTCAGGGCATTAGCTATAACCTGCGCTACCATTTTGAACCCAACCACAGTGAAGATGGCGTCAGTGCTGTGGTGCCATTGCCACTGCTGCATCAGCTGCCGAGATATTTCTTTGAATGGTTAGTGCCGGGCATGTTGCGGGATAAATGTATCGCTCTGGTGAAAAGCCTACCCAAACAGACGCGACGAAATTTTGTGCCCGTCCCGGATTATGTCGATGCATTCCTGTTAAAAGTAAAACCTCAGGATCGACCGCTTAGTGAAGTGCTGACAGAGTATCTGCACAAGCAAACCGGCATCAGTATCCCACCAGAACAGTGGAAGCCGGAAAACCTTAATGCCTGGTACCAGATGAATTTTATCCTCGAGGATGAGCAGGGTGCCGAGATTGCCATGGCCAGAAGTTTGGAAAAGCTTCAGCAAGACTTTAAACAGCAGATCAACAAAGGGCTTGAACAGGCCGCCGAACAGAGCAGTGACGAGACCATAACCCGGCAGGACATCACCGAATGGGACTTTGATCAGCTGCCAGAAGAGATAGCCTTAAAACACGGAAAAATAACCATAAAAGCCTGGCCGGCACTGCGTGACTGTGGTGAAACTGTCGCCATTGAAGTAATCGACAATCCCCTGCAGGCGCAAAAAACCAGCCTTCAGGGTCAGCTGCGACTGGCCCTGCTAAAAGGCCGAGATCAAGTTAAATATCTCAGCAAGCACCTTCTTCGCGGCAAAGAGCTAGCCATTACCGCAGCCAAGATTGGTGAGCGTAAACAGCTGGTTGATGCCCTCATCAATGCCAGTTTTCAGCAGGCAATGTTTGCCAATGCTCAGGTGCTTAGGGAACAGCAGCAATTTGATCAAGCCTTTGATGCTGGGATTGGCAATGTGGTGCTCTATGCACAGGAACATGAGCAAGCCATAGAATCCTTATTGTCGCCGCTCCACGATACCCAAAAGCAGCTTAGAGCTCTGGGGTTGCCGGCTATTTATGCCGCGGATGATATACGCAGCCAATTGGATTGGCTGTTTAGCACCGAGACCTTATCGACTAGTGCCACCGAGGCGATAAGGCAGTATCCTCGTTATATCAAAGCCCTGCAGGTACGCCTTGAAAAGCTTGCGGCACAGGTGAGTAAAGACCGCCAGTACATTGATGAAATACGCCGGCTTTTAGAGCCCTGTAGGCAAGCTTTGATCGAGGATCAGCCGCTCTCTTTTGAGCTTGAAGCAGCACTCCGCGACTACTGTTGGCTGGTAGAAGAATACCGTGTTTCACTGTTTGCTCAGCAGTTAAAAACCCGCGTGCCGGTATCCCTGAAACGGCTGCAAAAGCGCTGGGATGAAATTGAAGAGCAGTTGCGAAGGTTTAGAGTTTAGAATTTAGAATTTAGAGTTTACGACGCCAGTTTGGGCGATTGACATAGCCCGATTAAAAACTACCTGTAAAAGGGGAACTTCAGATAAACTCCTTGGTCAGAAAAGCATCCCAAAACTAACTTGGATTGGGGTGCAGGTAAAATTTGAACGACTAGAGTCAATATTGACTAGAAATTACCCACACATGGAGAAAGTCCAATGAACAAACCAACGATGAAACCCTTAGCTAAAGCAACAGCCAGTGCAGTAGGCGCAGCATTTCTTGTAACTGCAGCTATCTCAACGCCAGCGTTCGCCGCTGAAAACCCTTTCCAGGCAGACGAATTGCGCTCTGGCTATAACCTTGCCGGCCATCATGCAGAAGGCAAATGCGGCGAAGGAAAATGTGGCGAAGGCAAAGCTGAAGGCGAAGGCAAATGTGGTGAAGATAAAGCTGAAGCTGAAGGTAAGTGCGGCGAAGGCAAAGCTGATGCAGAAGGAAAATGCGGCGAAGACAAAGCTGATGCTGAAGGCAAATGTGGCGAAGGCAAATGCGGCGGCGCTGCGTAATAGTCTGTTTCAGCATGTCTGAGAAGCAGTTCTAATGATTGTCGAATCAAACGCTGAATCAAGCGCCGAATGAAAGAAAGCTACCCTGTTCAGGGGGCGGGTTTGGGATTAAGGCGGGCACTTTGTGGCCCGCTTTCTTCTGTGTCCCCAGAACAGGTTCAGTTTATGGAGGTAGCGCCAGAAAACTGGATTGATGTAGGTGGCCGTTACGGTGCGACCTTTCGTGAATACACCGAAAAATTTCCCTTTGTCCTCCACGGACTCTCACTCTCAATAGGCTCCCCCTCACCACTCGACTGGGATCTATTAAAAGCCATAAAAGCCTTTATGGCCGAACACTCGATTCGCTGCTACACCGAGCACCTGAGCTACTGTAGCGACACCGGTCATCTCTACGACCTGATGCCAATTCCCTTTACCGAGCAGGCTGTCGACTATGTAGCTGAGCGGATATTGCAGATACAGGACTTTCTTGGTCAGCGTATCGCCATGGAAAATGTCTCCTACTATGCCGCGCCACAGCAGGAAATGTCAGAGATCGACTTTACCAACGCGGTGCTCAAAAAAGCTGATTGCAAACTGCTGCTCGACGTTAATAATATTTACGTCAACAGCATCAATCACCGCTACGACCCTTTAGAATTTCTTAAAGCACTGCCCGGTGATCGAATAGCCTACGGCCATATTGCCGGCCATTACGATGAGGCTGAAGACCTGCGTGTCGATACCCATGGTGCCGATGTTATAGATCCTGTCTGGGCGCTGCTGGATGCCGCTTACCAGCAATTTGGCGCATTTCCGACACTGCTAGAGCGAGATTTTAATATACCCCCTGTCGATGAACTGCTCAAAGAGGTCGAGCAGATAAGAACGCGACAGGCCAAATACGCCGGTCAACCGTCCCATACAGCGAATATGGACTCTCCGGCATGAGCAAAGATACGCAACGGCCATTATTTCAACAGGCGCAAATTGAGTTTGCCGCACATATTCGCAGTCCGGAGAGCAATCCTACACCGCAGGGTATTGAAGACCGGCGCATGGATATCTACCGCAATCTTTTTTTTAATAATATCCAAACTTTTATCGCCAACGGTTTTCCGATTCTCAAGTCCATAACCGACCCTCAAGAGTGGACAGCGATGGTTCGCGACTTTGTCCATCATCACCAAAGTCACAGTCCTTATTTTTTACAGATAGGCAGCGAATTTTTGCACTATTTGCAAGATGAGCGTGAGCCTAGAGAGAGCGACCCGGTATTTCTACTCGAGCTTGCCCACTATGAATGGGTAGAGTTAGCGCTGGATACATCGACTCTGGAATTCCCCGCGGTCAAAAGTGAAGGTGACCTGCTGGCGGACTGCCCAGTTGTATCGCCGTTGGCCTGGGCGCTTAGCTATAACTATCAGGTGCAGATGATCGGCTCGCAATTTCAGCCGGCGGCGGATCAAGCAGTACCCACCCATCTGATTGTCTACCGCAATCGCAACATGCAAATTGGTTTTATGGAGACCAATGCAACCACCAGTCGACTGCTCGAACTGTTTCGCGAAGAGAGCCTTACAGGTCGCGAAGCATTGTTGCAGTTGGCGGCTGAACTCAATCATCCCAACCCTCAGGCCTTGCTTCAGTTCGGCCTTGATCTATTATTACAGTTACGTAGTAAAGAGATTATCTGCGGTTTTCATTAAATTTTTACTCCTTAGGCCCTCAGGCTGTGTACGCGGCCTAAATAGAGCAGTAGAATGCGCAAATACCCATATATGCAAATGAATTGCGAGTTAATTATGAGAAATATAGCCATGGCAGCGATTGCCATAATATTTTCAGGGCTGGCGGCAATGCCGGTTTATGCTGAGGACGGCGACAGCTTTGAAACACTCAATCGCCAGATCTTTTATATCAATGATCGTCTCGATCATTTTGCCCTGCGTCCGGCGGCAGTGACCTACAAAAAACTGATGCCAAATCCTCTTGAAAAGGGCATCGGCAATATCTTTAGCAACCTTGATGAAGTGACCAATGTAGTCAACGATGTTCTGCAGGGTAAGTTTGATCAAGCGGCCCATGATGGCGGACGCTTTTTAATCAACACCACTCTTGGCCTTGGCGGGATCTTCGATGTTGCCCAACGTGCCGGACTGGCTAAAAGTGATGGCGAAGACTTTGGTCAGACACTGGCAGTCTGGGGTGTCGGTGAAGGTCCTTACCTGATGTTGCCACTTATCGGGCCATCGACATTGAGGGATGCCCCGAGTAAGTTCGTCGATAGTATAACCAGCCCATTTTCTTATGTAGACGATGTATCAACTCGAAACACTTCCAGAGGTCTCGACCTGCTGTCAATGAGAGCCGGCTTGTTAGAGATTGATGGCGTTATCTCTGGGGACAAATACCTGTTCGTTCGAGATGTTTATTTGCAGCGCAACAGATATTTAGTCAACGACGGTGCAATTGAAGATGATTTTGGTGATTTTGACGACTATTAATGACAGATGATGGCAATCATCAGGGCGCTTAAATAAATATTTACAGCGCTCAATTTGGACCACCTAATAATGATAAGAGCAGTATATTGGTACCCAGTGGTACCCCCTTTAAAAAGAGCGAGTCAAGCCAGTATGAGACTCGCCCGCGCAAGTCGGAACTGCGATGAATAAGGCTTCAGAACTGATTGTTCTCCTCAATGGAAATGATCCCAGTGTCGAGAGTTTAAGCGACAGTCTCCAATCACTTGGCAGAAAGACTGCGGCGGCGCAAAACTATGAAGCCATTGGCAGTCTATGCAGCGACCCGCTGATTCAGCCGCTGGTGATAAGCTCCAAAAACACTTCTCTCGAAACACCCAGCCAACGCGAACAGTTGAAAATTCTAGCCACCCAATACTTGGTCATTGTGGCGTTGAGCAACGATCATATTAACCAGGTGGCCGAATATTTTCGTCTCGGAGTTGCCGATGTAGTGTTTCCCGACACCAGTCAAGAGGATATAAAGAATACCCTGCAACGTATTGATCAGCGCGCTGAGTCGCGGTTGCAAAAAAGGCTCTATCGCACCGAGCTAGAAAAGACCAACCTTGAATTGCAGGAGAGTTTGCGACTGCTAAAACAAGATCAGATGGCTGGGCTGGAAGTGCAGAAAAGCCTTATGCCAGAGAGCCCCTTAAAGTTTGGCGATTATGAAATTTCTCACTCGATTACCCCATCGCTGTATTTAAGCGGTGACTTTGTCGGTTATAACTTTGTGCTTGGCCGCTACCTGCTGTTTTATTTTGCCGATGTATCTGGCCACGGCGCATCCTCGGCATTTGTCACCGTTCTGCTGCGCTTTATGATTGGTCGGGTGATACGCCGTCATCAATTGGAAAAGGACTATGATGCGCTGGCACAGGCCCCTGAAGGGCTGGTAGAGCATATCAATAATCAGCTGCTGGCCACCGGGTTGGGTAAACACCTGACCATCGTGGCGGGATCGCTGGATACCGAGACCAGCAAGTTGCGCTATGTGGTTGGCGCGCAGCAACCATCACCGGTTCTGGTTACCAAAGGTAAAGCTGAATTTCTGCCAGGTAAGGGCAAACCCGCCGGTATTTTTGAAGATGCCTCTTGGGTTGTTCAAGAGATGAGCCTGCCCGAGAGTTTTGCCTTTATACTTTTGTCTGACGGTGTTTTTGATCTGATCCCGGATAAAGAAATAGTCGACAAAGAGCAGACGTTGCTCAGTTATCTTGCCACCAGTTCTGACAATATTGATAAGTTAAAAGAATCCCTGCTTATCGATAAAATTGAAGACCCTCAAGACGACATATCGGTGTTGTTGCTGACGAGGGGTATGTAGCATGAGCGCAGGGAAAATTCTGGTCTCCGATAATGAAGGCAGCTATCTACTCAAATTAATTGGCGACGTTCGAGTTACCTTATGTGGTTCATTAAATCACCATATGGAAACTATCTTTGGCAGTCGGGACGTTAAGAAGGTGATTGTCGACATGCTTGAAGCCGAAGGTCTGGACAGCACTACCCTTGGATTGATAGCCAAGCTGGGTATGCACTGTCGTAAAGAGTACGGGGTTAATGTTCAGGTCTTCTGTCAAAACCCGAGTATTTTACGCACCCTCGACTGCATGGGCTTTGAAGAGATCTTCGATATTATTCATGAAGTGCCAACCATTGATGCAGAGCTGCATAGTATAGAATCGGTAAGCCCTGAAGTGGATGAGATTCGCCGGCAGGTGGTTGAGGCGCATAAGTTGCTAATGCAGCTCAACCCAGATAACAGTAAAGAGTTTACCGACCTGATTCGAGCTCTCGAATCAGACCAGTAGTAACTAGAAATTAACAGTAGTCACTAAAATCAACAGAACTAAGTAGAGAGCTAAGTAGAGAGCTAAGTGAAGAGCTTTTTAAGCCGTAGATCAGGCCTTATCGCGGGCGGTTAACTTACACTGAATATACTCGCTGTGACGGATATGTAGTAGATCTGACACCCGGCGAATAATGCCTTCTTCATGTTTATCTAAATGCCCATCGGCAAAGGCTACGCGCCACATAGCGGTCATCAAAGCGATTTTTTTGTGGTGGTCAAAGTGGTTGTTGATCTCGCGGGTAAACTGATACAGAGACGTCGCTTCAGAGACCTCATCACGAGAGAGTAGAATTAGCTCATCCACCTGTTCGCTGCTAAGCTCTAGCATCTGGCTCAGCGTATGGCTAATCGACGCCAGCTCGTCCTCGCCAAGATTGCCATCGATTACCATCACTTCAATAAGCAGCGCCGCAGTGGCGAGTTGATCGCCACTCAGCGAGCTATCATCGGCTTCAATAACATTCTTGGCAAAAAATGCCTTAATTTTATTAATCATTAGTTAAGATCTTTTAACCAGGCTTCCAGTTTAATTTGATCAGCAACAAAACCACGAATACCCTCATGCAGCTTTTCTGTGGCCATCGCATCCTGATTTAACTCAAAGCGGAAATTGCTCTCGTTACCCATCTGGTAGTGAATTTTTGAACCCGTATTGGCGGGATCAAGTTTGCGCTCAAGAGTCCCGAAGTCATCATCCAGAGCCTGCAACAACTGCGGGCTGATAGTTAATCGGTCACAGCCAGCCAGCTCGGTAATCTCATCAGTATTTCTAAAGCTCGCACCCATTACTACAGTGTTATAGCCAGTCTGCTTGTAATAGTTATAAATGCGCGTCACCGACTGTACGCCGGGGTCATCGGCCGGTGCATACTCAGTCAAACCCGTAGAGTTTTTGTACCAATCGAGAATACGGCCAACAAATGGCGAGATCAAAAATGCGCCAGCATCAGCCGCAGCCACTGCCTGGGTAAAGTTAAACAGCAATGTCAGGTTGCAGTTAATCCCTTCTTTTTCCAGCTGCTCCGCCGCGCGAATACCTTCCCAAGTGGAAGCCATTTTAATCAGTACACGCTCTTTGCTAATGCCCGCCTGCTCGTAGAGGTTGATCAGGTGGCGAGCCTTAGCGATAGACGCTTCAGCATCAAAGGAAAGGCGTGCATCAACTTCTGTCGAAACACGTCCCGGAATCTGTTCAAGAATTTTTTCACCAAAGCCAACAGCCAGTCTATCCATACAGTCTGCAACCTGCTCGTTACTGGACAGTCGGCCGCTCATGGTGTCGGCGACAATTGAATCGACAAGACCGCGATAGGCAGGCATCTGTGCAGCTTTAAGCAGCAGGGAAGGGTTGGTGGTCGCATCTTCCGGAGAATATTGCGCAATGGCATCAAAATCACCGGTATCGGCCACTACGGTGGTTATTTCTTTTAGTTGGGCGAGTTTGCTCTTGTTGTTGCTCATTAACCATTTACTCCAGATGTTTTCTCTAATGCGGTCTGTAAAACCTCGATAGTAGCCGAGGGTTTGTGTGCGTTTTCGCTAATATGTCGTCTAAATTGACGGGCGCCGGACATGCCGTGATATAAACCTAAAATATGCCGGGTCATCGCATTTAGCTTGGTGCCTTTGGTGAGCTCATTATCCACGTATTTTAAAAACTCTTCAGCAACTATTTTACGGCTTTTGATTGGATTTTCACTGCCATAGATAATTTGATCTACGCTAGCCAGCAAGTACGGATTGGTATAGGCCTCGCGACCCACCATCACTCCGTCAAGATGCTTTAGGTGCTCACTAGACTGCTCAAGTGAAGTGATGCCACCATTGATAATAATCTCTAGGTGAGGAAAATCTTTTTTTAGTTGGTAGACGCGATCATAGTTTAACTCTGGCACTTCGCGATTCTGTTTTGGGCTGAGACCTTTAAGCCAAGCCTTGCGGGCATGCACCAAAAAAGTATCACAGCCGGTTTTGGCTATCGTATCGACAAACTCGCAGAGAAACTCATAACTATCAAAATCATCGACCCCAATTCGGTGCTTTACGGTAATCGGTAAATCCACAGCATCCTGCATCGCGGCGATACAGTCAGCAGTGACCTGAGCATTTTTCATCATCACCGCGCCAAACATACCGTTCTGCACGCGGTCACTGGGGCAGCCGCAGTTTAGGTTGATCTCGGCATAGTTGTATTGGCTGGCCAGTACGCAGGCCCTGGCCAAAGCTGCCGGATTGCTGCCGCCTAATTGCAGTGCAACAGGGTGCTCAAAAGGATCCATTTGAAGATGGCGATGGGTATCCCCGTAAAGAATTGCCCCGGTGGTAATCATCTCGGTGTAGAGAACACTGTGCTGACTAATCAGGCGCAGAAAATAGCGACAGTGACGATCAGTCCAGTCGAGCATGGGAGCGACACAGAATTTACGATTTAACGGTGTCTTTTTTAGACTGTTTGAGTCAGATGGCAGCATTGCTATTGAGTTAAATTTAAAGGCCGCTAGTCTACACCTATAACCCTGTTATGGTCACCCATTAGTAAATGCAATTAAGCGCATCCTAAGATTCTTTTGTTACTGAAAACCGTTACAATCGCGCCATGGCATTTGACTCCTCAACTTTCTTAAAATCCCTTACTCAGCGTCCCGGCATTTATCAAATGTTCGATACTGAGGGGGCTATTCTCTATGTGGGCAAGGCTAAGAATTTAAAAAACCGTGTCAGTAGTTATTTCCGGCAAACAGGCTTAACACTGAAAACAGCGGCCTTGGTAAAACGCATCGAAAAAATTGATGTGACAGTTACAGAGACTGAAACTGAAGCACTAATTCTTGAGCATAATTTAATAAAGCAGTATCGGCCGCCGTTTAATATTCTTATGCGCGACGATAAAAGCTATCCGTATATTTTTCTCTCCGATAAAGACAAGTGGCCGCGCCTATCTTTTCATCGCGGCCCGAAAAAAGCCAAGGGCAGTTATTTCGGGCCTTTTCCTAGTGTTCATGCAGTGCGAGAGAGCATGGGCTTTTTACAAAAGACCTTTAAGGTTCGCCAGTGTGAAGATGCCTTTTTTCGCAATCGTTCGCGCCCCTGTCTGCAATACCAAATTAAACGTTGCACAGCGCCCTGTGTCGATTTAGTCAGCCAGCAAGACTATGACGCGGATGTTGAGCTTACACGGCTCTATTTGGATGGCAAAGGTGACAAGATTCTCAAGCAGCTTGAGACTGATATGGAGAGGGCGGCAGAAAAGCTTAATTTCGAAAAAGCCGCAGATCATCGTGACCAAATTTCTGCGCTGCGGCAAATTCAAACCCAACAGGTTATTGAAAAGGGTAAGGGTACTATCGATGTTATTGCCGCGGCCGTTGAAGGTGGTCAGGCCTGTGTCCATATGCTTTATGTTCGCCAGGGCCGTATTCTTGGTAGCCGTAGCTTTTATCCCAAGGCACCCCTAGCCACGGATTCGGCTGATCTGCTCGATGACTTTTTGCCGCTTATTTACTTGGAGGGAGCCGGCAGGCCAGATCTGCCTAAAGAGATACTCTTAAACGCTGAGGTGGACTGCGCAGACGCTCTTGAGAAAGCGCTTCAGGAAAAGATTGGTCGCAAATTGGAAATTCGTCATTCAGTGCGAGGCTTTAGAGCCAAGTGGCTCGAGTTGGCCCAGAGGACGGCAGAACAAAATTTAGCCGGTAAGCTAGCGTCCAAAAAGAATCAGCAGCAACGCATGGAATCACTGCGTGACACCATGGGCTTAGAGGTGACGCCAGAGCGTCTAGAATGCTTTGATATCAGCCATAGCAGCGGCGAAGCTGTTGTGGCTAGCTGCGTGGTATTTGATACTAACGGCGCACTCAAAAGCGACTACCGACGTTTTAATATCGAAGGAATTACCGGTGGCGATGACTATGCGGCAATGGAGCAGGCGATACGACGCCGTTACACGCGACTGATGAAAGGCGAGGGCAAGTTGCCGGATATATTGTTGATTGATGGTGGTAAAGGCCAAATCGGCATTGCCAAAGATGTATTGGCTGATCTAGGTGTAGTTGGGGTGATTATTCTGGGTGTGGCCAAAGGCACGACCCGCAAACCGGGCCTGGAAACTTTAATTCTGGCGGATCAGGATAATAAGGTAATTGGCCGCCCGCAGCAGGCAGCACTTCATTTAATCCAGCAGATTCGCGACGAGGCGCACCGCTTTGCGATTACCGGCCATAAGGCGCGGCGGGATAAAAAACGTCGCATCTCACCGTTGGAGGGTATTCCGGGGGTGGGTCCCACTCGGCGACGGGATCTGCTAAAGCACTTTGGTGGTATTCAGGAACTGAAGAGGGCAAGCGTCGCCGATTTGATGAAAGTGCCAAATATAAGCAAAAAGGTTGCTGATGCTATTTACAGCGCACTGTACAATGAGTAAGTTCGCGGTTGTTTTAAAAAACCACCCATAAGTCATTAGAGAAGAAGATAAAGTAATGTGGAATTTACCCAATATTCTAACCCTGCTAAGAATTGCCTTGATCCCGGTGTTTATCGTTGTGTACTACACCGCGTGGGAATGGAATAACCTCGCAGCGGCAGCAATCTTTGGCCTGGCGGCGGCTACTGACTGGGTGGATGGTTATGTTGCGCGCAAATACAATCTGATTACCGCCTTTGGTGCTTTTCTCGATCCCGTGGCCGACAAGCTAATTGTTGTTGCCGCAATGGTGGTATTGCTAGAGGTTCATGCCACGCCGTGGTTTTCTCTGCCCGCTATAGTGATTATTGGTCGCGAGATTGTTATTTCAGCACTCCGCGAGTGGATGGCAGAGATGGGTTATCGCGGCACTGTGGCTGTGGCTACAATCGGCAAAGTTAAGACCTGGGTGCAGATGGTTGCCATTGCACTGTTGTTGGCGGCCAAGCCAGAACAGGAGTTTTTAACCCTGCTGGGCTTTGTTGCAATCTACTTTGCCGCAGCGCTAACTCTTTGGTCGATGGTTCACTACTTGCGTGCCGCATGGCCTCAATTGAGTGCAGGCGAAGAAAGTCCTTAATTGAGGTGATAAGTAGTTGATTTATTGCTGATATTCCCTAGAATACGGCCTCTTCGCAAGAAGCCCGAAGGGGATTAACAGGCGTTAGGCTGTTAAGATTCTTCCGACCGTCTAAAGAGTGAGACCGACGGCAAGTTTATATACTAGTTTTTTAGGCGCGGTAGCAAAGTGGTAATGCAGTGGACTGCAACTCCGCCATCGTCGGTTCGATTCCGACCCGCGCCTCCAATTTTACCGGTTGATCTATCAAGATTGGCCATGGGCTTTACCAGCCTCCGCAGAAGACCCTTGCCCGGGTGGCGAAATTGGTAGACGATGAGCAGGATGCTCAAGTGTCGCGTTAGGCAGGACGCCGAAAGCGACCGCAAGGTCCAGCCTGAAAGGCTGGTAGAAATTTGAGATTAAGAGTTAGTGAAAAAGCCCACCTTCAGTATGCCCGGGTGGCGAAATTGGTAGACGATGAGCAGGATGCTCAAGTGTCGCGTTAGGCAGGACGCCGGAAGCGACCGCAAGGTCCAGCCTGAAAGGCTGGTAGAAATTCGAGATTAAGAGTTAGTGAAAAAGCCCACCTTCAGTATGCCCGGGTGGCGAAATTGGTAGACGCAAGGGACTTAAAATCCCTCGGTGGCAACACCGTGCCGGTTCAAGTCCGGCCCCGGGCACCA
>Ga0206125_10001198_pt1 | contig 30967 bp, 27 predicted proteins | sample Helgoland_Spring_4_FD_148598 | JGI IMG/M metagenome (GOLD analysis project Ga0206125, IMG submission 148598) | Pelagic subsurface seawater microbial communities from Kabeltonne, Helgoland, North Sea - Helgoland_Spring_Bloom_20160331_1 | ecosystem: Environmental > Aquatic > Marine > Epipelagic ... | reverse complement strand
GAGCAAATCCGCGAAGTTGCCGAGCTCGACAATCAAGCCCTCGCCACCAGCGGCAGTTACGGCAGCCTTTTTTCAACCAACGGCAACTACCACCATTTACTCGATCCAATCAGCGGCCGACCCAGCACCCGCTGGCAGAGCCTCAGCGTGATCGCCCCCACCGCCACTCAAGCGGACGCACTCTCCACTGGCCTGTCGTTTGCCAGCGTAGCACAGATTACACAAATTGAGCGGGCGCACTCGCAACTACGTATCCTCAAACAGCGATAGCCATTCTTGGCATCAAGTATCATCGCCCAAGGCGAAGTTGACCGCCTCGATCCCAGCCAGAGAGCAGGCATCCATCACCTTGACGATCTGCGCATGCGGCACTGCATCTGCCGGCGAGATGGTGACAATCGCTTCGACCTTATTTGCGCTGCTGGCTTCGCGAAAGCGGCTCAGCATCGAAGCGAGCTCATTCAGCTGCGACACCTCTGGAGCATCATACGGATAATCGTTGACCACGACTTGGCCGTCGGGGCGAATTTCAATGATCTGCTCATCAGGCAAATCCAATGGTTCGGTCTGCTCGACCGTGCCGGGTAACTGAAACGAAAGATCGGCCTCCTGCTGCTCCAAGCTGGACGCCACCATGAAATAAATCAGTAGCAGAAACACGACATCAATCATTGGCGCGATTGGCACGCCGCCCTGCTCGTCGATTGGTTTTTTTAATTGTGCCATTTTTCAAATAGATCCTCACCGAGATTGATAGGTGGCGTAAATCACTTCGTAAGCGCCGACTTCGGCACACGAGCGGAGCACCTCTTTAATCGTGTGGTAAGGAGTGGCACGGTCGGCGCGGACGTGAATACGCAACTCAGGATTGTCGGACAAGGACGCCTTGATCGCGGCCTGCATCGCTTCGAGGGTTTGTGCTCGCGCGCCCAGGAAAATCTGCCCTTCGGCATCGAGCGAGATAGTACCACGGTCGGCAAGGTCTGCGGGGACATCGCTAGATGCAGATTCTGGCAAATCCAGCTTCACCCGACGATCCGCTTGCGCGAGGGTGCTCACCGTCATAAAGAACACCAACAGCAGAAAGACCATATCGATCATCGGCGTCATCGGGAAATCTTCTTCTGGCGAGTTATTGAGTCGACGGCGGGCCATGAGTTAAATTCGAGCAGTTGAAATGCGAATTAGACATAAAGATATAACGACTTTAAAACTAGGCAAGTTTTGGACCCATAAGCACACTAGACTAATCACTTATATCTAACCATATGTAACTGGATTTTTGTTAGCGAGCAATCCAATCAGATAGGCATGTATCAGAGCAGCGGCGGGCAGCGCTATGGCCACATACACTTTGGATGAATGCGCGCTACCCGCGTGACTGAACCAAAAAAGAGGCGCCCGCACTGCGGACGCCTCTGCAAACTTTAAGCGTATCAGGTTTTAGTAGACCTGAGTTGCTTCTTCTTCAGGCACTGGGGTCTTGAGCAGATCAGAGCTCATTTGTGCGCGGAAGCGTGCATCACCTACGGATACGGCCTTGGCCACCACGCGGAACTGGATGATTTCCTTGGCATTCAATACTGCGTATGGAGCGAAGTTCACGTTGTTGCCAGAGATAGTGCCCTTGCTGTCGCCGGCAGCGGAGACCACCGAGAGTTCACTGGGAAGCTGAACCTGCAGTCCGACGTTTGTATCAGCAGCTGTTCCTTGATTAGTGATTTGGATCACATATGTGGTTTCCTCACCAACAAGCAGCGGATCTTCAGTATCGATCACTTCGATCAGAAGTGCCGGGTAACCGCGCCATTCTGTGCAAGCGTCATCTGCACCGCTCAAGCCATAAGCCGCAGATGCAGCGCTGACTTGATTGCAGAATGTGCCTTCTACTAGACCCATTACGGTGACGTCGAAGTTTTTCGACTCACCCGCATCGAGACGAGTGGTCCAGGCCGCAGTGTTGCCATTGATTTGCGCCAATGGAGCTGCAAGCAGCTTGTTTTGAGCAGGAACTGTATCTTGAACCACCACATCGCTGAGTGGCACATCACCAGTGTTTCTCACGACGATCTGATACGAAGCCTGCTTACCAACGAACTGCATGGAAGTGCCGGCCTTGGTCACTTCAAGACCCGCTTCGACCACCTTTACGCATGCGTCGTCTTGAACCGAACCGGCATTTGAAGAACTGGCGACTGCAAGGTTGCAGTGCTCACCAGTTGCAGCAGCTGTGGTGTTGACGATGATGTCGCGGCTTTCACCCGGCGCGAGGGTGCCAAGCTCGGCCACGAGTTGGCTGTTACCGCTTTTATGCACTACGCCAGCAGGCAATGTATCTGTAACCACAACATCGTATGCGCAGAAGTTTCCAGTGTTTGTCACTGTGATGTCCCAAGGCACCCCAGTGTTGACTAAAACTTGCTCGTTTGGAGTCGTCTTGACGATCGCAAGCTCAGGGACACCAACAGCTGTGGTGGTGCACGCATCTTGATAGGTTGTGACCGTTGCACAGCTGCTAAGATCCGTAACCGATGTGGCTTTAACCATCAATTCGAGTGGCGCCTGAGTGCCGTTCGCAAGATTGTACAGTGTCCAAGTCACGTTGCTCCCTGAAACTTCTGCTTCAGGATTGCTTGAGACATAAACAGCACCCGCAGGGATTTGCTCCTGCACGACGACCCGCTTGAGGTCCTGCTTTGCAGTCACAGAGTAGCTGTAAGCATATGGCTCATTCAGTGCGACTGTAGCAGGCGCAGACTTGCTCAGGCTAACCCCATACTGATCGATCGAGTCAGCGACCAGGCCTGGCGCACAGTCGTCGACTGATGCAGCTGCCGCAGGTGCGGCTGGTGCAGGCTTGTGCTCGCGATAATCGTGAACGTGACGATTGATCGACGGATGCTGCAGGTTGAAAACCGTGGTTTCGGGAGAATCCGATACCGTGAAATTTTTGCCAGGATCTGGTGCGCGCTGAGCAGACAATTGTACGGCGGAGATGCCAATCATTACTGCAAGTGCAGATGCTCCAATGAGCTGTTTGATTATATTCATATGATGATGGTCGGTTATGGTTAGATTTTTGCTTGTTAATATGAACCTAGTGTTCATTCATCCACGTTTTGAGGATGAGCTTAAAAGCGTATTTAAAAATAACGGTATATCGAATAGAAATGCATTTTATATCGATAACCTAATCGATGCTTAAACAATCCGCCCTTCACTGGACTAAAATCAGAGCCAAATAACTCAGCAAAGTCATTGATCTACAAAATAGACACACACCAATTATCTAGCAATATACTGTAAGCATCTAAAAATCGGATCCGACCCTATCGAGCATAAGAAAGGCGATCATGCATGTGCACGATCGCCTTTGATCAAAACTAAAACTGTCAACTAGGCCTATGGCACTAGGTAAAAGAAATCCTTCACCTTCGCTGCCGTATAATCGCGATTAAGCTGCGCAATCATATCCAGCGAAATGCTCTTCGGGCAGACCGCTTCGCACTCGCCAATGTTAGTACAACCGCCGAAGCCTTCGCCATCCATGGTGCTGACCATCGCCAGCGCACGGCGATCCTTCTCTGGTTTACCCTGCGGCAAGCTGTTCATATGCGAGACTTTCGCAGCGGTGAACAACATCGCAGATGCATTCGGGCAAGCGGCCACGCACGCGCCACAACCAATGCAGGCTGCCGCATCCATCGCATAATCCGCAGTGCCTTTGGCAATCGGGCTGGAGTTGGCATCAACGGCAGTCCCAGCGCGGGCAGTGATAAAGCCACCGGACTGGATAATCCGATCAAACGCGGTGCGATCGGTAACTAAGTCCTTGATCACTGGAAACGGTGCCGCACGCCATGGCTCGATCGTAATAGTCTGGCCATCGTGGAAGTGGCGCATGTGCAACTGACAGGCAGTAGTGCCATTTTCCGGACCGTGCGGGATGCCATTAATCGTCAGCGAACAACTGCCGCAGATACCTTCGCGGCAGTCATGGTCGAATGCGACCGGCTCTTCGCCATTGGCAACCTGCTGCTCCGAGAGGATATCAAGCATTTCCAGGAAAGAAGACCCTGCCGAAATATCGTCGAGTTGATACTCAACAAACTTGCCTTGGCTTTGACTGTTTTTTTGACGCCAAACTTTAAGTGTAAGTTTCATAATTCTGTCTTTAGTTGAGTGGTTTGCTTACTTGTAACTGCGGGTTGCGAGTTTGACCTCCTCATAGACGAGGTCTTCCTTATGCAGCTCAGGGTCAATATCGTCGCCCTTATACTCCCAGACGCCCACGAAGGTGAAGTTTTCGTCATCTCGCTTGGCTTCGCCTTCGCTCGTTTGGTGCTCGACGCGGAAGTGACCACCACAGGACTCTTCACGCATCAGCGCATCACGGCAAAGCAACTCGCCAAATTCCAAAAAGTCAGCCACGCGCCCCGCACGCTCCAACTCTGGGTTAAGCGAACGCGCGTCACCAACGACGCGCACATTGGCCCAGAACTCCTTACGCAGCGCTTGAATTTCCGCAATCGCTCCAGTCAAGCCATCCTTATCACGGGCCATACCGCACTTATCCCAAATGATCTGACCGAGACGCTTATGGAAGGAACGCGGCGACTCGGTGCCGTTGACCGACAGTAGTGTCTCAATGCGGCCTTGCACCTCTGCTTCAACTGCGGCGAATGCAGGATGCTCAGTCGTGACCGTGCCTGCCGCGGCGATGCCCTCTTCGGCAAGGTAGTTGCCAACCGTGTAAGGAAGAACAAAGTAACCGTCAGCCAGCCCTTGCATCAGCGCAGAAGCACCGAGGCGATTGGCACCGTGATCGGAAAAGTTCGCTTCGCCACCCACAAACATGCCGGGGATCGAGCTTTGCAGATTATAATCCACCCACAGACCACCCATGGTGTAGTGCACCGCGGGGAAAATCATCATCGGCGTGGAATAAGGGTCTGCACCCGTGATGCACTGATACATATCGAACAGATTGCCATAACGCTCGGCGATCGCAGGTTGGCCGTCGCGGGCAATCGCATCGCGAAAGTCGAGGAATACACCGAGGCCAGACGAAGCAACTCCGCGACCTTCATCGCAAACTTCCTTGGCCGCGCGCGAAGAAATATCGCGTGGCGCCAAATTGCCAAAGCTTGGATACTTACGCTCGAGGAAGTAATCGCGCTCTTGTTCGACAACTGTATTCGGATCAAGCGTCCCTTCGCGAATTTGCTTGGCAGCCTCCGCAGACTTAGGAGCCCAGACACGACCGTCATTACGCAGCGACTCGGACATCAGCGTCAACTTAGACTGCTGATCGCCGTGCACAGGAATACAAGTTGGGTGAATCTGGGTATAGCAAGGATTCGCAAAACCAGCACCTCGCTTGTACGCGCGATACGCAGCAGACACGTTACATCCCTGTGCATTGGTGGAAAGGAAGAATACGTTACCGTAACCACCAGTCGCCATCACCACCGCATCCGCGGCATGACGGGACACTTCGCCGGTGATCATGTTACGAACGATCACACCCTTGGCATGGCCTTCGACTTTGACCACATCGAGCATTTCGTGGCGGTTATACATCTTCACCTTACCAAGACCGATTTGCTTACTCAGCGCGGAATACGCACCGAGGAGAAGCTGCTGTCCAGTTTGACCACGTGCATAAAATGTGCGGGAAACCTGCGCGCCACCGAATGAACGGTTGGCAAGCATGCCGCCGTATTCACGAGCAAATGGCACACCTTGCGCGACGCACTGGTCAATAATGTCGCTACTGACTTCGGCCAACCGATAGACGTTGGCCTCACGAGCGCGATAATCACCACCTTTAACGGTGTCGTAGAAAAGACGCCGCACAGAGTCGCCGTCGTTCTGGTAATTTTTGGCGGCATTGATACCACCTTGCGCTGCAATACTGTGCGCACGGCGCGGACTGTCTTGGTAGCAGAAACACGAGACGTTGTAGCCCTGCTCTGCCAGACTCGCCGCGGCAGCGCCGCCAGCAAGACCAGAACCGACCACGATCACGTTGTACTTACGACGATTGGCTGGATTCACCAGCTTCATTTTAAACTTATGGTTCGACCACTTATCAGCGAGCGGTCCTTCAGGAATGTTTGAATCTAGATTCATTAGTATTCGGTGCTATTGGGGAAGTTGTTCAACGATTACTTCAACCGCTTCAACTGCCGGAGCAGTCTTTTTAAGTATACCAGTCATCGCTGCCACCGGAATCACTGCGAAACCAAGGAAAACGACCACACCATAGATGCGTGCAAAACGGTCCAAGCGTGCCCGCCAGAGTTGGTTACGCAGCCCAACAGTTTGAAACATACTGCTCACGCCGTGAGTCAGGTGCATGCAGAGCAAACCAGTCGCGATAATGTAAAAGGCCGAAACCCACCAGACGTGGAAGCCGTCGATCATCATGTCGTTGACATTAAAAGTCATCACCACTTCGCCATTGTGTAGTACTGGCTCACCGTGCTTAACCAGCGCGACATCGGCGATCTGCTGGTTATACTCCTTGCCCGGAACGATGCGAGCGGTGTAGTGCGCGATGTGGAAGATGATGAAGGCGAGCAGGATAATACCGCTCATACGCATCGTCTTGGCAGCATAGGTCGCCTGCACCGATTTGTTCTGATCGTAGCCCTGCGGACGCGCCTTGCGATTGTCTAAAGTAAGCGAAATCGCGGCCCAGATGTGCACTCCAATACAAGCCAGCAGGAACAGCCGAATCCCCCAGAGCATTGCCACTGGCATAACATGATGCAGCTTGTAAGCGTACGCGTTGATGACATCAGGTCCCAAAAAGATCTGCAAGTTGCCTAGCATGTGCCCGAGCACAAACAAAACAAGAACCAGACCGGTGAGGGCCATTAGGATTTTTCGACCAATGGTCGATTTCAGAAAGCTACACAGTGCACACATAATCTTCTAGACGGAATAAATAATCTATAACTAAGCGCAGTGGCAGGATTTTCAAACTACTTGCCCCAAACGGACATTCTATTAGCGTGACTAATTGGCACGATTAACAAAAGTAAGCAGCCCCAAAAACCTATTCGCAGCAATTGTAAGCGGCACAAACGGCTAAACACGACCCGCACACAGTCAAACAAATGAATCTAATTCAAACCTACCGCAAAAGAAGTGCAGCTTATTGCTAAGTTTCTTTTAAAGATTCTCCCAAAAAGGGTTGCCAACCCAAAAGGGCAACCAATTGAATGCGAGCCCGAAGGCGGGGCGGCAAACGCAAGCTTTCCATTTTTTATTATGACGCAGTCAAACAACATGAAGTACATTTTTGTCACCGGTGGCGTGGTTTCCTCGCTCGGCAAAGGACTCACCGCCGGCGCCCTTGGCGCGCTACTCGAACAACGCGGTTTACGAGTGCGCATCCAGAAATTTGATCCGTACTTAAATGTGGACCCCGGCACCATGAGCCCATTTCAGCATGGCGAAGTCTATGTGTTGGACGACGGCGCGGAAACCGATCTAGACCTCGGCCACTACGAGCGCTTCACCTCGGGGAAACTCGGCAAGCTCAACAACCTCACATCAGGTCAAGTGTACGAGCGGGTTATTAAGAAGGAACGCCGCGGCGATTACCTCGGCGCAACCGTGCAAGTCATCCCACACGTCACCAACGAAATCAAACAACGCATCTACGACGGTGGCAGCGAGGATGTCGATGTACTGATTACTGAACTCGGTGGCACCATCGGTGACATTGAAGGCTTACCGTTTCTCGAAGCGATGCGCCAATTCGCCCTCGAAGTGGGTCGCCAGGATGTGTTGTTCCTACACTGCACGCTGCTCCCTTACTTGAAAGCCGCTGGCGAACTGAAGACCAAGCCCAGCCAACAGAGCGTCGCCAAACTTCGCGAAATTGGTATTCAATGCGACATCCTAGTCTGCCGCACCGAAGAGCCGATGACCAATGAGATGCGCCAAAAGCTCTCAATGTTCTGTAACGTGCCGGTTAAATCCGTGATTGAAGAGCAAGACGTCGAGACATCGATTTACGAACTACCACTCGCACTCAAAGCAGAAAATCTCGACGACTTAGTCATTGAGCATCTGAGACTCGATGCCCCCGACTGCGACATGAAGATTTGGCACGACGTCGTGCGCCGCCTCAAAGCGCCCAACCACAAAGTGGAAATTGGCGTCGTCGGTAAATACATCGAGCTGCAAGACGCCTACAAATCCGTGTATGAATCAATCATTCACGCAGGGATCGCCAACGACACTGCGGTGCACATCGTTCGGCTCGACGCAGAAGAGATCGAAAAAGATCCTAAGGAATTCCTTGGCTCACTCGATGGTATTTTGATTCCTGGTGGCTTCGGCGACCGTGGCACCGAGGGTAAAATAGCTGCGGCACGTTTCGCCCGCGAAAACAATGTCCCCTACTTTGGCCTCTGCCTAGGGATGCAAATCGCGGTGATCGAATATGCGCGTCATGTCGCAGGCTTGGAAAACGCTAACAGCTCTGAGTTTGATCCGCAGACACCGCATCCAGTGATTACCATCATGGCAGACCAAAAAGAGCTCACCACCAAGGGCGGCAACATGCGCCTCGGCTCCTGCCCTTGCAAACTTAGCAAAGACAGCTTCAGCTTTGACGCCTACGGCACTGAAATGATCGATGAACGTCATCGCCACCGCTTTGAATTTAATAACGACTACCGCGAGCAGCTCGAATCCAATGGCCTGCGGGTTGGAGGTATCAACCCTGAACGTGACCTTGTCGAAATCGTTGAAATCGCCGAGCACCCGTGGTATGTGGGGGTGCAATTCCATCCGGAATTCAAGTCTAAGCCGCACGCAGCGCATCCACTGTTCGCTAACTTTATTGCAGCATCGCTGAAGTATCAGAAGTAGTCATGCGACGCCTGCAGCTGACCTTTCTGCTCGTTAGTATAGTACACGTCACTGGCTGCAGCACGTTGACGCGCAACCCGCAGTTCTATCTGAGTTATTACGATTTAAAGTCGCCGGAAATTCGCGACTTTCAAACCTGTGCTTCCGCTGGTTGCCGACAGCTGACACGCCTATCTTACACCGAATCGGAATGGCAAAGCATCCGCGCAATCTTTCAGCCTGCGCAGCAAAATGCCGCCGAAGAGCGCGAACGCTTGCTTGTCGCCGTCGCGGCGATCGAGACCTTGGTCGGCGAGAAAAACGGCACCTCAAACGACTCTGCCAAGAACCAACGAAAAGGCAGTCAAGGCTCGCAGCTAGACTGCATCGCCGAAGCTGCCAACACCACTGTCGCTCTGTTGCTACTACAGCAAGACGGGCTGATCCGTTACCACCGTGTCAGTCACCCTCAGCATCGCGGTTTCGCCCAGCTACAATACCCGCATAACAGCGCGGCGATCATCGAAATTGCAAATAACGCGCATTACGCGATCGACTCATGGTTCTTCGCCAACGGTGAGCTACCCATCTGTGTCAGCGTCGCTGATTGGAAAGCCGGTTATCGCCCAGAAAACGAAAAATAAACACATGCAACACTCCAACTACTCAGCACGCCTGCAAGCCATTTGGGACGACGCAGTCGCTCAATACCAAGACGGCAACCGTACACCTGACAGCTATTTCGACGCAACCACACTCGCCGAACTCGCCTCCATCGGCCTCAACGTTATGGACGTCTACGACCCAGTCGAAGACCATCTCGGCGGTGCCGACATCGATTTCGCCACCTTCCTGCTGGTCTCCGACGCACGCCGCGACTACTTTCTTAACCAGCAAAACAGTGTAGCCTCGACGCACATTCTCAACAGCAGCACCCTACCGGCTAAAGACCTCGAAGTGCGCGGCATCGACTGGCTGCCGCGCATCATCGCGAAAGCCATTGCCAAGCTACGCGGCGAACTCCCTTCCGACAGCATGTATGGTTGTGCAGGCGACCGTGCCTTCTTCAAAGCCAATCACATTCATCCCGCAGAATTCCTTCGCGCCACATGGGCCTGCGAAGACGAATCCGAGAAACTCATCGACTGGGTGATCGCGCGGCGAGGAAACTGATCAGTTAAAGGAGTGTGGGCGACTCGCCCACATCAATTCAACAAAGCGGGCGAGTCGCCCTCGCTTCTTTACATAATTCCGCCCTGGAACATTCAATTAAGCCAAATTCGGGGTTGAAAGATCGACGTTTAACGTTCGATGTTCAGTTAGATGGATAAACTAGCCGAGATCATGGCCGCCAAGCGGCACGCACTACGCAACCAGATACGCCCAATTCGCGATTCGGAACTCTCACGGCTCGCCGACATGCAGCGCCAAGGCGGCAGCTTCCTCAAAGCCCTCGCCCGTAACGACCGCCTCTCGGTAATCGCCGAGATCAAGCGCAAGTCCCCTTCGGCTGGCGAAATTTCAGATGCCGGCCTAAATGCCGTCGACCAAGCGCGTAAATATATTAACGCCGAAGCCGACTGTCTCTCAATCCTCACTGATACGGATTATTTTGGTGGCAGCCTTCAAGACCTCTGGGATGTCGTCGAATTTCTCGAAGTTCACGAACGCAAGGTGCCCTGTTTACGCAAAGACTTCATGGTGCACCCGGTGCAAGTCGTCGAAGCTGCTGAGGGCGGCGCATGTTGTATTTTAATCATCGTGCGCGCACTCGCAGACGACGAAATAAAAGCGCTCCGAGACGCGGCTGGACTGGCTGGACTCGACGCGCTTTACGAAATCCACGAAGAGCGTGAACTCGAAAAAGCACTCAAGTTCGATCCAAAAATAGTCGGCGTCAACAATCGCGATCTCAAGCGTTTCAAGACTAACCTAGCCGTATCCGAATTACTGATACCACAAATCCCTGACCACGTCATCAAAGTCAGCGAAAGCGGCATTTTTGATATTGAAGATGCCGAACGTGCGAGCGAATGCGGTGCCGATGCGATCCTCGTCGGTGAAGCCCTCATGCGCTCCGAAGACACCGATAGACTGATCGAAGCGTTTCACAACGCTTAAGAAAGTATGCAGGTGTTAAATAGAGAAGTGAGAAAGTAGAATCCACCACCTGCATACTTGAATACTTTCCCGCCTTCCCACCTGCATACTTTTATACCTTTATACTTTTCCGAATAATGCCACTCGGCCCCAAACAAACCCGCGCACTGCTTGATGAGCTCGCGCATTTTCCAAATAAAAAATTGGGACAAAATTTCCTCGTTGATGGCAACATCGTGCGCAAGTCGGTCGAGATAGCAGATATCGATAGCAGCAATCATATCGTCGAAATCGGCCCAGGACTCGGCACACTCACTCGCGCCATACTCAGTACAGGAGCGACTGTCTGGGCAGTGGAGCGTGACAGTACTCTGGCCGAACACATCCGTGTGAACGTGCTACCTGAGCAGCCGAACTTACATTTAATCGAAGGTGACTGTCTCGATCATCCGCGCGCTGAACTGCCCATCGAACAAGCCAAAGCTGGCTTTAAAATTGTCGCTAACCTCCCCTATGCAGTCTCCACACCGTGGATGGAAACCGTCATCTCAGGACCTCTCCCGCAACGCATGGTGTTAATGCTACAAAAAGAAGCCGCCGACCGCTACATCGCCAAGCATGGCAGCAAAGCGTTCGGAGCCATTTCAATTTTCCTACAGTCAGTCTATACCGCACATAGCAAGCACCTCGTTTCCGCACAATGTTTCCACCCCGCACCAAAAGTCGATTCCGCACTACTGCGTCTGGATCTACGCGAGGACGCGGTATATTTTTCGAAAGTCGCACGCGAATGCATTCGGCGTATCTTTACCCAACGCCGCAAACAACTCGGTGCACTTTGCAAACGCGATCCACTGCCCGAAGCACGTGAGTGGTTCGATTCCATTGTCGCAACCGGAGTCAAAGCGACCGTTCGGCCTGAAGAACTCGCCATCGAATACTGGCAAACACTTGCCCGCCGACTTCCATAACCAACCCCTCAGCATAATGAACCCCATCCACTGGAAACTGCACTGGCAGATACTACTCGCACTGGCACTTGCCACACTGTTTGCATGTATCCTCATGCCCAACATTGACGGAGCGTTTAGCAGTAACGTTGAAGTCTTTTGTCAATTTATCGGCACGCTCTTCATGAACGCATTGAAAATGGTCATCGTGCCATTGATCGTCGCCTCCATCATCAGTGGAGTTATGCATCTTGGCGCTGAAAAAGGCGTCGGCCGTATGGGCTTTAAAACCTTCCTTTATTACACCTGCAGTGGAGCCGCGGCAGTCATCGTCGGCGTCGTCGTGGTCAATCTTATCGGCCCCGGCAATATTGATGCCGAGACGGCCACGGCGATGCTTGGTCGCGGCAGCGAGACTGCCGTCAACGAAGGATTAATGGGCAAAGTCGATGGCCGCAGTAGCAGCGACCTGTTTGATATCTTTCTGCGCATGTTCCCATCCAACATCGTTGATGCGGCAACCAACAATGGCCAACTGCTCGGCGTCATCACCTTCTCGCTACTGTTCGGCGCCTTCATCGGCAAGCTGCCCGAGACACAACGCGAGACCCAGCAAAAATTCTGGGAGAGCGCCCAGGAAGTGATGCTCAAGCTGACCGACTTCATCATTCGTTTCGCGCCGTTCGGCGTATTCGGCCTAGTCACCCCAGTGTTGTTCAACGCGCCCATCGGCGACCTCATCGGCGCGATTTTCTGGTTCTTCATCACTGTAGTTATAGCTCTGGCAATTCATTTTTTCATCAATCTCGCCCTAGTGCTCAAGTTTATCGGCAAGGTCAACCCGATCACGCACTACAAAGAGATGGCACCAGTGCTGCTCACTGCGTTTTCCACCGCCAGTTCGTCTGCCACTCTACCGCTGACCATTGAAACCGTCGAAACACGTGCCAACGTTTCGAAAAAGACCAGCTCCTTTACCCTGCCACTCGGCGCGACGGTGAATATGGACGGCACCGCACTCTACGAATGCGTCGTGGTGCTGTTTATCGCACAACTTTACGCATCCACCGGCCAAGTCGCACTAGGCATCGGCGATCAGCTGCTCGTAGTCTTTCTAGCCCTCACCACTAGTATTGGTGTCGCCGGGATTCCAGCCGCCAGTCTAGTGGCGATTGCCGTCATTCTCCCTGCAGTCGGCCTACCCGTCGAAGCGATCGGCGTGGTCTGGGTGACGGACCGCATTCTCGATATGTGCCGCACCTCAGTTAATGTCTTTAGCGATACCGTCGGCGCTGTCGCGATTGCGCGTAGCGAAGGCGAGCAGCCGTATCCGATTGAAAGTTGTTAGTTGAAGCATCTAGCCCTTTTCTTCCTCGGCCAACCAAGACCTGACAACTAACCACACTCACATGACTACTGACCAACGCCTCGCCGAACTCGGCATCGAACTTCCAATCGCACCTGCACCAGCTGGTAACTACGTCGCTTGCATGCAAGTCGGCAACCTTCTGTATATTTCTGGTGCCATCTGCCTCGTAAACGGCGAGATGACTCACACGGGTAAAATCGGTGAAACACGCGACATCGCCTACGGCCAAGCAGCCGCCCGCGTCTGCGCACTCAATCTACTCGCCGTCGCCAAAGGCCACCTCGGGGATCTCGATAAAGTCTCCCGCGTTGTGCAGCTCAACGGCTTCGTCAATGGCGTGCCAAGCTTCGCCGACAGCCCTGCGGTGATCAATGGCGCATCCGACAGCATGGTCGAAATCCTCGGAGAACGCGGCCGCCACACTCGCGCAGCCGTTGCTGTCACCGGCCTTCCTTTGGACACCACCGTCGAGATCCAAGCGATCTTCGAAGTCGCTTAATCAAAAGTAATTAACAGGCAGGACGAAGGTCTGCCATACTAACCTAGCTAGCAAATGGCACGGTCTTTGGACCGTCGTAGCCGTCTTGCTGGGCCTCAACGATCAAGTTAGAGCGGATACCGCCGCGCCCGCGCCAAATCGTTTCGAGACGTGCCCAGCGTGGCTTAGTCACTGCAAACAGATCCTCAAATATTTTATTGGTCGCCGCTTCGAAGAAAATCCCCTTGTTGCGATAATCGTGCAGGTATAGCTTCATCGCCTTTAGCTCGATGCACAGCTCATCGGGCGCATAACTAAAAACCACTGTAGCGTAGTCTGGATGGCCAGTCATCGGGCAAGTGGAAGTAAACTCCTCTTGGATGTGCTGGATCGTGTAGTTGCGCTCTTGGTTTGGATTTGGGAAAGTCTCGATGTCCATGATCGCAGGACAGTGCGTGTTGTCGGCAAAAGTTCAACCCAACTCTTCAATTCTTGAAAAAAGCAACTGATCGGTCCTAATTCAGACTATGTCGACGCAACAGCCACTCTCTGCTCTAAAGATCTTTCTGATTTACCTCCGACTCGGTTGTCTCTCGTTCGGCGGGCCGGTGGCTCACTTCGGCTACTTCAAGCAAGAGTTCGTTAGCTGCCGTAAATGGCTCACCGCGGCGCACTATGCAGAGCTACTCGCGCTGTGCCAATTCGTACCTGGCCCATCGAGCAGCCAGTTGGGCTTCGCCATTGCATGGCAGCGCGGGGGGCTACGCGGGGCATGTGCCGCGTGGCTGGGCTTCTCGCTGCCGTCGGCGCTAATTATGATCGCCTGCGCTTACGGGCTGAGCGTAATCGGTGATGGTGCCGCTCCGTTGATTCACGGACTCCTGATCGCAGCCGTCGCTGTGGTCGCCAAAGCAGTACTCGATTTAGGCAAGAAACTGTGCCCCGACTGGCTCCGCATCGCGATCGCAGTTGGCGGTGCGGCACTCGCCCTGTCGTTCCCGGGCGCATGGATACAAATCGGCGTCATCTTACTGGGCGTCGCGATCGGCAATGCCCTGTTCCGCAACACCAGCCAAGACAAGCCAGAGCTACACGGCGCACAACAACTTGTCAGTAAGCGCACGATGTACATTGCACTCACGAGCTTTTGCGTGCTGCTAGCCGCCGCTCTGCTGGTATCGCCGGATACAAGTAGCGCAATTTATGGGATGAATTACCGAGCGGGTGCGATGGTCTTCGGCGGCGGTCACGTCGTGCTGCCTTTGTTGCATGATAGCGTGGTGCCTAGTGGCCTCGTATCGGAAAGCAACTTCCTCGCTGGCTATAGCGCGGCGCAGGCACTGCCCGGCCCGCTGTTTACTCTCTCGGCCTTTCTCGGCACCGCCAGCCAAGCCACCTCGCCACACTGGATTGGTGGCGCAATCGCACTAATCGCGATCTTCCTGCCTGGGATGCTGCTACTCATTGGCCTACTACCACTGTGGAATACTTTTCGCAACAAAGCCTGGGCACAAGCTGGCCTCATTGGTGCGAATGCCGCTGTCGTCGGTCTACTCCTCGCCGCTTTAATCAATCCAGTCTGTGCGCACGGCGTACAACGCTGGACGGATGTTGTGCTGGCTGCCGGCGCCTTTATTGCGCTGAGTCGATTTAAGATCCCTGCGTGGCTGGTCGTACTCATTTGCGCTGCTGGCGGCTATCTAATTCCTTAGTCAAGCAGCCACCACGCCCCACGCTCGACTTTCAAAAGGTGCACCTTTACACGTTACCCTCACACACACACCGCTATGTCTAACACCAACTCGCCCCAGCTGTCTCCCTCACAGAAACGAATCATCGCCGCCGGAGCGACTGCTCTGGCGCTGATACTACTCATCGCCACAGCTTGTTCGCTGTTAGTCGTGCTACAGATATTTATCCACACATTCAAAGATGTGCTGCTGCCACTCGCTATCGCCGCGATCCTCGCAACACTGCTGCGTCCGATCATCACGCTGTGCGAGAAACATACTCGGCTCTCCAAAACCCAAGGCATCATCCTGCTCTACTTGCTAGTGCTGCTCGCCATCGCGACCGTCACCATGCTACTGCTGCCAATTTTATTTCGCCAAGGCGCGGAGTTCATCGAAGCAGTGCCAAGCATACGCGATAATTTCTATCAATTCTTGCAAGAAAAGACGCCGGCCGTATGGCAATGGTTACATGCTAAGCTCGGCCAAACACCCCAGGCGTACGTGCAAAATATCGTCGCCACACACTCTGAAACTATCACCAGCGGACTGCAGGCTCTTCCAGAAAAAATCAGCATGATTGGCGGTTCAGTCAGCGGCTTCATTGCTAGTATGTTTGCCAAAATTGCGGCTTACGCGATTATCCCCATTTACCTATTCTTCATTCTGAATGGTAACCGCGACGTGTGGAACGATCTGCAAAAGCAGCTCAGCTTCTTGCCAGATCAGCGTCGACATGACATTGTCTTCCTCTGCCGTCAGTTCAGCGAGATCCTCATCGCATTCTTCCGTGGGCAAATCATTATCGGCCTGCTGCTCGGCGTGGTGCTGGCGGTCGGCTTCGCACTCGTAGGCCTCAAGTTCGGCATCGTCTTGGGGCTCGTACTCGGCCTGCTCAACATCATTCCTTACCTTGGGACCATGCTCGGCATCATCACCGTGCTGCCACTCGCCTACTTCCAAGATGATGGCGGCACCAGTCTGATCGGCCTCTGCGCGATCGTCTTCATCATCGGTCAATTGCTTACCGACTATGTGTTCACTCCACGTATCATGGGCGATAAAACTGGAATGGGGCCGATGCTCATCATCTTTTCCATTTTCTTCTGGGGCGTCGCTCTCGGCGGCATCATGGGCATGGTACTAGCGATCCCACTCACCGCATTCTTCTTAATCTTCTGGCGCTTGGCCCGTGAACGCTATTTACCAGCCCTCACATTCAAACAAACAGACGCCTAAAGACTAAAAAAGCTTAATCTCAATCTTACTCCTAATCCTAATCTCCTCACGCGGGACGACTGATTTAGAGCAAGATTATGAGTAGAATTAAGATCCCAAAACTTTCACTTTCTATCCTTTCATTTCTCAGCTCTCAGACCTCAGCTCTCTAATTTAAAATGTCCAACCAAACAAATACACCTTTCGCCCGTCCTGATAACCGTGCAATCGACGAACTTCGCACGATTACATTTGAGACGGGCATCGCCCCACATGCGCTCGGCTCGGTGCTCGTCAGCTTTGGCGACACACGCGTAATTTGTGCTGCATCAATCGACAACCGCGTGCCCGGCTGGATGCGTGCTCAAAAAGTCGAAGGCGGTTGGATGACAGCCGAGTATTCCATGCTTCCATACAGCACACTCGATCGTAAGCGACGCGACATCAGCAGTGGCAAGGCCGACGGTCGTACTATCGAAATCCAACGCCTCATTGGACGCTCGCTGCGCGCCGTATTTGATCTCAAAAAACTCACCGGTAAAACGATCTGGATCGATTGCGATGTACTTCAAGCCGACGGTGGCACTCGCACCGCATCGATCACCGGAGCTTATGTCGCCGCTCAAATTGCGATTCAAAAACTCATCGCCAAAGGTGAGTTGGCCGAAAACCCCTTTAACGAAGCCGTGGCCGCGGTCTCGGTCGGCGTGTATCAAGACACTGCCGTGCTCGACCTCAACTATCCCGAAGACAAAGACGCCACTGTCGATGCCAACATCGTCATGACTGGCACCGGTAAATTCGTCGAAGTGCAAAGCTCCGGCGAAGAGGCCACCTTCACACGTGAGCAACTCGACGCTCTACTCGACCTTGCCGCCAACGGCATTACTGAAATCAACGAACTGCAAAATGCTGCCATTGTGGCAGGATTAGAGGGATAACATAACGTCGGGCGAGGCGCGCGACGCCAGTTTTTAACTTGCTGAAACTTTTCAGCGATACCCACGATGTATTTGTTAAGCAGCCAACTGAGCGCTGCGAAACCAACACTCAAATACATCATGAAATTAAATAGAATTATCCTCACAGTACTCGCGACTTGCCTCATTCCTGCATTCGCTCAAGCCGCAAACAGATCCGTCGCTGGTAGCGACCAAGATGGCCAAGGCCGAGCAAACCAAGCAGAACGCGGCGAGCGCTTTGCCAACACTGACTCGAACGGCGACGAACAGCTCTCGCTCGAAGAAGTCGAAAGCGCTGGCGCGACACGACTCGTCGAGCACTTCGACAAGATTGATTCTAACGACGACGGGCAACTGTCCAAAGACGAGCTCAAAGCCGCACATAAGAAACGTGGCAAGGGCGGCAAAGGTGGTAAAGGAAAAGGCGGCGCCAAGAGCGACGGCCAATGCTCCAATTGCGATAAAGACGCCGCATAAAGAGTTTCCAAGCCAATCATACCATACTTCACTCAGCCCGAGCGCTTTAAGCGCCTCGGGCTTTTTTGTGGGTGGACCGCAATGACACAGGGAGGGACCACCTCCGCGTGGACCGATTCAGATTGGCACGTGCCCTAGTTAGTCCCAGCGCGGACGACCCTGAGGTCATTCCTCCCGCGAAAAAGGCATCAATTCCCTAAAACTGCCGCCACTTCTTTTTCTTTGCCATCCAGAGACGACCTGCTTACATCCCTCGCCTTTCGGCATCTTTATTCCTTCACTTGCCCAAAGGGCACCCAGTTCAGTCACCTTTGCGGGGCCAGCTCGGTAGAGCTCATAGACCATCTTCCCACTTTTCAAAAATGATCACGATCAATCAAATCTCTCACCACTTCGGCAAGAAGACACTTTTCAACAAGATAAACACCGTCATCGGTGCGCGTGATCGTATCGCTCTAATCGGCTCCAACGGCTCCGGTAAAACCACCCTGCTACGCATGTTTATGGGTGAACTCGAGGCGGAGTCGGGCTCCGTCGATAAGCCAGACTACGTCAGCATCGGTTACCTTCCGCAGGACGGTATCTCCGTCTCTGGCAAGACCCTGTTTAAAGAAGCCGAAAGTGCTTTCGGCGATGTGCTCGAACTCAAAAAGAAGATTGACCAAGCTGAAGAACAGATGGTGGAGATGGACACCTCTGAAGATGCCTACTACGACCTGATCGACCAGATGGGCGAATGGGAGCAGCAACTCGAAGACCACGAGCCGCACAAAATGAAGTCCCGCGTCGAGCGTATTCTGATGGGCATGGGCTTCAAGGCAAGCGACTTCGAGCGTGACACCGGCGAGTTCTCCGGTGGTTGGCAGATGCGTATCGCGCTGGCGAAACTGCTCCTACAAAATCCGAGCCTCATCATTCTCGATGAACCGACCAATCACTTGGACATCCTCTCCCAGCACTGGGTCGAGCAATACCTGAAGCACTACCAAGGCGCACTCATCGTGATCTCTCACGACCGTGCCTTCCTCGACGAAGTCACCGACCGCACCCTCGAACTCAGACAAGGCGATCTCAACAGCTTCAAGGGCAACTACAGCTACTACATCACCGAAACAGACAAGCGCCTTGAAATCCTGCGTAAAGCCTACGCCAATCAGCAAAAGGAAATCAAGGAGATCAAAGACTGGATCACCCGCTTCCGCTCGAACGTCAAAAAGGCGAGCATGGTGCAGTCTCGGATCAAATCGCTCAACAAGATGGAACTCGTCACCATCCCACGCGATGAGAAGAAGATGTTCTTCCGCTTCCCGAAGTCACCCCCAGCCAGCGCCAAGGTGATCACTATCACCGGACTGGAAAAAGCCTACGGCGATAATGTTATTTTTGACGGTCTCGACCTGCGCATCGACAAGGGCGACCGCATCGCCGTCGTCGGGGTCAACGGCGCAGGTAAGTCCACCCTCGCTCGCATCATGGCTGGTATCGAACCTTACCAAGGTGGTACCGTCGAACTGGGTATCAACACCGTGCTCGGCTACTTCGCGCAGTCGCAAGCCGAAGAACTCAACCCAGCCAACACCGTGCTTGAAGAAGTCGAAACGGCCGCGATCGGCAACGACGACGCAAATCCACGCGGTGCACTGGGAGCACTGCTCTTCAGCGGTGATGAAGCACTCAAGAAAACCTCGGTCCTCTCTGGTGGTGAAAAGAATCGCGTCGCTCTGGCCAAGATGCTCATGCACCCGGCGAATTGCATGATTTTGGACGAACCGACCAATCACCTTGATATTAAATCCAAGGAAGTGCTGCAGGAAGCGATCAATCTCTTCGAAGGAACCGTCATTCTGGTGAGTCATGACCGTTCCTTCCTCGATGGCGTCGTCAACAAGGTGCTCGAAGTCTCCCCCGGCAGCACACGCATGCTCACTTGTAACGTCTCCGAATACATCGAACGTATCGAACAAGAGGCCGCCGAGAAATTAGACAAATAGATCGCGCCGCTTTGCGGATTAACACAGCAAACGTATTTAAATTTAATCAGGGCCATCGTTGACGATCGATGGCCCCCGAGGGGACCCTAGAGTCACAACGATATGGATCGGACCGCACACACCACGCACCTGCTCGATAACTATCAACGCTGCTTCGGAGAAGTACTCATCGAGCGTGGTAACAATGAGGCAGAACAGCTGATGGCCGCGCCATTTGCGGTACTCTCGCACGGCACGCAAGACGACCCCATATTCAACTACGGCAATCAAACTGCCCTGACCCTATTCGAAATGGATTGGGCCACACTGACCGCTCTGCCCTCTCGATTCTCCGCAGAACCGATGCACCGCGAGGAACGGCAACAGCTACTCAATGAGGTCACTAGCAAAGGTTATTCTGCAAGCTATCGTGGCATACGAATCAGTGCCAGCGGCCGGCGTTTCTATATCGATTCAGCTCGCATCTGGTCGCTTTGTGACTCAAGCGGCGAGCACATCGGCCAAGCGGCAATGTTCTCCGATTGGCAATGGCTCTAGCGCGAGTCACACTGATCACCCCGCCTTTCAACGCTGGGTCGCTACAACAAATCGGCAGCCAGGTCAGCGAGTTCTGAGCGCACGCCGGTGGTCAACTCCAAGTGGGCGGTAATTTCCGTGCCCTTTAGGCGCTGCGCAGTGTGCACCAGTCCATTCGACATGGCATCGAGAAACATATTATCCACCTGATACGGATCACCGAGTAAGATCACTTTTGACCCTTCAGCCATACGACTCACCACGGTCTTTGCTTCGTGAGGGGTGAGATTCTGCGCCTCATCGATAATGAAAATGGTATCAGCCAGGGAACGTCCACGGATATACGTCATCGCCTCCACTTCGACCATGCCATAGTCGAACAGAAATTGATACGGCTTGCGCGCTTGCTTGGAATCATCCTCTTGCTGTTCGGCATGCGCGGGTTGCTTGGCCATTTTCGTCATCGCCTTTTTACGCTTACGATTCGAGGTGATACGCTCTAACTTGGCTTGAGCTGGATCTGTTGGCGGACGTTTAATCACTTTTCGATTACTGAAGAGCACTTCAAGATTATCGTAAAATGGCGCAATATATGGCGCCATTTTCTCTTCCAAGGTGCCAGGCAGCGCACCAGTATCCTTACCGATATGCACCAGCGGTCGGGTAATGAAGACGCGCTCGTACAGGTTATCCTCGCCGATCGCCTGATACAGTGCCATTGCAATCGAAACCAAGGTTTTACCGGTACCAGCTTTGCCCATACAAGTGACCAGCTTAATGTCTTCGTCGAGTAAAGCATCCATCAACATGCGCTGCTCCTCGTTGAGCGGATTGATGCGGATACCTTTCGGAATCTTAATCCCCACGCCACTACCTAAGATCAACCCGTCGATTTGCCCGTCTCCACGATAGCGCGCGGGTTCGCGAATCTCACCGTTACTCAGATAAATATATTCGTTGATATACAGATGGCTGGTTAGCTCCGGCGTCAGATCGACTCCATGCTCTTCAATGAAGCGCTCATACTCAGCGTCCTCGATCACAACTGTCTTGATGCCGCCGCCGATATTGGCCGTTTTGACCTTATCGTTCATGTAATCCTGCACTTCGAGACCGAGCGCAATGCCCTTAAGCGCCATATTGGCGTCTTTAGTCACTAAAATCACACGGCACTCCGTGCACACTTCCTGGAGAAAAAAGCAAGACGCCAAAATACGGCTGTCCATTTTCTCCATATCAACCAGGGTTGCACGTAGGCGATTCATACCCTCGCTCTGAGTATTACCAGATACAAAATAGTCGTTAATCACCACAATCAAGCGACCACCATTTGGTAAATCGCAACTAAGCGCGGAGTTCCCCTGCCCCTTCATTTCAGGCGGGATGGCGAGTTCCTCGTCAAACAGCGCGCGTAGATCTCGATGGATCTTCCGGGCAGAAAACCCTAACTCCCCTGGAGCGGATTTCTTGCGGTCGAGTTCTTCAAGAACTTCGACTGGTATGGCAACTGTGTTATCCTCAAACTTATGTAGACACTGGGGGTCATGGAGAAGAACATTGGTGTCGAGGACAAATATTTTGGCCCCGTTTTTTTTAGTTTTTTGTTTAGGCAAAGGTAGTTTATTAATAGCTGCTGACTCTATTTTCGGCATTGTGTAGCCGTTGCTTTAGACAAGCATAGAATAATTCCAAAATAACATTTCGTGCAAGCGGAAAGCCACGATTCCTGAATAAACTGCCCATGACGCATCCATTGAACCTCTTCGAAAAAAAGCTCGGCTACCACTTTACTGATATCACTTTGCTGGAACTCGCCCTCACGCACCCAAGCTGTGACCTCGAACAGGGCGATAACCAGCGCCTTGAATTCCTCGGCGATGCCGTGCTCGACCTAGTCGTCGCAGAAACCCTCTACCAGCACAATCCCGACTACGACGAAGGTGCACTCGACCACAGCCGTGCCAGCCTAGTCAATGGCAAGGCGCTCACCGCCCACGCTCAGAGGCTCGGGCTCGGCTCACTCTTGCAAGTTAGTGAGGCACAGCGCCAACACCATCCTGAGCCAAGCGCCGGCATGCTGGAAGATGCCTTTGAAGCCCTGATTGGTGCGATTCATCTCGACGGCGGCATCGAAGCCGCTCGCACCTTCATCCTGCAAGCCCTCGGCGACGCCATACAGAAAGCTCAAAGCCACGGCGGATTAGGCAATCCGAAAGGACGCCTACAAGAATGGACGCAACTGCATCATAGCGGTGCGGTACCAGACTATAGAGCACTGCCAGAGGAAGGCCCCGAGCATGCGCGCACTTACAGTGCGGTCGTGCAACTTGACGGCAAAGAACTAGGACGCGGCTGCGGTCGCTCCAAAAAGTGCGCCGAATCCGCTGCCGCCGAGCACGCGCTCCAACAACTCAACGGTTAATGCCCGACCTCCTCACAAACAGCGGCGCGGCCACTCTATTTCACGGAGTCAGCGTCGAGGCCCGAGCGGCACTAGTCACCACCCTCGCCAAGCAACAGGTCAAGCACACCTGCGTGCTGCTCGTCACCGATCCACGCCGTGCACAAGAATTAGCGACCGAGGCCGAAACCTATGCTCAGTGGCTCACACCGAAGGTCGTACTCGATGTGTTACACTTCCCAGAACTGCCGCCACCGGACATCGACGCCACTCGACGCGCAGACCGCATCTGCGAACGCCTATCCGTGCTCAGCACCTTGCTGCGCTCCAGTAACAACGCTCGCCTAATCGTCGCCACGCCCGAAGCGATCCTGGGCAACTGCCCAGAGCGCACTCAATTTGAAAACCGCCAACTCAAACTACGCACTGGCGAAGCGCATTGCTTCAAACAACTGGTCGACACACTCACCCGCGAGCTCGATTACGACTCCGAAGCGCTCTGCGAACATCCCGGCCAGATCGCCACACGTGGCGGCCTGATTGATGTCTATCCCTACGATGCCAATCAACCGTACCGACTCGACTTCTTTGGCGACGAGATTGAGAGCATTCGCAGCTTCGATCCTAGTTCTCAACGCACACAAGAAAAGGTTGGCAAGATTACGATCTCGGCCGCCGAAAGTGCTAAAGAAACCAACGCCGCAGACGGGCAGTTGATCGACTATTTAACCGATCGGTCGATTACGTGGATTCTTGAAGAACCCTCGCAACTGCTGCGCGAGCATCCTTATCGCTTTGAAAAGTTGATGGCTAGTAGCGGCAAGACCCGTAGCTTCGAGCAAGTCTTTGCCCTGCGCGCTTCAACCAACGACCTGCGCCTAGGTATTTGCTCCGTGGATACAGATCCAGCACTGTTTGATCAAGCTCAGCGCGTCGAACTCGCCACCGAACCAACAGCCAATTACCGCCATCACACCGACGCGGTGCAGGTCGGGTTCGATCGCTTCGAGTCCGAGCAAAGTGCACGAGCCAAATTTGAAAGCACTATCGCCAACTGGTCGAACAAAGAGAAGCGCACACTCTACTTCGTCACTGCCAGCGAGAGTGAGGCCGCGCGGATTGCAGAACTGCTGGCCGAGAATACACTCACCGCGAAGCTCAAGCCCAAGTATCTGCGCGGTACCATCTCTGGCGGATTCATCTGTCAAGAGTCGCCAACCTGGCTGCCCCTCAAGCAGACGAAGGCCTCCTCGGGCATTGTTCTAATTACCGACACCGAATACTTCGGTCGTCAGCGGCGCAAAATCAGCCGTACCCAGGAACGCGCGCGGCCGACCATTTCGCAAGTCGATCAATTGCTCGATTTCACAGAGCTCGCCGACGGCGATCCACTGGTTCACCTGCAACATGGCGTTTGCCGATTTCGTGGACTCAGTAAGTTAGAGATCCAAGGCGGTAGCAAAGAAGTGATCAGCGTCGAATTTGCCGATCAAATGACGGTGCATGTGCCACTGCACGAGTCGCACCTGCTAACGCGTTACGTCGGCCTGACCAAATCGAGCCCTAAGCTCGGCAAGATCGGCGGAGCCGCATGGGATAAGACGCGCGCCGCCGCCGAGGTCGCCACGCTCGATTATGCCGCCGAGCTACTCAGCCTGCACGCCGAACGCAGTCAACACGGCGGCTACACTTTTCCGCCAGATCATCCTTGGCAAGCGACGTTCGAAGGGGCCTTTCCGTTTACCGAAACACCCGATCAACTCACTGCCATCGAAGCCACCAAATTGGACATGGAGGCAGCATTGCCGATGGACCGTCTGATTTGCGGTGACGTGGGCTTTGGCAAAACCGAAGTCGCAATCCGTGCTGCGCTCAAAGCCGTACTAGCCGGCAAACAAGTCGCCCTGCTGGTGCCAACCACCGTGCTTTGCCAACAGCACCTCAACACCTTTCGCGAGCGCATGGCCGAATACCCAATCATTATTGATATGGTCAGTCGCTTCCGCAGCGCGAAGCAGAACAAAGAAATCATTGCGAACCTTGCCGAAGGCCGAATCGACATCGTGATCGGCACGCACCGACTGCTCAGTAAGGATGTCCACTTCCAAGACCTTGGGCTACTGGTCGTCGATGAGGAGCAGCGCTTTGGCGTAAAGCAGAAGGAAAGTATCAAACTGCTGCGCGCCAACGTCGACATCCTCTCACTCAGCGCCACGCCAATCCCGCGCACACTGTACATGGCGCTCGCAGGAGCTCGTGCAATGAGTGTGATCGAGACCCCGCCCGTCAATCGACGCCCGATCGAGACTATCGTTAAAAGTTACTCGGCCGATCTCATCAAAAGTGCGATTCAGGCCGAGACAGATCGCGGCGGCCAAGTCTTCTACCTGCACAACCGCGTCTCGACCATCGAAGGCGTGGCGCACCAAGTCCGCGAAATGCACCCGAAGCTGCGCGTCGCGGTCGGCCACGGACAAATGGATGAGGGCCAACTGGAAAAAATCATGACCCAGTTCGTCGCTGGTGCGTTCGATGTATTGGTCTGCACCACGATTATCGAGTCGGGCATCGACATACCCAATTGTAATACACTGATCATCGAAGGCGCCGACCGCTTTGGACTGGCCCAGCTCTACCAGATTCGTGGCCGCGTCGGTCGCTTCAAACGGCAAGCCTACGCCTACCTGCTGCTGCATCGCCACGCCGCACTCGTTGATAGCGCGCAAAAGCGCCTGAATGCGCTCAAGCAGCACAATCAGCTCGGCGCAGGCTTTCGCATTGCGATGCGCGACCTCGAACTTCGCGGAGCAGGTAATCTGCTCGGCTCGCAACAAAGTGGCCACATCGCTGGTGTCGGCTTCGAGCTTTATTGCCAATTGCTCAAACAAAGCGTCGCCCGCCTCAAGGGTGAGCCCGGCGCCGATCGTATCCGCGCTGAAGTGAAGCTCGACTTCATCGCTACCGGTGAAGGTGGTTCGCGCTCGCGCCGCACCACGGGCAGCTTCGCCTTCGCCGCGATCAAAGACGCCGAATATACCGACCATTCGGATCAACTGATCGAAGCCGCCCTGCCCGCCGACTACATCGCCGAACCACGCCTACGGATCGACCTCTATCGGCGCCTCGCACTGGCCAACAGCGACGCGATCATTAAGGAAATCGCCGCAGAAATGGCTGACCGCTTTGGACCATTGCCCCGCGCCAGCCAAGCACTGATCGAAGTGAGTCGCGTGCGCGTGTTTGCCGAGGGCGCTGGTGTGCGCCGCGTCGAAAGCGAGAGCGAACGCCTAATTTGCCGCCTCGCACAACCCGGCAAAAGCGGCGAATTCCTCAAGACTGGCGCACGCTTCCCAAGACTCACGGCCAAAGATCCGCTGAAGAGATTGCGAGAGATCCAGAAATACTTAATCCGCAACCAAAAGTCGTCTGCCTGATAAGGGCCACTTTCGCCGCTTGACCACACCAGATCCCTTTCTACTGTTGTTTATTGTTCAAAATTCACTCATCAGCCACGTGCATTATGTCGCTTAAACGCTCTCTTTACTTTCTCTTCGCTTGCTTCGCGCTCCTCGGCCTCTACCAGCACGCATATGCCCAGCAAGATGCCGCCCTGATCCGCATGGGTAACGGCATCGCCGCCATCGCAGAAGGTGAAATCATCACTATCGAGCAGCTCCGTAGAGAGCTCGAACCGATCATTCCACGCCTGCGCGCCGAAGCCCGCTCTGAAAAAGAATTCTCCGAGAGCATCGACCGCATGAGCCGTGAGGTGCTACAAAACTTGATCGACCGCATTTTGATCGTCCAAGCAGCCCAAGAAAAAGGCTTACTCCTACCGCAGTCTTACATCGACCAAGAATACGACGAAGTCCTCAACCGCGATTTTGGCGGCGACCGTGCCCGCTTCTTAGCATATTTACGTGCCCAAGGTCTCACCGCGCGCGAATATCGCGAAAACATTTACAAACGCGTCGTCGTCAACGTCATGCGCCAACAAAACCGCAAGTCTCAATCCGAGATCAGCCCTGAGCGCATCCAAGCTTTCTACATTCAAAACAAGATCCGCTTTTATCAGGAAGAAGCCATGCACCTGCGCCAGATCATCCTAACGCCAATCGCAGACGAAGGCACCGACCTGCTCAGGCAAACAGCCAAGAAGATCATCCACGAGCTCGCTGAAGGCAACAACTTCGGCGACCTAGCGCGCAAATACAGTCAGGACGAAATGAGCCGTAAAGGCGGTGACTGGGGTTGGATTGAGCGCCAAGACATTCGTAAAGAACTCAGTACTGTCGCCTTCGGCTTGCAGCCTGGTAGCTACAGCCAACCGGTGGAGCTGAATAACACCATTTTCATCCTGTACTGCGAAGACAAGCGCGAGGAAATGATCCAGCCCGTCACCGAAGTGCGCGATGCAATCGAAAATGTGCTAGTCGGCGAAATCGCCCGCGAAACCCAAGACCGCTGGCTACAGCAGGTGCGCGAAGACGGCTACGTGCGCTACTTCTTGTAAATATTGCTTATACACTCTTTAATGTATTAGAGATTCTCTATTTCGAGTCGCTGTTCCGTGTTCGGAGCAGTGACTAAGCCATCTAAAGTTACTCTTCGACTCGCTAAAAAACACTTTTTAGCGTATCGCCAAACGAATCTCGTGTGGCCCTTGAGTACTTGACAGCCTCAACCACGTGATTGTGACACCTTCGCCTCACTATCAACCCTACGACTTGCCTGGATTTTAACCAAGACAGCGCACCAGCCTCTTTGCTTACCAAACACTGGCTCACGTCTCACTGCGCAGCTGCGCCTGCAGCTCCTCGCAGACCGCGTCCGTACCCGCCAGGTATGGACAGAAATCCATCTGCGGGTGAAACGCTCTTAACGGAAACGGACTCGCTTCGAGAAATCTAAACGCGACGCCCGCGCCGGCACACAGCGCGTACGCCGCGGCGATGTCCCAGACCTTGACGCGAAAATCGACCACCCCGGTCAAATAGCCGGTCGCCACGTACGCAGCGCTCAGCGCGCCACTGCCCAGGCAGCGCACGCGGTATTTTGCGAGCAAGGGCTTGAGCTTATCCAGCAGCTCAAGATCGATCGGAAAATGCAGCCCTAACATCGCCTGCGCATCGACAGCCATACGATCGCGATTCACCGTCTTTTGATTGCGTTGTAGGCCAAAACCTGCGCCGCCCTCTAGCAACGCATCGGTGCTGTAATCGTAAATAAAGCCATAGACCGGCATCCCATCGTGCAGTAAGGCCAACGAAATGGCACAGACCGGAAAGCCGAGCGCATAATTATTAGTGCCATCGATCGGATCGATCACCCAAGCGAATCCAGCGCCGAGTGTTAACACCTCATCGAGCGGATTCGCCTCTTCGCTGCAATAGTCATCCTCCGCGAAATCTCGCCGCAGCGCCGCAAACACATTCTCCGAGATCGCAAAGTCAGCAAAGGTCACCCGGGTGTCATCCGCCTTCCACTCACTGGCGACTTGGCCAAACTGACGACCGAAAAACGCCGTCTGCGCTTTCACTGCCACTCGCCCCGCATTGATGCGGTGGCGCAACTGCAGATCAAACTGCGCCTGTGCTTGCCGGTTAAGTGATTTTTTCATCGTTGCTATCAATCAGTCTGTGGGCACTTAGGGACAAGCGCAAACCGCGATCGAGTTGGCACTACGGACGCCCGCGCCCAAAACCTCGAAACGGACGGCCCGCACGTTTCTGCTTCGCGGCTCGGCCTACGGAGACATCTTTATCCTTTGGTTTTTCCTTCGGCGCGCGGGTCTTCGCAACTCGTTTACCCGAGGCACGCACACCACGCGCCGGACGGCGATCCTTGACATCCTCCGGCAGCGGGATGCCTTCGCGGTGTAGCCCCTCGATCGCTTCGTCATGAAAGTCATGCGCTCGCACCGTCGCAATCGTTTGCTTAATCAAGCGCTCGATTGCCTTAAATCGCGACACATCTTGATCAATCTCAGAGCAGAAACTCATCGCCCTGCCACGCTCGCCCGCACGCGCTGTGCGCCCGATACGGTGTACATAATTCTCCGCATCCATCGGCAGGTCGTAATTAATTACCAAGCCGATATTTTTGACGTCAATCCCTCGCGCTGCGACGTCTGTGGCGACCAACACTGGCGTTTCACCTAGCTTAAAGCGGCGCAAGGCATCCTCACGTGCCGCCTGCGTGCGATCCCCGTGGATGGTATCCGAACGAATCCCGTCGCGATTTAAATGGGTCGCAATCAACCGCGCATCCCGCTTAGTCCGAGTAAAAATAAGGCACAGCTCGTCTTTTTTTTCAAAGTATTGGCTGTGTAGTAGATCCAGTAACAACGCAGGCTTATCACGCAGTCGCACAAATAGCACCGACTGATCAATCTTCTCGGCGGTGGTGCCTTCTGGCGTGATTCGGATCTCCTCGGGATTATTCAACAGGCCCGCTGCCAACTTGGCTACGCCCTTTGCCATCGTCGCCGAAAAGAGCAGCGTCTGTCGCTCCTTAGGCACATCACTCACGATCTCGCGCAAGTCATCAATAAAGCCCATCGCCAGCATGCGGTCCGCCTCATCGAGCACCAAGCACTCCACACCGCTCAAATTCGCGTGACCCTGCTTGACCAAATCCAGCAAGCGCCCAGTCGTCGCCACCAGCACATCCAAGCCGAAATACAGCTCCTTGGTCTGCGGCGTTTGCGATACGCCACCATAGATCATCGCGATCTTTAGATCCAAATGCGCCCCATAGGTGCGAAAACTCTCGGTCACCTGCACCGCCAACTCACGCGTCGGCACTAGAATCAGATTACGCACCCCGCGCCGAAACGGCTTACGCCCCTGCGTCGCGATACGGTTGAGCATCGGCAAAGCAAACGCCGCGGTTTTACCCGTACCAGTTTGCGCACAAGCCAACAGGTCGCGCCCCTCGAGCAACAGAGGGATGGCCTGCGCCTGAATCGGCGACGGCTCCGCATACCCTTTCTCCGCCAGCGCACGCTGGAGCGGTTCGATTAAAGGCAGGTCTTTGAATTCAGTGTGACTCATAGTTTCGATCAACACCGCACCGTATGAATAAAACCGCCTTTATCGACAAGAAAGCGCCGCGAGCTGAAATTGGCTGTTGTGCCGCGACGACCAGACCGGTCGCGAGCGAAGCAGAACATGTGACAGATTTCAGTCAAGGCTTGCCAAGCAGATTTGAACCGCTTCTCTATCTCACTTCTTAGGAGAAGTGGCAGAGTGGCCGAATGTGACTGACTCGAAATCAGTTGTGCTAGAAATGGCACCGGGGGTTCGAATCCCTCCTTCTCCGCCATTTAAGGCAAAGCCGTAAAATTGCGGTAAGAAGGATGAGATGAGAACCATCGGGTTCGACGGAGCGCAGCGGAGATGGGACGCCACAGGCGGTCTCAATGAGAGGTTGCGCAGCAACACCAATCCCTCCTTCTCCGCCATTTGGCAAAGCCAAATCAATACATCCGCGACAGCGGAAAGGGATGAGAACGAAGTTCGACGGAGCGCAGAGAAGATGGGACGCCACAGGCGGTCTCAATGAGAGGTTGCGCAGCGACACCAATCCCTCCTTCTCCGCCATTTGACGCAGTCAAAGTAAACACTCGCATCGCGGGTCAGGGATGAGCGCCACTATTCGGTACTAGAGAATTTAACTAACGTTAATTTAATTAAATAAATTAACTATTGTTGACATCGATATTTTTTGCCCGCAAAGTCTCTATTCGATGTCCGCATCCGTACTACTAAAGGTTGAGGTAGCTCCACCAGAAACCTGGGTCGAGCGTTATAGTGATTATTTATATGGCTATGCGATGTCTCGGTTGCATGACCCAGAACTGGCCGCCGACTGCGTGCAAGAAACTTTCATGGCCGGAA
>Ga0206125_10001193_pt1 | contig 31065 bp, 24 predicted proteins | sample Helgoland_Spring_4_FD_148598 | JGI IMG/M metagenome (GOLD analysis project Ga0206125, IMG submission 148598) | Pelagic subsurface seawater microbial communities from Kabeltonne, Helgoland, North Sea - Helgoland_Spring_Bloom_20160331_1 | ecosystem: Environmental > Aquatic > Marine > Epipelagic ... | reverse complement strand
GCTTTGCGGGCGCGCCCCACGATGCTCTCGCTAAAGGGACCCTTCAATAAATCGGGTACGGCGGATAGGATGTCAATGCGCATGGCTCAATATTGAGGGTGTGATGGGGCATTGTCGAGGATGCCTTCAATCCGCTCCATGACTTCTTCTGTCAACAACGGCACAACTTCAACAGCCTGGAGGTTTTCCTCGAGTTGGCTGGTCTTAGTGGCACCGAGCAATACCGTAGAAACCCTCGGGTTTTTGAGGCACCAGGCCAATGAGAGTTTGGCGAGGCTGGTTCCCAAATCGCCAGCGAGCTCACCCAAAGCGGCCACTTTTTTGAGGTTGGAATCGGTCAACAACAGGTCGGCCATCCACTGTAACTCTTCCCTTTTAAGGCGCACATCATCTGGAGTGCCGCCGTTGTATTTCCCCGTGAGGATTCCAGATGCCAACGGACTCCAAATGGTCGTACCCAAGCCCACGGTGCGGTAAACATCTTCGAATTCAACCTCGACTTTTCGGCGCACGAACATGTTGTATTGCGGTTGCTCTACGACTGGTCCAATCAAATGGTGGCGCTCTGCAATGCGGTGGGCGTCCATGATTTCAGCTGCGCTCCATTCGCTGGTCCCCCAGTAGAGGATTTTCCCCTGTTGAATCAACTGGTGCATGGTCCACACCGTCTCCTCCATGGGGGTTTGCTTGTCTGGGCGGTGGCAAAAGAACAGATCGAGGTAGTCGACCCGCAGTCTTTTGAGGGCGTCGTGACACGCTTCGGTCACATGTTTGCGGTGAAGCCCGCGCTGGGTGGGAAGCTGTCCACCTGCTCCAAAGAACACCTTGGACGATACACACCAGGTGTCCCGTGGCCAGTCGCGCTGCGCCAAGAGCCGTCCCATGACTTCCTCGGAGGCGCCATTGGCATAGACCTCGGCGTTGTCAAAAAAGTTGATGCCCGCATCGTAGGCCATGTCCAGCAGGCGCCCGCTCGTCTTGTCCTCGATTTGATTTCCAAAAGTGATCCAACTTCCAAAGGAGAGTTCGGAGAGTTGCAATCCACTGTTTCCTAGCCTGCGGTATTCCATGGTGGCGAATTTACGGGGGAGGGCCTGTGGAACATGCGGCGGGTTTCATTGTAGTTTTAGTGCGTCGGCAATGTCCCGACTCCTCAACTTTTCTGATCAAATGGAGAATACGCCCTATACCGCGGCGGTGGCCCGCCCATTCGAGGTTTACAACAGCATATTTCTGACGCTTCCCTTGGATGGAATTCGAGGGACGGGCGTGCAGGTACCTCTGTTTCAAGAAACCTGTCGCAAAGCCTTGGCCAACGGCAGCTCTCCGCGAGAAGTGGTCGAGGGCTATTTCAAACAGGCGGGGATTGCGGCCGATGATCAGGCGGGGGTGTTGTTTCGGTTCATTCAGTACATCGAGCGGCAAGTGGTGCTGGTCGATGCATTGGAGGATGCCCGTTATGAGCGGCTCAATGACCTGCAAGGAGCGGAATCGCTCACGGGCTTGCTTCCGCGGATTGAACGCAGGGACCTTCAGGCAGAACTTAAAGAGGCCATGGTGGCGCAGCGCGTGAGGATTGTACTCACGGCACACCCTACTCAGTTCTATCCGGGTTCGGCTTTGGGGATCATTACGGACTTGACAGAAGTCGTGCGTCGCGGTGACTTCGAAGGTGCCCGCGATTTGCTCCACCAGTTGGGCTTGACGCCGTTTTTCCAAGAACAGGCGCCCACGCCTTACGATGAGGCGGTGCGGCAGGGATGGTACTTGGAGCACGTTTTCTATCCGGCATTGCCCGCTTTGGTGATGCGCATGGGGGCGGCGGCAGATGTGGATCCGATGGAGGTCGCGGCTGCATTTGACATCGGCTTTTGGCCGGGCGGTGACCGGGATGGCAATCCCTATGTCGATGCGGCGACCACCCTCCGGGTGGCGGACCGGCTTCGTGTGATGCTGTTGCGTTGTTACCGCAGGGAGCTGCGGGCGTTGCGCAGGCGCATCACCTTCAAAGGGGTGCAGGGCATGTTGGACGCTGTGCAGACAGTGTTGGACTCAGCGCTCAATTCCAAGGACGTGGGTTTCGATGTTGAGGCAGCACTTGCTGAACTCGGCGAAGTGGAGCAGATTGTGCGCCGCGACTACGGCGGTTTGCATGTATTGGAAATCCTGCGCTTGCGGGTCGCCCTGGCCATTTTTGGCCAGCATTTTGCGGCCATTGATGTGCGCCAGGACAGCCGCGTACTGAGAAGGGCTGCAGAGGCGATGGGCATCCAAGGCGACGATGTCGCTGAACTCATGGCCATGCGCACCGCACGGTTGGCTTCGGACGTAACCGACGATGTGGAGCGCGATGCTGTAGAGGTGATGTCAGCCATTCAGAACATTCAGTTTTCCAATGGAGCTGATGGGTGCCACCGGTTCATCATCAGCAATTGCCGCGGGGCTTCTGATGTGGCGCGCCTGTATGCTTTGGCAAGGACCACTTTTGACGGCGATGCGGTTCCGTTGGACTTGGTGCCGTTGTTTGAGACGGTCGATGACCTTGCCGCTGCGCCCGCTGCGATGCGGACGCTGCTGTCCGACCCGGCTTACCGCGCCCACGTGGCGCTACGTGGCGACCGCCAAACCATCATGTTGGGCTTTAGTGACGGCACCAAAGACGGTGGTTATTTGCGCGCCAATTGGTCGATTCACCAAGCCAAGGAGACGGTGTCTCAAGCTTGTTCCGAGGCGGGCGTGGAGGTGGTGTTCTTCGATGGCCGTGGCGGCCCACCGGCACGGGGTGGAGGAAACACCCACCGGTTTTATGCTTCGCTGGGTCCCGATGTCGAAACGAGGGAAGTTCAGACCACGATCCAAGGTCAGTCCATCAGCTCCAATTTTGGAACCCCGTTGAGTGCGGGCTACAACTTGGAGTTGCTGTTTACCGCGGGCTTGCAGCACCGTTTGATTGATCCTGAAAAATCGCGCTGGACACAGGCACAGCGTGACTTGATGAACCTGCTGGCCGAGAGGAGCTACGCGGAGTACAATGCGCTCAAGGCCCGCCCTGAGTTCATGGATTACCTGCAGACCTACGGTACCCTCAAATACTATGGGGAGACCAACATTGCGAGCCGGCCAACGCGCCGCAAAAAGTCAGGTCCATTGACCCTCGATGATTTGAGGGCCATTCCGTTTGTGGGGTCTTGGAGTCAGCTCAAGCAGAACGTCCCCGGTTTCTTTGGGATTGGGACGGCTTTACAGGTCTTGGAGCAGGAGGGAAGGTTGGAAGACGCTGCGGCCTTGTACCGCGATCAACCTCTGTTTGCTGCCTTGGTTGAGAACAGCATGCAAAGCATGCGGAAGTGCAATTTTGACCTTACTGCACATTTGCAGGATCACCCCGAATTCGGTGGTTTGTGGAAGACCGTAAAGGAGGAATTCGACCTGACGCGCCGCTTGTTGTTGACCGTGACAGGTCAGGCTCAATTGATGGAGCGATCTCCAGACATCGCGGCTTCCATTGATTTGCGCGAGTCCATCATTTTGCCCTTGCTGGTCATCCAACAGGCAGCATTGCAATGGATTGATGGACAGGGCCAGGCTCCGGCGGATGCCGAGGTGCTTCAGAAGCTTGTGGTGCGGAGCATGTTTGGCATAGTCAATGCGGGCCGCAATGCGGTTTGAGCTTCACTGAACCGCTCGATCCCGCAGGGGCAAATAAAAAGCCCCGCCGGTGAGGGCAGGGCTTTCCAAAGGCGTTGACGGAGCGATTAGCGGCCGCCTTCCATGTCTTCGACAGGCTGGGCCATGTCTTTGGGCAGTTCTTTCGCAGCCTCTTTGGAGGCCGTGACGAAGTCGATTTCGTCGATGAGGTTTTGGGCTCCGGCCATCTTGTCGATCACCCACATGACATAGCGGATGTCCACACTGATGGTGCGCTGGAGTTCAGGCTCAAAGGCAATGTCACCACTCATGGCTTCCCAGTTGCCATCAAAGGCGAGGCCAATGAGGTCACCGTTGCCATTCAATACAGGGCTGCCTGAATTTCCTCCCGTGATGTCGTTGTTGGAGATGAAACACAGTACCAGGTCGCCCTCGTCGTCAGCATAGCGTCCAAAGTCACGTTTGCGCAACAGGGTTTCCAAGGTGCCATCCACGACGAACTCGGGGTTGGAGTTGTCCTTCTTTTGGAGGATGCCGTCAGAGGTGGTCACAAAGTCATAATGGACCGCATCTGCAGGATCGTAGTCGCCGACGGTGCCATAGCTCAAGCGCATGGTGGAGTTGGCATCGGGATACCATTTCTTGTCTGGATTCATGGCGCGCAATCCAGCAGTGAGCAAGCGATAGCCCTTGTCGAATTTGCCTTGCTCGGGTGAAGCAAAATAGCCACGGTAAGTCTCGATCAGGCTCATGGCAGCGGCCACAGCGAGGTCCTTGTCAAGGGCCTTTTGGTCGGGATCGGCTACAAATGCTTCGAAGCGCTCTGGGTCGGTGAGGAAGCTCTTGGGGTACATCTTGTCGGCGTAGCGCGCGAAATCTCCCTTGTACTTGGAACGGACCGTCTCGAAGTAAGCAGGTTGCTGGTCTGGAGCGATGTCCTGCATGTATTTCGTCATGAGCTGCACAAAGAGATCGCGGTCGGTCTCTTGGTCGTAGTCCTTGAAAAATCCTTCTGCGCGGCCACGCAAGCTGGCTGCCGCTGCGGCTGCGCGGTCTGCGTCTTCACTGAAGAGCCCTTGTGCGCCCATGCCCACGCGGAAAGCGAACAGCATGAGATCGCAGCCGATGAGGCCTGCTTCCAAAGAATACACCTGTCCTTTCACAGTAGCGTTGGTGTTTTCGTAATAGGTCTTGAGCATGCCAAGTGCAGCGCCGTACTCTTTTTTGCGGTCGGCTGAGCTGCCCATCCAAGCCGAGAACTCGTCTTCAAGGGCTTTCTTTTTGCCATAGACGTCCAAGGCTTTCAGCCCTTTGGATTGCCCGATGTAATACTTCCAGTAGTTGGCGGTCTGGGCATACTTCGCGGCGTACTGAATGCGGACGGCAGGGTCGACGTCCATGTGCGACTTCATGGTCTTCAGCTTCAGGTCACGCACTTCGACCACACTGGGGTTGTAAAGGTCTAAGGCCTGTTGGACACCATGGCTGCTCAGGAAGCGATCGGTGCTGCCAGGGTAGCCCATGATCATGGTAAAGTCGCCATTTTCGACACCTTCAAGGCTGACTTTAAGGTGGCGCTTGGGGGTATATGGCTTGTTGTCTTCGCTGAAGTCAGCAGGGTTTCCATCGGCATCAGAATAGATGCGGAGCAGTGAAAAGTCTCCGGTGTGGCGCGGCCACATCCAGTTGTCGGTGTCGCCACCAAACTTTCCGATGCTCTCTGGGGGATTGCCCACCAAGCGGATGTCGGTATAGTCTCGGTAGACAAACAGGTAGAACTCGTTGCCGTGGTAGAAGCTCTTGATTTGAGGGCGGAAATCGGGACTGATGCCTTTTTCTTCCTCTTCGATTTGGGAAATCACAGCTTGGATGGCGGCCTCACGGTCGCTGTCGTCCATGTCAGAGGTCACGTCGGCGAGCACGCGCTCGGTCACATCCTCGATGCGCTGCAAAAAGGTCACGCTGAAGTCCGGGATGGGTTTTTCCTCGTCGAGTGACATGGCCCAAAAACCATTGGTCAGGATGTCATCTTCTACCGTGCTGAAGCCTTGGATGGCACCATATGCACAGTGGTGGTTGGTGAGTACAAGCCCTTGGTCGGAAATGATCTCTGCAGTGCAGCTGCCTCCGTTGAGGGTGATGACAGCGTCTTTGAGACAGGCTTGGTTCAGGGAATAGATGTCCTCTGCGGAGAGGTTCAGGCCCATTTGCTGCATTTCGGCTTCATTGATGCGTTGGAGCATGTGAAGGAGCCACATGCCTTCATCGGCACGTGCCGTCGTAGCGGCGAGTTGGAAAGCTGCGAAGAGCAGCAGAAAGATGCGTTGCTTCATGATGTTGTTCGTCGTTTGCATGTGTCCTTCGTTCGAACCGATGCGGCGCGAAAATAGGAGGCGAAATGTTTCGGTGGCTTTCTTACTGCTGAGGTCGGGGTTCAGGAGCCCACGTTGTAGCTTTAATCAGGCTGTCCAACGCCGTATATAGGCGTTCCAAGTCTGGGCCATTTATGCGGTCCACCACCTCATGTCCCCCAAAAGACAGCCGTTTGGCGGGCAGGTCCATGACCAGGGGGTTGTCATAAACGCCCGCTTTCTGGTCCAACCGCACTTCGGCCGCGATGTGTGCGAGTGTTTCCAAATGCGAAGCTGGCCATTGTGCTTGATGGGTTCCAATAAAGGTGACGTTGGCCCTGCCTGTGTAAAGGGCTCGGCCACCGTCTTCCACCGTGAGTGAGAAGGCGGGGCATGGCCCAAAGCACATCGATTTGGAATAGGACAACAAGGGCCCCTTTTTGACGGACAGGTAAGATTTGGGCCCGTGACATGCACTGCTCAGCGTCAACACCAATGCAACTCCCAGCAGTTGAAGTGGGGAACCCAGGGGATTTGAAAAGGCAAGCGCTTTCACTTCTTGCGCTTCTGGTTGCGCGACTTGCGCGACTGGTCGCGCTGCTGTTTCATTTCTTCTGCGCGCTTCTGCTGCTCCTTTTGCATCGTCTCAAGACGCTCTGCAAAACCGCTCTTTTTTTTCTCAGCTTTGGGCGTGGCTTGCTTCGCTTTGATCTTCTCTCGGATCTTGTCTTCGTTGATGAAGAACTTTTTCACGGCAGTTACCTGTCCGATGGTGACGACGTTGGCCATGAAGTAGTAGAGGCTCAAACCACTGGCGTAACGGTTAAAGAAGAACAACATGAACAGTGGCATGATCCGCATCATGATCCTCATGTCGGGCATCCCTGGTTGGGTGGGAGCGGCCTGCTGGGCCATGTTCTGGTTGGCATAGATGAACATCGACCCGGCCATGAGCAGGGTGAAGCCCGAGACATGCGCCCCGTAGAATGGAATTTCAAATGGCAGGTTGAGGATGCTGTCATAAGCTGCGAGGTCATCGGCCCACAAGAAGGACTTGCCCCTGAGCTCAATGTTGGCCGGGAAGAACCGGAACATGGCGTACAACAGAGGAGCTTGAATGAGCTGTGGTATGCACCCTGCGAGTGGGTTGACGCCACTGTCGCGGTACAGTTTCATCGTATCCTGCTGCCGTTGCATGGCATCTTCCTGATCGGGATACTTCTCGTTGATGACTTCTAGGTCGGGCTTCAACAGCCGCATCTTGGCCGAACTGACATAGTTCTTCCAGGTGATGGGGAACAGCGCAGACTTGATGAGCAGCGTCATAATCAGGACGATGAGTCCTGCAGAACCAATGTACTTGGCCAAAAGGGAGTAAATCGGAAATATCACGTTGCGGTTGATCCAACCGAAAATCCACCATCCGAAGTCGATGACACGTCCGATTTCACCCCAGCCCGTGGTGCCCAGTGCATTAACGTCATTGGGGCCGAAATAGAACTGCACAGCAGCGATTTCCCTGCCGTCAATGTCCGTGGTCGGCAGGGTGACATCCATGCCGAAGCGCATGTTGATGGTGGTGTCCTCTTCGTTGACCGGAGGGAGGCTTCTGAGTTTGCCTGAGTTGAAGCCCAAATCCGAGCCCACAATGGCAGAGAAATAATTTTGCTTGAACGCCACCCATTCAACGGGTTCCTCAATTTCAGCCTCGTCGTCGCGGCCTTCATAGAGATAATCGCGGCCGTGGCCTTGTTCACGGTAGTATATGCTGCTGCGTTGGCGTTCCCATTCCAGGCCTTTTTCGTTGTGCCGGCCATCGGCTTGCCATTGAAACCCTACTTCGCCTCGGGCATCTTTAAACCGCGCCTGGACATCGAGGAGGTAGCCATCAAGGGTATAGGTGAGTTCACGCAAGGGACCATCACCGCGCGCGGCAAGCACGACCCTTTCGCTGGAAGATTCTACAACGTCGAAACGCTGGTTGTAAGACCCTTCACCCCGAGCGACCCAATTGATGTCAGATCCATCTTCGGTCCAAAGCTGAATGGGCTCTTTGCTCCAAAAGTCCAAGTAACCGTCTTTGAGTTTGGCCTTGACGAGGTTGGCGCCATCGGTAGAAATTTCTACGTCGAGTTCGTCGGTTGACAGCAGCACCGTTTGTGCCACATAGGTGCTGTCTGCGTCATTGAGGCCCTCGGAGTTGGGCAAGTCAATGACCTCTTCAGGCTGCTCTGGTGCAGGAGCTGCAGCGGTGTTGGTGTTCTCCGTTACTTCGGGAACAGGCACGAAATACAGCTGATACACGATGACCATCGCGAAAATCAGCAGGAAACCAGTGATGGTGTTGCGGTCCATTGGGCGGCAAACTTACGGGTTCACCACGCGTGAGCGAGGTCATTCATCCACAGTCCTTTCACTTTCATGGCTTGTTCGAGGATATCCCTCACACAACCAGCGCCTCCAGCCAAAGGACTAACGTAGTCTGAGACGGCCCGAACTTCTGGAACTGCGTCGTGGGGACAGCACGCCATTCCGGCAGCTTTGAGCACAGGAATGTCGGGTATGTCATCTCCCATGTAGCAGACTTGGTCGACGGTCAAATTCCAGCGTGCACAGAGCGATTCGAAGGATCCGAGTTTTTCTGAAGCTCCCATGATGACTTCTTGCACGCCCAATCCGTTCATCCGTCGCACCACTTCTTCACTTCGTCCTCCTGAAATCATGGCAAGCCGGACCCCGCATTTGGTGGCATGTTGTACGGCATAACCGTCTCGGGTACTTGCGGTCCTGACTTGTTCGCCTCCGGGCATGAGGAATACAGTGCCGTTTGTAAAGACACCGTCGTTGTCAAACACAAAGGCTTCAATCTGTTGGAGCCTTTGCTTGAAAGGGCGGGAGGAGGTCGTATCCATGGTGGTCTAAAATGCGGTTGGTCAGGATGCGGTGCAATGCGGCGAGTTCGGCCTGCTTTGCTGTGCCTCCTGCAAGAGCTGCGGTCTGCTGTGTTAAGGTGTTTCTGTCGTTCCGTGCGGCAGGGCCAGACACGGTGCTCAGGGCATTGCCTTTCAGGGCGTTGTCTACACTCTCTTCCACAAGAGGAGCCAGCATGCTCAGTGTGAGCTGGTGCGTTTCGAGGTAGGCTTCAACCGTACCGATCCAAGCTGCCGACAGGTTGCCTGCGAGAACGGCTCCGAGGTGCAAAGCGCGCCGGGAATCTGCCGTAAGCGCGAATGCTTGGGGACTTATGTTCTGGGCCCAAGCGAGCCAATCTGGGTTGTCCGATTCTACGGCTAGGGGCATGGACTCCCAGTGGGGAGATTGGCCTTTCATGAACGTCATGGGGGGCCACATCACCGCGCGGTCTTGCGCCGGGACGGGCAATGCGTCCAGGGGCACGGCGCCAGCATGGTGGGCCAACAGCGTACCTGGTCTGAGTCCTGGGGCCACGTGCTGTGCCACTTCTGCAATGGCGCCATCTGGAACGGCGATAAAGACTGCATCAGCCGCTTCAGGGGCCTTCCAATGTCCAATGTCCCGAACAAAATCTGATGACGTTCGGCTCCACCGGATGGTGTCGATGCCGATGCTGTCTAGCCGGTCCGCCCAATGCTGACCCAATCGCCCCTGTCCTATGACGTGAGCACAGCGGATCATGCCGCTTTGTTTTGGGCGGGTCTTGGACGCTGGCTTTTGCGCCGTTGTCGCACCGCCATCAGTGCGCCTCCCGTCATGATTAAACAACCCAACCACAGCAGGTTGATTTGAGGGAATACGGTGGCTTGCATGACGATGAAATCTCTGCGGATAGAGAGGTTCTCCCAGACGACGGTTTCAAACGTGGCTTCGGCGGGACGAAAGCCATCGATGCGCAGCTTGACGCCACGGGTTTCAAGCGTGACCATGTCGGGAATAACCAGGCTGTCTCGAACGATGTACAGTGCTGTGAAGTTGGTGTCAGCACCGCCACCAGACAGCCGGAAGTGTGCGGCGACCGCCAGGTCCTTGTCCAAGAGGCCATACCCGGGCTTTTCTTCGAGGGTGACGGCAGATATGGAGTCCAAGGCCAGCATGGACCTGCCGATGACCAGGCTGTCCCTGCGCATGAGGTCGTGTTTGCGGCCGTCCATCCAGCCGTTTTCATCGGCTTCTGGTTCTGAGACGCGGCCCCATTTGATGTGGGTGTAGAGGTCTCGGTTCCAGAAACGTTTGGTGTCTGGTTCAGGGGCATTTCCCATTTGCTCATTGAGCTGAATCCGCGGCTCTAGGGTGAAGGCGAAGGGACCTGGGATTCCGGCAGACCAAGGTTTGGATTGGTCTTTTTGTCGCTCATTCGGAATGGGAACAAAAGTCCAATGGTCCTCCAAGTCTTCGGTGAACCGGGGAGAGGCAGTATGGTTCTCAGTGCACTGAAACAAGAAACCTTCGTTGGAGACAACCTGTCCTTTGGTGTATGATGCCGGTAGGGTTTCGTAATAGTCCACAGCAAACTTGGCATGGATGCCATCCCTGCGCCGCTCTTGGTAGCACACATAGTAGGGGCCCAGGGCCACAGTGTCTTCTTGCAGGAGCAGCAAATCTTCATCGTTGGACAACGATTCGTTGAGCATCTGCAGGTCTCCGAATCGGTTTTGGCTGATGATGTCCTTTTTGGCATTGGACAGCACTGATCCAAAAATCACAAGGGCAAACCCGATGTGGGCAATGCTCGATCCGGCATGGTCCCATTTGCCTTTGAGTCCTTGGATGATGTAGTCAGCATTTGCAGCGGCAGACCACAGGCAAGCAAAGAGCAAGGCCACGCGCGGCGCTTCCCACAGTTCGAAGCCGTAGGTCCATGAAACGATGGCGGTCAGAACTCCTGCCGACAACAGGCTTCTGAGCAGTTTTAGGAAAAGGCCCTTCCCGCTGTTGCTCTTGTAGCGCAGGTATTGCGTGAATGCGGTGATGCTCACGAACAAGAATGCCAGCGGTATTTGGATGGCGTGGTAGGTGGCGTCGAAATCTGTACCAGGTGCCAAATCGTGTGCGGCCAATTTGCGAGCGAGGTTGCTTCCGGTGGATTGATACAGCCGGTCAAACCATCCGCTAAAGGGCTCCAAGAAGTGGTTAAATACAGGCAAGCTGGTTTGAAAGCTGATGTGAACGGCAGAAGCGAACATGAGCATGCCTCCCACAAACATCCAGAATTCTCTGGTCCAAATGGGGCTTTCGGTGTCGGTACGGGGAAGGTTTTTGAGGTGTCCCCTCAAAACTGCCAAGGCCATGACCAACAGCAGACCCAACGTGCACAAGGCGGGATTGGCCACGGCAATGCCCACGGCCAACGCTGCTTGCAATGCTCCAAATACAACCCGGTCTCTTCCCGGAGGTAAGATCAAGGTGCACAACAGGGCACAGCACGCCAACAAGAATCCCAGAAGCTGTGGCAAAATGCCACTGTCCACAAAACTGTGGACAGAGGTGTCGCCTAAGATTCCACTTTTGGTCAGGAATGTGCTGTAGACCACCAGCAAAAAGCCCAAAGCGATCATCAGGTATGTGGCGGTGACGGCGGTACCCGGTTTGGCCTTGTTGATCAACAGCAGATGCGCACCTGCGACCAAAACGAGCCAGGGAACCAGGGAACTGTTCTCGACCGGATCCCAGGCCCAGAATCCACCGAAGCTGAGGGCTTCATAGGCCCAAGCGCCTCCCATCAAGATTCCTGCCCCGAGAATGGCAACACCAAAAAACGCCCATGGAATGGCCTTTCCCATCCATGTGCGGTGGTCTTGCGTCCAGAGTCCAGACACGGCCAGAGCAAAGGGCATGAGCGTGCTGGCGAAACCCAAGAACAAAGTGGGAGGATGGATCACCATCCAGTAGTTCTGAAGGAGTGGGTTGAGACCCTGTCCGTCTGCGAATTGAGGAATAAGGCTCAGGTAGTCGGGATTCAATGTCCAAGGCAACCCATGGTTTTGGGGTGCTTCTCGCAACAAGAGAAAGGGGTCGAGTCCAAATTGGAAATCACCAAACCAGAGCCCCAAGAGCATGGAGCTCAATCCGGTGAGCACGCCGGCATGGATGGCCATGACAGGGGCCTCGAGTTTGCCGGGTTGGCGCCTCAAAAAGACCAGGGCCAATACCAACATCCAAAACATCCAGAGCAGAAATCCACCTTCTTGCCCTCCCCAGAAACTGGCCAAGACAAGACCTGGTGACATGGCGTCATTGAGGTGCTTCCAGATGTATTCGAATTCATACCTGTGGCAGAAAATCAGGAACAGCATCAATGCAATGGCCGCGAAGAGTCCAGCGGCTTGGGTTCGGAAGCCCCACCGGCCGAGCTTCAACCAATGGTCTTCGTTGTGGCGAACGGCTTTGGTATAACCGATGGTGGAGGCGATGCCTCCGGCAAAGGCCAAAGCGAGCAAAAGGCGGCCCAATGAGGCGGCCCAGGTCCATTCTCCGGTGTAGGCGATGTCCACGTTGGCGGGTTCTCCGTTGGTTAGTTTGCTGCGGGTGCAGCTTCAGCCAGACTGTGGCTGTCCTCGTTGTACTTACTGGGACACTTCATCAGCATGTCTGTGGCGATGAAGCGCCCTTCCTCAACCTTGCCGTACAGGTCGATGGACTCACTCTGTTCTAGTCCAGTAGGTTTGGATTCCTTGAGCAGAACTTCTCGGGTCTGGCCGTCTTTGTCGGTCATGTGAAACCGGGTTTCAGCCACGGCTTCTTCGGGATCGTATTGCACAGGATGTTCCCTGTCTAGGGTCCCTGAGACTTTGAATTCTATTCCGGGCTCTGCAAAGGCGCGTGCAAAGACAACCGACTCGCTGTTCTGTGTAAAGACACTGAAAAGGGCGCCTAGGAGGACAGCGACAAGCAGGATGACGACGATGTTGAAGCGGCTCATTTTATAGATTTCTGTTTCAACGGGATCAGTGGCTGTCAGTGCGGGCCTCTTCTTCAAGCTTACCGAGTCTTCTGTCCATGCGCCACAGAGATAGGGCGAGCCCGGCGAGGATGATCAGGGCGACGCCCGTGACCACGTGGGCCTTGCCACTTCCAAAGAAGAAGCCTTCAAGGCTGTTCAAAAGGAGGAGTGCATTCATGTCTTCAAAGGGTCAACGCGACAACAGATGGTGGGTGCAGCGGTTCATCCGGAGGCGCAAGGTGTACATCCAATAGCACAGGGCGCCCCATCCGATCACGGCTGGATAGAAGACCGCCCTTAAACTGTTGTCGAGATCGTAGCTGTTGAAACCGGGATTCCCGTCTTTGCCGGGGTGGAGGCTCTCCGTGTAACGGGGGAGTACCATGAGCAAGATCACCAGCATGACAAATGCGAAGACGTTGTACACGGCGGCAAGCCTGCCAACCCTGTCATCATCGCCCATGGCTGCCCGAAGGATGAGGTATCCTGAATACAGAAGGACGGTGACCAGCGCACCATTGAGCTGAGGGTCAGAAACCCACCATGCTCCCCAAGTCCAGCGTGCCCAAAGGGAACCAGTGGCCAGTCCGAGTAATCCGAAGACAAGGCCTGTTTTGACGGCAGCTTCGGCGCGCATGTCCCACTGAATGCTGTCTGTTCGCAGCTGCGCCAGAGATGCCACAAATCCGAGTCCCATGATGAAAAACATGGCAAACCACATCGGAACGTGCCACAGCAAATTGCGGATGCTTTCCATGATGTTGGGTTGGTAGGGAAAGCTGAACCCCAATTCCGGGGCCTTTGGAAGGGGGGCACCAGCGATGAATGCTGGGGGAACATCTCCTTTTGCGGCTTCTTCAACGAAGCAGGCATTGCCCAGGAAGAGTGTTCCCGAAGCAGGCGTAAACAGGTATGCGTCCAGTGCCCGGGAAGGCATGGATGGAGGGATGTTGACCGAGATTTTTACGCTGTGCGGCGAGACTTCCAAAACCTCGGTTTGGATGAGCTGGTCTCCACTGCGCAGCACCACTTCAAAGGCTTCGGGCAGGTCTTCGGTTTCTGCAAAAGGTTGACCTACCGCTGTGAGGATTACAGACTGCCCGGCAATGGTCAGTTGGGAAGGGGTGGCGGAGACAAGGCCGGGTTGCAACGGGGTTGAAAAACCGCGAACGATGACATAGGCCAAGAGCAGGATGCTGCCGCCTTTCCAAAACCAATTCCAACCGCCTTTCATGCCCGCCAAATGTAGGGGAAGAGAATACACGCTATGGTGGCGGTACCAGCGCCCAATGCCCCCAAAAAGAGCGGGTATTCCACCAACATGGTCCAAGGTTCATCGGCCAGAGCACCCCGCGTAAGCCGTGTGGCCAAGATGAGCTGGGGCAAGAGCAGGGGCAACCCAAGTACTGCGGCCAGCGCACCACTTCCACTGCGCACTTGCGAAGCCACCGCCGATACAAACACCAAGGTGGTCGTCATCGACAACCCGCCGAGCCAAGCACCCAACACCAAGAGTCCTGGTTTGCCCGGAGATTCAATGCCTTGGGGCCAACCTAAAAAAAGCAGAAATGCACCCAGCACCACTGCTGTCAGGGCTGTCGTGGTCAAAACCGCATGAAACAGCTTGCCCAAAATGAGACCAAGTGGAGAGGCTGTCCATTGCAAATAGCGGCGAACATTGGACCGCTCGCGGTCAAACAAACGGCCAATGGCAGTGAAGCCGCTAAAAAGGTGAACCAGCCACAACATCGCGGTCCACGCTGCGGCACCGGTATGTTGGTCAGAAGCTTGGAATGCCACGTAAACCGATGCGACAGCAAACAAACCGACAGCAGCCAGTTGGTGGCCTTGTCGCCACTCGAGTTGCCATTCAAGCCGGGCTACCGTTCCTGCCGTAGTCAGCGTTTGGAAAACGGCCCTCATTACTTTAGCCTGAGGCTCGGGATGTTGGAGGCCACCTTGCAGAACAGCTCGGCCATGTTGCGGGCATCGTCGATGGCCCGGTGCTCGGTGCCAGACCAATTGATGCCTTCTTCTTCCAATGCCTTTTTCAGCCCCACCTGGTTTTGGGACTTCTTCCATTTCCCAAAATGCTTCTGGAAGCAAACATGGGCGTCCAGCCAATCCAGTTGCATGTCATGGAGTGCCGCATCTGTAATCAGTTGGCGCTTGTCAAAGTCACCCCAGCTCATGGGGATCACGTCTGCCTTTCCGACGCCCATCCAGTCTTCGTAGTCCTCCATGACTTCGTCGAATTGGGGAGCGAAGTCAATGTCGGATTGCCGAATGGAGGTGAGGGAGGTACAAAACTTGCTGATGACAGGGTGGACCAAAGGCCTCACAAAGGCGCAGTACTCAGAGACAATTTCTAGGTCCGCGTTGACTTTGACTGCTCCTACCTCTATGATTTCCACCCGCTTTGGACGGCTTGTCCGCCAGCACGTGGCTTCGAGGTCATACAAGATGAATGCCTTCTCCATGCTTGGCGAAGATAGCTTGGACGCAGTGGGCGATGCAGGATGTTGGTCGTTGTTTGGAAGTTGGAGGGCGCCGCTGGGTGTCAGCGCTCTTGTGCAGAGGCCCAGGAACTTCCTGAATGGCATTCCAAACTGTGTTTGTGAATGATGTGCTCGATGGCTGCGTCGCTTCCTGTTGGATCATACTCGCTCTTAAGGTCGTGGCCAAAGAGGCGGGCGAGTCCTTGCCACATAAAGGCACTCAATCGGCCCTTCAACTCTTGCACAACCCCAAAAGTGGTTTGGTTGGCCTGGCGGTCAATGAGTCGAATGAGGATCACACCTTCTCGAACTGTCAATCGCCGCAACTCTCCTTCAAACCGAACTTTTAGGGCGTCCTCCCTTGCTTGAATCACGGCTTTTCGCTCCTTCGCCGATGGGATTCCTTCAAGTTCCATTTCTAGGCTATCCATCGCCAGACCTGCATACGCAGCATAGGGCCACACCTTGATTACCCTCTTTTCCAGGCGGTTGTAACGCTTTGAACCAGGTGGGGTGCGGTGGCCTGCTGGAATGCTTGGACCGGGCTGAATGACGGCTTCATCCAGATGAACCATGGGGGGCAGACTGTCTGTTTGGGCTATGCCGTGCACAGGTGCCAAAGCCACACAGAAGAGGGCGGCTAGGCAGAAAAGGGCACGTATGATTTGCACGGACATGGCGCCTTTTGAACGTAAAACGCGCAAAAAAGTTGCTGTGTCATTCTGCGAAACGTCCCCTCCAGGCTTTTCCTGTGCTTGGTTCTGAAGTTGTTCCAGGGTGCTGGCTATCTGCTGTGTGGTCTGCTGTCTCTAAGACGGCGGTAGCAGCGGACCAATTGAGCGGAGCTTTGCGGGCTTCGTTGTAGGCCGTAAACCTGGCAGCGTCGAAGTGAGTAGAGACAAATCCAGTGTCGAACTTCCCGGATACGAAAGCGGGGTGGTCGAGCACGAAGCGTCCGAAATCTAGTGTGGTTTCTACCCCTTGGATGGTGTACTCGTCGATGGCCCTGCGCAGCCTTTCGATGGCCTGGTTGCGGTCCATGCCATGGGCACAGAGCTTGGAGATCATGGGGTCGTAATAAATCGAAATGTCATCTCCAGTCTCCACGCCGGCATCCACGCGAATCCCAGGACCTTGTGGCGCAATGTGCGCGGCGAGTTTGCCTGTAGAAGGCAGGAAGCCTGCAGGCACGTCTTCAGCGTAGACCCTCAGTTCAATGGCATGCCCTTGGATACTGAGCATTTCTTGGGTCAGCCTGAGGACTTCTCCCTGAGCAATTCTGATTTGCTCTTCTACCAGATCTACCCCGGTGATCATCTCCGTGACGGGGTGTTCCACTTGAAGGCGGGTGTTCATCTCCAGGAAGTAAAAGTTCCGGTTGGCATCTACCAGAAACTCAACCGTCCCCGCACCTATGTAACCGCATGCGGCTGCGCAATCCAGCGCACATTGGCCCATTTGCTGACGGAGGGGGCCATCGAGCAGGGCACTGGGGGCTTCTTCGACAACCTTTTGATGGCGGCGTTGAATGCTGCATTCCCGCTCATACAAGTGCACGCCATTGCCGTGTGCGTCACAGAGCACTTGAATTTCAATGTGGCGGGGTTCGGTGACGAAACGTTCCAAGAAGACGGCTCCGTTGCCAAAGGCGCTGGTCGCCTCACTCATGGCACGCTGTGTTTCGCTGCGGAGCTGGTCGGGGTCGTGCACCACGCGCATGCCTTTTCCGCCCCCGCCAGCGCTGGCCTTGACCATGACGGGAAATCCGATTTCTGCGGCCAGACGCTCTGCTTCGTCCAAGTCAGTGATCTCCCCTTCGGAGCCGGGCACCAACGGCACACCCTGCAACGAAACCGCTGCTTTGGCCGAGAGCTTGTCGCCCATAGTCTGTATGCTGCTGGGACGGGGGCCGATGAATGCGATCCCGGCATCTTCTGTGGCTTGGGCAAAAGCCGCGTTTTCGCTCAAGAAGCCGTACCCAGGATGGATGGCATCTGCACCTGTTTTGTGGGCGGCTTCAATGATGCGCTCAGGAATCAAATAAGATTCGGCTGCGGTGGCAGGGCCAATGTGCACGGCTTCGTCAGCATACCGCGCAAAGGGCATGTCGGCATCGACATCGGAGTAAACAGCAACGCTTTGGAGTCCCATGGCTCGCACGGTTCTCATAATGCGCAACGCAATCTCGCCGCGGTTGGCGATCAAGACCTTGTGAATGGGACGATGGGATACAGTACTGGGCATGGCCCCACAAAAATGCGCGATTCAGCGCAAGGGATAGCGCCTTGCGATCAAAGCTTCAAAAACCCGGTCGGGTAGAACCCGTTTGAGCCGGATGGCCAGCCGCTGAAGGGGGGGAGCCACAGTGACATACAGAGGGGGCTTCTTTTGGTCCAAGAGTTTGAGCACGGCTCTGCCCATGTCTGCAGGGTCTTTGGCATGGGCTACCTCTGCGTTTACAGCGTCACAGACGGCATCGAAGCCGGGGTTGACGGCGTGGTTGGGGTGGGCGACCCTGAGCCTGTTGGCGTTGATGGCCGTTTTAAAATCTCCCGGCCTCAGCACGGTCACGCGTACCCCATGACGGGCGAGTTCCATGCTCTGTGCTTCCGCGATCAATTCCACAGCGGCTTTGGAGGAACAATAGACTCCGCGGAAGGGCAGTCCGACCACTCCTGCGACACTGCCTACATGCAGCAAATGCCCCTCAGAGGCGATCAAATGTGGTATGGCCGTTTTGCTTACTGTATGCAGGCCCACCACGTTGGTGCGGTACACGGTCAGCAATTCATCTTCCGTGGTGTCGCCCATGGCGCCCATCATGCCTATTCCCGCATTGTTGATCACGGCATCGATGCGCCCCTCTTCCGATACGATGGTAGATATGGCGGCATCTACTGTAGCGGGTTGGGTCACATCGAGGGCGATGCTCCCTGGTTTTCCAGGGAGGGGGAGGCTGGTTTCGGAGCTGCGTCCTGTGCCCCAAACGCGGTGTCCTGCTTCGGCAAGAACGCGTGCGATGGATGAGCCAATCCCGGTGGTGGCACCGGTGACAAGAACGACTTTGGCTTGTCGGTGGAAGTCGGTTCGCATGGGAAAAAAGAGAGGGCAAGCGATTCCCATCGCACCGCTACGACCACCGTCCCTTGCTGCCTTCCGGCCCTGGGGGGTTTGGTGGGAGCTGGCCGTGGGAGACTTGCCCTCCGTGGACAAAGGTAGGACAGTGATGGTTCCATTGTACACCATGGATGTCGATATTGGGCCCGATGAACGACAACATCGAGAAGCACACTGCCAGGCCTGCAGAAGCTGGGCCCATGCGCAAGGGGATTCCATCTTTCTTGTTTGGACATGCTGCGGCAGGAGCCGGTTTGGTGTTGGTCGGGTATCTGCTGGCCTACATGATTCGGTTCGAAGCATTGCTCGGCCAATGGAGCACCCCTTTTGTGCTCACCGTTGTCGTGTCCGTAATGGTGATGGTGTTGCTTTCAGTGCGAAACGAAGAAGGGACCCTGGACTTTGGTCGGGCATTTGGTTTGTCCTTGTTGGCTGGATTTTTAGCGCGGTTGGGATACAACATGTTCATGCTGTTGCTGTTTCACGCGATGAGACCAGACCTGGTAGAAGCATACGTCGAACTAGTTGTGCGCAAGTCAGAGGAGGCTTTGGAGGCATTGAATATTGGAGGCGTGTCAGAAGAATGGGGAGGGATGGTAGAATTGTTCAAGGAATCCACGCGCAATTCCCTTTCATGGGGTGGTCAATTGGTGGATGCCTTGACCAGCTTGGTCTGGCTGGCATTTTTGGCGGCCATTGTCTCCCTCATCCTCAAACGTCGGTTGCCAGATGATGGCAGCTTCCGCGGCTGAGCTTTACCTTGCAGAAGTCCCATGGACACCGATCAACTGACATCTCCCACACGTCCTGAATGCGATTTGAGCATTGTGGTTCCTCTTTTCAATGAAGAAGAGAGTTTGCCCGAGCTCATGTCTTGGATCGACCGCGTTTTGACGGGGCGGACCTACGAGGTGGTGTTTGTGGACGACGGCTCGTCTGATGGCTCTTGGCAGGTGGTACAAGGCCTCAAGGAGCGATACAGCAACAAGGTGGTGGGCATCAGTTTTGCCAGGAACCAAGGCAAGAGCGCTGCGCTTCACACCGGTTTCAAGGTGGTCAAGGGCAAGGTGGTCATCACCATGGATGCAGATTTGCAAGACAGTCCGGAAGAAGTCCCCGAATTGGAGCGGAGGATCTTAGAGGAGGGATATGACTTGGTGAGTGGCTGGAAAAAGAAACGCCACGACCCCATCACCAAAACCGTACCTACAAAGCTGTACAACTGGGCCACCCGACGCGTCAGTGGGATTCACCTGCACGATTTCAATTGTGGACTGAAGGCTTACCGCAGAGAGGTTGTCCAAGCCGTTGAAGTCAATGGTGAAATGCACCGGTATATTCCGGTGTTGGCCAAGCAGGCTGGATTTTCCCGCATAGGAGAGCAGGTTGTGCAACACCAAGCCAGGAAGTACGGCACCACCAAATTTGGTTTGGAGCGCTTTGTCAACGGCTTTCTAGACCTCCTGACCATTGCTTTCTTGGGCCGTTTCGGTCACAAACCGATGCACCTGTTTGGCGTTCTCGGCTCCCTCATGTTCGCGGGCGGCTTTGCCCTCTTTGCAGGTATCGGCGGATATAAGCTTTGGGCCTTGTATTCAGAAGTAGCAGCCCGAAACATTGCAGACATCAGCGCCTTTCACCTTGCCTTGGCATTCATGGTCATGGGGCTGCAGTTGTTCCTGGCGGGATTCGTTGGGGAACTGGTGACGCGCAATGCGCCCAGCAGAAACGTCTATCTGCTCAAGGATACCCTCTAAGCGTTTACGGTGGGCGTTGGGTTAGGCAATGACGCCGCTTCCCAGCACCTCTTCTCCAGTTTCAACATCGTGCCATGCGGCAAATTGTCCGGGTGCAATTCCAGATTGAGGCTGGTCAAATACCAACGTGTACCCAAAGTCCGTTTTTGTGAGCTCTGCGTCCTGTAGCTGCTGGCGGTAGCGAAAACGAGCGCGAACCTGCATGCTGTCCATGGTCTCTGCGGGAGCGCGGTCAGGACGGATCCAGTGCACATTGGATGCGGTCATGGCCAGCCCTTTGCGGTGAAGACCAGGGTGGCGGTCGGACTCCCCGACGAACAACGCGTTGGTCTCCATGTCTTTGCCAATCACAAAAAGCGGCTCCACATGCCCACCAACATTGAGCCCGCGGCGCTGACCAATGGTAAAGAAATGCGCTCCAGGGTGTGTCCCGACTTCGCGGGCATGGCCCAAATTAAAAACGGGCCCGTCCCAAGGATGTTGGCCTGCCATGACCCCTTCGGAAGGGATTTCAAGGATGGGACCCTCCTGTACTTTGAGCTGTTGTTGTAAGAAGTCGGGCAGCTTGACCTTCCCCACAAAACAAAGGCCTTGACTGTCCTTTTTTTGGGCCGTTGGCAATGCTGCTTCTTCTGCGATGCGCCGGACTTCAGGCTTCTGCAATTCACCCACAGGAAAGAGGGCGTCTGAAAGTTGCTCTTGGGTGACCTGACACAGGAAGTAGCTCTGGTCCTTGTTCGGGTCTCTTCCTGCCAACAGCTGGTGCTGTCCATCTGATGTCGTGGCCCTTCTGCAGTAATGACCAGTGGCCACAGCGTCGGCGCCCAATTGGTGGGCCGCCTTTCTAAAGAGGTCGAACTTGATTTCTCGGTTGCACAGCACATCGGGATTGGGCGTGCGGCCCGCCGCATACTCTGCAAACATGTGGTCCACAATGCGCTCCCGATAAGCGTCGGACAAATCGATGACTTGAAAAGGGATGCCCAAATGTTGTGCGACCAAGAGGGCATCATTGGCATCGTCTACCCAAGGGCAGGCATTGTCGATCGTCACAGAGTCGTCGACCCAATTGCGCATAAAGATGCCGATCACTTCGTGGCCTTCTCGTTGCAATTGCAATGCGGCCACGCTGCTGTCCACACCACCTGATAGGCCCACTACAACGCGCATGGTGCGAAACTACAACGGGGCACCCGCGAAAGAGTGGTCACATCTTTCGATATTGAGCCGAACCGGCATGCGCTTTGCTTTTTTGTGAATGAAGCCTAAGCCGGGGCAACCAATTGTGGAACGATTCGTCATTTCTCCGTCCAACCTTCCGGACCCCGATACCCTTCGGGCTTGGGTAAAATCTGCTCAGGCTGGAGAATCGGAGGGCCAAAGGTTGATCTACGAAACGTTTGCGGGTAAGATGTTGCTGGCCATCCGCCGGTACATCCCCGGTGAGCAGGAAGCGTTGGACGTGCTGCAGGATGGATTTATAAAGGTGTTCCGCAATGTTGGTGGATACACTTTTAGAGGTTCGTTCGAAGGATGGATGCGGCGCATCATGGTCAACATGGCCATTGATGCATTGCGTTCTTCCAAGCAACTGCAGTTTGTAGGAGAGAGTGAGGAGATGTTGGACGTGTTGTCGGCAAAGGAGACAGAGCAATCTGAACCTGAGTGGGCCACATTGGATCATAAAGACATATTAGAGGCTATGGAACAGTTGACGCCCATGTACCGGGCGGTGTTCAACTTGTACGCTATTGAGGGCTACGCGCACAGAGAAATCAGCACGCAGCTTGGAATATCAGAGGGGACGTCCAAGTCAAATTATGCAAAGGCCCGCCGCAACTTGCGAGAGTTGTTGCGAGAGAAATTGAGGAAACAGTGAGTAAGGACCGAGAAGAAGAAAAAAAGCGCGGAGCTGCCGGGGGCGGTTTTGAGCAGGGCATGCGTTCAGCATTGGAAAAGGCGCCGGGTATGGCGGCTCCCAGTTGGTTGACCATGCAATCAGCCATGGCAGGGGGTGCTGCAGGAGGTGCGGCAGCGGCTTCATGGCGTTGGATCATTGGCCCGGCTGCTGGTGCGGCTTTGATTGGTGGCGCACTTTGGCTTTCGGACCCCGTCTCTGAACAGGCAGAAGCGGATGGTTCACCCGAAAGGGTAGACCCCGCAGTTGCAGAGGGGGATGCAGTAGAACCATTGGAGTGGTTTGAAGATGACGCCGCAGCAACCCATGAGGTATGGAGCATTGAAGGAGCGTCGGAGATAGAAGTTGTGAAAGCTGTGGAAACCAGCATTGAGGCGCCGTCTGAAGGTCAATCTGCCGCAGGCGATGGCTTTTCTGCTGAAGAACCTTTGGCAGATGTTGAGTCTGAGGCACCAGCGGAATCATCCCCTGACGCCTCGGCGTCCGCAGTCAATCCAGAGGCAGACGAGAAGTCGGAGGATTGGGCCGATTTGCCCGTCGAGAAGCTCGCGGCATTTGGAGTGGACATTGATGCCGCCTGCGTAGGAACCGAAATCGGATTCAGGATGGCCAAGCCCCTGAAGGATGTGCGCGTGCTTTGGAATTTCGGTGATGGCCAATTCAGCAGTGAAGCGTCTCCACAACATGTGTTCGATGCACCGGGAACCTATGACATCACACTGAGTGTCACGCGGATCAGCGACGGGTTGATTCGGACCAGAACCATCGAAAACCTCGTGACCATTCATCCCATTCCACGGGCTGACTTTACCTGGGAAGTTCCGGCCATGTCAGAGCAGCATCCTGTCATCCGTATGCGGAACAGAAGCCGCGATGCGAGCAATGCTACTTGGATAGTGGACGGAGAAACCGCTCAGGCGGGGGAGTCCGCCGCCTTTGAATTGGGACGCACGGGGGAACACATTGTCCAATTGGTGGCAAGTTCGCCCCATGGATGCCAATCGGTTGCCCGCCACAACATCGAGATTGGCAACCGCTTCGGAATTGGGGGCTCGGGGAGATTCAGCCCCGACGGCGACGGCAGTTATGACCGATTTCTGCCGCGTGGTTTGATTCAGTTGGAATGGCCCTTTGTGTTTCGCATTGAAGACAAAGAGGGGCACATCGTATTTGAGACCACCGAGCCCAGGGCATGGGATGGCACCCTTCCCGGGGACGAACGCGCCCGACCCGGACAGACTTTTGCGTGGACTGCAGTCATTCAGGGAGAAGTCGGACCGTCTTACTTCTCCGACGAAGTGGTGATTGAATGAGGCTAGCCGTGCCGTGGAGAATTGAAAGGAATTGAAGTCGGAAGCAACGTAAGGACTTGACTGTTTGTTACATATTTGCTGTACCTACACCGCCATGAAGCCGAACCGTTTTCCATGTTCTTTCAGATGTGCATTCCAGGGATTGTATTTCCTTGGAATCCTGTTTCTGTCAGCCCCCCTCTATTCCCAAGTGATCAGCATCGCTGATCCCGATTTGGATGCATGTAGCGGACAGTTTTACGACGATGGTTTGAATGTGGGCCCTTATGCCGACCAGAATCACACAATCACCATCTGTCCAGATACGCCGGGCGAGGTGGTGTCCGTGAGTTTTTCTTCTTTCGATCTTCAGACCAATCCCAACCCCAACAACAACGACTTCCTATTGGTGTATGATGGCGCCAGCAACAATGCTCCCCTCGTTGGTCAGGCCTTTGGCAACTCCTTGGAAGGGGTGACCATCACGGCGTTTGAGACCAACCTGACGGGGTGTCTCACGTTTCAGTTGGTGGTGCAGAATGGGGCGACGGGCGGAAATGCAGGTTGGGAGGCCGAGGTCAATTGTGCATTGCCCTGTGGCGTGGTGACCAGTGCCTTGGATTTAATGGCACCCACTCCAGATGTGAACACGCCAAACACAGTGACAATCTGTCCGGGAGGCGAAGTGGTGGTGGACGGTTCGAGCTCTGTTGAGGCTCCAGGGGGACTGCCTCTCGAATCATGGATTTGGAATTGGGGAGATGGAACATCAGAATCGAACCCGACTCCTGAAGCCAGCCACACGTTTCAAGAAACAGGGGAATACTTCATCACGTTGTATGTAGAGGATGAAAACGGATGCACGAGTGTCAACTTGTCTCCGGTCCAAGTTTTGGTCAGTCCAGTCCCGGATTTTGACATCATCTTCGAGCCCACAGTCTGTGTGGATGTCCCCACGGTCATGGACGCCACAGGATACACCACGGGGTCGTGGACTTCGATCTTGCCCCCCCAGGTGGCTGAGGAGGAACTCCTGACCGACTCTTTGTTCGGTATTCCCCAGACGAGTCCCTTGGTGCTCGATTATTTCCCGAGTGGGTCAGAGGTGACGAGCTGTACGGATGTGCTGTCCATTTCATTGAGCATGTACCACACGTATATCGGTGACTTGACGGTGTATGTGGAATGTCCCAACGGCCAGCAACTGCTTTTGTTCGAGAATGGGGCGAGCGGAGGAGCAGACCCATCAGGTTGCATGTTCCCGGATCTTGGGAGCAACAACCTTGGGAACCCCGTAGCATTGGATCCCTATGAATACACGTGGACGGAAACCGCGGAATGGATCATCGACGACCCGGATAACCCGTTCTATGATGTCGATGCATTCGCCGATGTGCCGGCGGGGGAGTACGCGCCGTGTGGCTCCTTTTGCGACTTGATTGGATGTCCCTTGAATGGAGAGTGGCAGTTGGTCTACGTAGACAATTGGCTGCAGGATGAAGGATATGTGGAGGGGTGGTCTATGGAGTTCGATCCCGACTTGTTGCCGGACGTGACCGTTATCGAACCATCGATTGGATTGGGGGTGGATTCCTCGTATTGGGACGTCACCATCGGCACGGACGGGGTGGTGGCCGTGGACGGAGCGGCGGACATCCTAGATCTGGAATTTGATGTTCCGGGCTTTTACAACTTTGAATTCGCTGTGATCAACAGTTTTGGATGCCCATTTGATACGACCATTGCGATCGAGGTGGTGGATGGACCTGAAGGGGTCTTCACGGCAGGGCCGGACCAAGTGTACTGCTCGGACCCGGTGGTGTTGCAGGGGGACTTGATCACGACAGGGCCTTCTCCATGCGGGGGTGCAGAAGAAGAGGTGACCTATTGTTATTCCAACAATGACAATACCACGTGGCTCTATTGTCCGGATGTGCCAGGGGATGGCACCATGATGAGCGTGTCATTTGCGGCCGGTGAGATTGAGAATTGCTTCTGGGATCATTTATACGTGTACGACGGCAGCACTGCAGCTGCGCCTCTTCTTTTGGATTTGTGTGGGCCTTTTGATGCGGTGAGTGTGACCGCCTCTAACCCGGATGGCTGTCTGCTTCTGGTCATGGACTCGGATATTTCGGTCAGCTGTGAAAGCGGCAGTTATGATCCCATGACGTGGAGCGTATCGTGTGGCCAGGGGCCGGGCAGTTTGATCTGGTCGTGGGAACCCTCTGAGTTCCTCGACAACCCTTTGCTGAGCCAACCGACGGTGACGGATTTTGACGGCACCCCCTTGGAATTTGTGGTATCCGCAGCACTGATTGCGCTCCAGAATTGTGTGATCACCGACACCGTGTTGGTGGTTCCGGGCTTTGAATATGAGGTGGAGCCGGAAGATCCGTCTTGTCTGTTGAATGACGGCACCATAGCGGTCACGATCAATGAGCCAGCATCGGCAGGGCCTTGGACGGCGACGTTGTCTTCCTCGGACACGGTCATCGTGAACCTCCCGTCCGGGACACACACCTTTGACAATTTGGAGGAGGGAGACTATGAATTCGAGATTTCGGATGCGGATGGGTGCACGTATGTGGAAAGCATCGAGCTCGTTGCTCCTGAATCGGCCACGGTCTCCATCAGCCCAGATACCGTGATTTGCCCGGGAGGTCAGGCATTGCTTCAGGCTGAGGTGGAAGGGGACAATGCCTATGTCATGCAGTGGTCATCCTATGGACAATCCGTTGGAGTTGGTGCGAGTTTGATGGCGTCTAATGGGGTCACAACAGTCTATTCTGCAATTGGAATCAATGACTTGGGGTGTGAGAGTGAATCTGCGGATGTGCAGGTTGGCGTATACGATGAGTTCACTATTGGATTGGAGGAATTGGACGTGGTCTGTTTGGGTGATCCGGCGGAATTGACGGCCATTGATTTCACGGGTGGATGGGGTGAAGCCTATGCGTTCACGTGGCAATTCGATGGTCAAACCGTCAGTGCAGGAACGTCGAGTGATTTTTCCTTTGTGCCGCAAGCGACAGGAGAAGCCTGCGTGATCTTGTCCGAGAACTGTACCACTCCGCCGGATACGGCTTGTTTGGAGATCGAAGTGGAGCAACCCGTTGACCTCTTGATTTTGCCAGACACCACCCAGGGATGCGTGCCGGAAGCGATCCAATTTGCCCATTCTTTGGATGAGGCTTTCGTCCAAAGTCAGGCATGGCATTTTGGCGATGGGGGGATGGGAGCGACTGTGTCACCGGTGCACATTTATGAGGAAGCGGGCGTCTATGACGTATCGTTGACAGTGGTGACCAATGCGGGCTGTATCAACTCCGTCATCGAAGACAATCTGATTGTGGTGTTCAATCCGCCGAGCGTGGGCTTTGATGCCGGCCCCCAGCCGACAACAGCACCGGACACCCGGATTGAATTCGAGAGCAGTGTTTCTCCGAATGTCGTCGAGTGGGATTGGACCTTTCTGTTCGGCGTGGATGAGGCGGTGAGCAATGAGCCCAATCCGACCTACACCTTCCCGATGGGCCAAGGGGGAGTGTACCCTGTGACATTAGCTGTTACCGACACCAACCGCTGTGAAAGCCAGGTGACACGAAACATTGAGATCTTCGATTTCTTCAATGTGTTCATCCCGAACAGTTTCACCCCCAATAACGATGGTTTCAATGACCTCTGGGCGGTGTATGGCACGGACATTGATCCGGACCGCTTCGAGTTGTGGGTATATAACCGTTGGGGGGATGAGGTCTTCCATACGACGGACCTCGAGCAGGGTTGGGCTGGTCAGGCTGATGATGAAGTGGTGGATCCCAGCCTGTGGTACTACGCCCTTGATGGGGTCTATGCCTACCGTGTTGTCCTGTATTCCGAGTCGACCAATGAAAAACGCGAGATCAAGGGATACCTCAACTTAAGCCGGTAACGCCTCGGGGTGTTTTTCGGCATGAAAAAGGCCGCCCTCAGGGCGGCCTTTTTTGTGGTTCAGATGACCAGAAGGGGGTCAGTCCCAACTGAGCAATTCATCCATGGTCCCTGTGGCGACGGCGTGGTAACCGGGTCGCGCTTGCTTGTAAATGGCCAAGGCCATGTCCATTTGATCGGTCTCTTTCATGGCGCGGTAAAGGGGCGTCAGGAATTTGCGCCGCCCCACTTCAATCAGGAACGATTCCAACCGGGGATAGGCGGGTTGGTATCCACTGCGCACAGCTTGTTCCATCCAGGCAAAGAGGATTTCGTTGTTTCCTGTGGCTCCGATTTCCCAGGCATTGTCGAGCTCGGTCATGCGCTCCACAGAGGTGTCATCAGCGAGGTTGGACAGGAACCGGTAGCGCTCTTGGTACACCCAGTCGTTCCAAGGCAAATCAGCGGTACTGGTTTCTCCAGCTTCCCAGGCAGCGAGAGCCGCGTCCACATTCTGAATGCGGGGGCTGGATACGGAGGGACAATTGGGAGGCAGGCCGGGACCGTATATCCAAGCGTCCAAGTTGACCGCGGCCAATGTGGTGGGGTCTGAAAGCAGGGTGGTCTTCAAGTAGTCCACGAACCGTTCCGTATCCATGCCCTTGAAGGCGTAGGTGGCGAAGTAGTCGGAGAGCCAGGCATCAAAACGTGCTCGGCCCACGGTCTCTTCCATCAGGCGAATGAAGAAGTACCCTTTGTCATAGGCGATCGCCGTCATGCCGTCATCGGGGTTTCTTCCTTGCAGGTGCAGTTTCAGGTGGGTGTCGTCGGGGTTCAAATCTTGAATGGCATCCACCTCGTCCACCAGGCCTTGGTAGCTCAATGTGGCCAGCATTTCACTGGTTTCTCTCCCGTAGACGGCTTCCATGATGCGCTGCTCAAAGTAGACGGTGAAGCCTTCATTGAGCCAAAAGTCATCCCATGTGGCATTGGTCACGAGGTTCCCGCTCCAGGAGTGCGCCAATTCGTGGGCCACGAGGGCGACCAGAGAGCGGTCTCCCGCGATGATCGTAGGCGTGGCAAACGTCAGCCGTGGATTCTCCATGCCACCAAAAGGAAAGGCTGCAGGCAGGATGAGCAGGTCGTAGCGGTCCCAAGCGTAGGTGCCGTAGAGCTCTTCTGCAGCGAGCAGCAATTGCTCCATTTCGCCAAACTCGTATGCCGCAGCATCGATGAGTTCAGGCACGGCATACACGGCGCACCGCTCACCTACGTCTCGGTATTCCACTTGGCCAGCAGCCAAGGCGAGTAGGTAGGCGGGAATGGGCTGCTCCATTTTAAAGGAGTAGCGGCCATCGGGGTTCATGGCGGTGGGATTCTCGGCACTCATCAGGGCCATGAGGCCTTCGGGCACCTGGACATCGGCGTCATACGAGAATCGAATGCCAGGGCTGTCTTGCACGGGGATCCATGTGCGGGCTAGGATCGCTTGGCTTTGGGTGAAGAGAAAGGGGGCCTTGTCGCCTTGGGCTTCGACCCACAACAATGCGTCAGCACCGGGGTCCGAAGTGTACTGTATGGCCACTTTCTTTGCACCTGTCGAGATTGGTATGCTCAAAGGTCGACCGAGGAAGGGTTGGGCATCACCCAGGGAGAATTCACCAGGCTGGCCGTCAACGCTCACGCCCTCGATGGTGAGCTCGTGGGTGTCAAATACAATGCGCTGTGCGTCAGCCGCCGTTTCGATGTCGTACGTGGCCGTTCCAGAGATGGTCCGGGCGTCAAAGTCGATGCGGGCGCTCCAGTCTAGGTGGACGATGCGGGCCTCTTCAGGGCGGGCGAAACTGTGTTGGTCGGTGACTTGCTTCATGGCGGCAATGCGTTGGGCTTTGGCACTGGGCGTAGTTGAATCGTTGGGCGCTGCTTGATCTGCGCAGCTGGCCAACATGATGGCAGCGGCGATCAAGAGGCCAGAAAAACGCCCCGAATGGTGGTACTGGTTCATGTGGGCAAATTAAGCCCGTGATCCGCTGGCACGCATGGCCAAGACAGACAAGAGCAAACCCAAAGCGCATTTGAGCAATGCGGGGCGTGCGAGGCGCTCAAGGAGGGCTTGGACATCCAGGTCTGGCGCAAATTTCATTTGCCAGGGAATGCCCATCACCAAGATGACAATGTGCCCCAAGATCATGCCTGCACCGATGCGCAGATAGCGCTCGCGGTCCGAGGCGTTTTCGGGCAACGCTTCTGCCATCGCGCCGAGCACGAGTGCGGCAACAGGCATGCCCATCAGGTAACCTCCAGTGGGGCCCGACAAGATGTCGGGTCCGCCATTGTACCCCGCAAAAATTGGAACCCCAGCAACGCCTAGGGCCACATAGGCCAGCACTCCGCTGACGCCGGCGCGCCACCCCAACATCAAAGGCAGCCAGCATACCAACAGCGATTGTAAGCTCAGAGGCAAGCCTTGCTCCAAATCAATGACGATGGGCCCTAAGATTCCCAAGCATACCAGGGTCACCAATGCGGAGATCGGCCAGCGCCAGCCCCTTTTCTCAAGTTGGGATTCAAACATGATCAGCGGCGGTTGGCCGCGCCAGAGCGCCATTCTTGAATCAAGCCCTCAGAAAATGACGCGGTGTTGTTGTTCCGGTCCGCATCGGCCGTCAACCGGCGGGGATCAACTTCCACAGTGCATCCAGGAAAGGAAACTGGAAGGGCCAAGGTGTAGGTAGGGTGTGTCCAGGGCCAGGGCGCGTGCACTTGTTCGCCTTCTGCTAGAGGGCGGTGGCCTTGGGTGACGACCTGTGGAATGTGGTGTTCCATGACGGTTCCATCGGCAGCAGTGATGCGCACGTCAACCGGCAAGGGCAATTTGCCCACCCGCTCGAGTTCGATGTAAGTGCTGTCGGCAGTGATGCGCACAGAGGTCAGCGCCACGTCAACGTGGTGGGTGCTGTTGAGCATGTATTGAAAATAAGTGTCGAGTTCCAATCCACTTTCACGTTCCATGCAGCGCTTGAAGTCCACGGGCCCAGGGTGGCTAAAGGACCATTCCTCGAAATACCGTTTGATGCCGGCATTGCGGGCCTCTTCTCCAATGATGCTGGCCAATTGGTTCATCAACACTTCTCCCTTGCTGTAGGCTCCGGTGCCGTATGCGCGGTTGGTGACATAGTGGTCGGCGTGGGTCGAGAGGGGTTCTTCGTTGCCGTCGCGCACCAGGTTCAAGTATCCGCCATAGGCCCAGTAGTGGGGTTGGTCGCGTGACTCGTTGAATTCTTCGGCCATGAACTCTGACTCGACCCACGAGGTGAACCCTTCGTCCATCCATTCGTGCAGGCTTTCGTTGGTGGCGAGGATGCCTTGAAACCAGGCATGGGCCATTTCATGGGCCGTCACGCCCACCAAACTGCGGAGTTTCCTGTTTCCACGCACCAAGGTGCACATGGGATACTCCATGCCACCATCGCCTCCTTCAATGACGGTGTATTGGGGCCAGGGATAGGGGCCCACGTGTTCAGAATAGTAGAGCAATGCACGTTCTGCAATGGCGGGCAATTCTTCCCAGGCGCCGTAGGATGTGTCGGCTTGACGGATAAAGTGCATCTCAGTGCCGTCGGCGGCCTCGAGCACATCGTGAACGAAATCAGGGT
>Ga0206125_10001190_pt1 | contig 31131 bp, 27 predicted proteins | sample Helgoland_Spring_4_FD_148598 | JGI IMG/M metagenome (GOLD analysis project Ga0206125, IMG submission 148598) | Pelagic subsurface seawater microbial communities from Kabeltonne, Helgoland, North Sea - Helgoland_Spring_Bloom_20160331_1 | ecosystem: Environmental > Aquatic > Marine > Epipelagic ... | reverse complement strand
TCATAAAGTGATGAGGGGGCGCCTATTACTTCAGAATTGAACATATTTAAAGGGGGTGCTAAAAATGGATGGAATCCAAATATGTTCAATTCTGAAGTAATAGGCGTCCCCTCACCACTTTATGAGCACTTGGCAAGTGCTCATAAAGTGAGAAGCCCGGACTGGAATTCTTCTAATTAATTAGCTTAGAGGGGAGTTTTTGCTCAAATAGGGGAGATTTTTAAAAGGGCTTGTGCGATCGAGTTTTGTGGGAAAACGGGGTGTTTTCAGAATCTCCCCTATTTGAGCAAAAACTCCCCTCTAAGCTAATTAATTAGAAGAAATCCAGTCCGGGGTTCTCACTTTATGAGCACTTGCCAAGTGCTCATAAAGTGATGAGGGGACGCCTATTACTTCAGAATTGAACATATTTGAAGGGGGTGTTAAAAACGGATGGAATCCAAATTTGTTCAATTCTGAAGTAATGGTCGTCCCCTCATCGCTTTATGAGCACTTGCCAAGTGCTCATAAAGTAAGAACCCCGGACTGGAATTCTTCTAATTAATAAGCTCAGAGGGGAGTTTTTGTTCAAATAGGGGAGATTTTAAAAGGGTCCGTGCGATCGAGTTTTGTGGTGGCAGAGAGTGTTTTCAGAATCTCCCCTATTTGAGCAAAAACTCCCCTTTAAGCTAATTAATTAGAAGAAATCCAGTCCGGGGTTCTCACTTTATGAGCACTTGGCAAGTGCTCATAAAGTGATGAGGGGACGCCTATTACTTCAGAATTGAACAAATTTTGACTTCACGAAGCCTTAACGCAGGATTTTGTCTGTGTAATGGGTGTCCCCTGTTACTTTAAAATGAACATTATTATACAGAGTTGTCTCTTTTTAATTCTTAACGTACCCGCCCAGCTATTCGAAAACCGCAGAACTGAACACACAACGCGGGTACTCGATTGGGTGTCACGATGGTTCCACTCGCAAGGCGCGCGTGGCTAGAAGCTGGACTCTGCGTCTGGGTCATAAGCGTCGTCATAGCTCAGGGTCCCTGACCCGCCGTAGAGACGATAGTTGCCATTATCGGAGGCAGTCTCAGAACCACCAGGTCCTTCTGAAGAGGGCCCGTAGGTGCACCAATTACCCCCTTTCGGCATCTGCACCTTAGTAGTATGGCTCAGGGCGGGCACATAGTTCTTAGGTAGGCGCTTCCGCAACTTCTCCAGCAACTTCTTTGCGTCGTCCCTCACGTCCAAGGGCAAGCTCATCATGCGTGTCATCTTGTTTTGCCGCTCCATTTGCGCCACGATTTCCTCGATCTTCTCGGGGCACGTCTCCCGCTCCGGCGAGGGGCTCGGCGAGCGCTTCCGCTTTTGGCCGCTTGGCGCATTCGTGGCGTTCTTAGGCGAGTCCTTGAGCTCGGTATCCACCCCTTCCCCAAACGGGTCAAACTCGGCCGGCGGCTCCTCCAGCCCAGCAAGGATCGTGTCGTCCGTCTTCGCGCTCTCAGGATCCGGTACAGGCTGCGTCAGCCACCAGCGGTTGATCGGTCGCCTCGCACCAATGGAGACCATTTGGGTTTCCGGACGGCGGAAAATCGGTTGCGGTAGTGGTAGTAGCGGTAGTAGTAGTAGTAGCGGGAAGAGGACACTTGGATGGAAGCTTTAGGTTTCACCCTTGCGACTTTTGGAATGCCAGATTGCGGCGGGTGGAAACGCGGCGAGAGGTATGGAAGGGGGCGACCTCGACCTGGGTCCGTTGGTCGTGCCCAAGCAGTTTGGCGAACGCCCTGCACTGAACCCGTGGTACGCGTTTGCGGAGGAGCCATCAAACAAGGGCACCAAGCGACCTGCCGAGGGCTCGCCGTCGGAGTGCAAGGAGAAGGAGAAGCGCAGCGCCAAGGCGGAGGGCAAGCAGCCCGCGCACGCCCACGCGTCGTCCAAACCGCCGAAGCCACTGACGGCGGACGAGGCGGCAACGCGGCGCGCCGACAAGGAGGACACGGCCGCTGCGCTGCGTGCGCTCGAGGCCCTGCGCGAGCACGTGCAGCAGCGCGAGAAGGACAACAACGAGTCGTACCACGCCGACGAGTACCCCGAGTGGCGCCTGCTGCCGCGCACGCCGGCCGAGGTGGCGCGCATCGCGGAGTTGCAGCGGATCGCGCGCGAGGCAAACGTGTCCGAGGTGGACCGCGACAAATGCAACGACCCCCGGCGCCAGCTCGCGCGCGGAAATACCCTGCCGCTGAACAAGCTGCTCTCGTGCGACAACGACGAGGAGCTGCAGAATAACGGCGCGGTCATGGTGACCTACGAGGACTTCACGCGCGCGTCCAACGAGCGGGTCGACATCACGCTCATGGGCCACACGGACAGCTACGACCGGACCTACCAGAAGCTCACGCACAGCAACCGCGAGAGCGTCACGTTCGAGTACGCGGTGCGGAACGCCGAGCGGCTCGTGACGTCGGTGCCCGCGTGGAACGGCGACCACCGCCTGACGCCGATGCAGCGGCTGTCGACGGCGCTGATCACGGCCACGTACGACGAGGGGCAGCACATCATGACCAAGGAGTTTAGCACCGGAGACGTCAGCAAGGTGTCCTCGTGCTACCGCATGCACGCCGGCGACCAGACGGAGGTGATCATCAACAACCTGCCCGTCGCGGCGGGCAAAACGCGCGGCACCATTTTCGCGACGATGAGCCACCTCGCCACCAAGGAGGCGTGGGTCGCGACGCGCGCGGGCTTCACGCGGTTCCGCGGGGAGGGCGTCAAGGTGCAGTACCTCGGGCTTAACGCGGTGCCCTTCATCGAGAAGGAGCCTGTCAAGATCGCCCGCGTGGTAATAGCGCTCGTGCCTCCGCCGGTGATGCAGCAGTGGGCGCAGGCGTCGGAGCGGCTGTCGGAGAGCTTTGGCAAGCACGGTTGGAGCACGTGGTGCGGCGTGTTGCCGCCGGGCGAGTCGAAGCGGCACGGCAGGGAACGCAGCCTCCACGACGCGGTCAATGAGACCAAGAAAAAGCACCGCGCGCTCTTCTGGGTGCTCGAGGCGTGCACGCACTCAAGCGCGCAGGCGCTACTGACGGCTCCCGATTACGGCGTGCCGTACCGCATCATCGACGAGGGCACGGGCTCGCACCTGACCGAGCCGCGCACCAAGAAGCCGCAGTCGCCGTGCCGGTTCACCGTGATCTGCAACGCGACGCTCGAGCAGCTCGAGGAGCACACGCAGCAGCAGCCCAAGCACCCGCTGCGCCGCGCGATGGGCGGCGTCAACATGCAGCTGTCCACTTCCAAACACTGCGCGATCGCCACCATGTGCTCGCTGCCGTCGTGGATGCGCCTCGGCGTCGGCCTGTCGATGGCACCGCTCATGCCCCAGGGCATCCTCAAGATCTGCCTGCGCGTGCAGGTGAAGACGCTTTCGGGCACAATCAACAAGGGCTCGGACATGCTCATCACGTCGACCGACGACCTGATCCGGGGCCTCATCCTGGACAACTGCAACTCGGAGATGACCAACACCGAGAAGTCCGACCTTTTCGCCAAGTGCCAAGCCATCCTGGACCGCAACGATCCGAGCATCAGCATCGCCGACAACCTGCAACGGGCCGTCGAGGCCGTGGACAATGACCAGGCTGCGCTGCCGCCTTTGCCGGAGCCGTACCAAGAGGGCGGCACGCTCACGCCTGAGCAGCGCATCGTCCAGGCCGACATCCTGCGCACCCTCCGCGTGTACGGCACGATGCGGCGCCTCTTCAACAACCTGAAGCAGGCGGTCAGCCTCGACCCGCCACCCGAGTGCCCCATCACACTCGACGTCATTGCGCCCGAGAACGTGTGCATCCTCAGCTGCTGCACCACCTTCATCGACCGGCAGAGCGTGGCGCAGCTCGCCAACCAGCGCTGCCCCATGTGCCGCCAGCCGATCACCGGGCTCGCGTCGGCAGAGCAGGCGGTGAGCACGCTCGCGCCCAGGGAGGAGCCGAAGAAGCCGGCGTCGGCGGACGCCGCCGCCGTCTCCGCGCCGCCGCCGGTGCCCGTGGGCGACACCGACGGCCTCGTGGCGGCCTTCAATAGGGCGGCGGGTGCCAAGTGCAACTCGTCGCTCGACGCGGTCGTCAAGTCGCTGGAGCTCGCCCTGCAGTACAAGCCCAAGGGCCTGCGCGTGCTGCTCTGCTGCAACGTCAACGGCAACTCGCGCACGTACAACACCCCGCTCGACGAGACCAAGAACACCGCCAAGTCGTGCAAGTTTTTGCAGAAGGCGTTGCCGGCGCTCACGAGCGTGAGCACCATCGGCAACCCGCGCTCGGCGCAGCAGACGGCGTACAAGAAGGGCGACAGCACCAACCGCCTGCTCATCATCGACACGAGCTCGCGCTCCACCACCATGGCGGGGCTCGACTTTCAGATGACCGACCTGATCCTCTTCGACCGCCTCGGCTACGGCGGCGACATCGAGCTCGCCAAGATCATCCAATCGATCGGCCGCGCCATGCGCGCGCAGAAGAAGGGCGCGGCTGCGGCCAAGGGGGACCACGCCTACTACGCCAAGCACGGCCATTCGCGCCACTCGCCCAAGATGGTGGTCTTCCTCGACAAGTTCCGCCCGGCGTAGTGGGCGTATGGGAGTGTATGTTATGGAATTGCTTTTGTTGAGGAACCAAACCGCACTCTAAACTTACACGGGACCATGTTCGCCTTCCCTCGCGCCCGTCGCCGCTCCTTGAAGTGCTCGAGCGCGCACCACTTGTAGTAGTCGTTCGCCTCGGCCCACCGCAGGTCGTACTTGCGCTGCTTATTGATCCGGCGCTCGCGCCGCTCGATGGCGGTGGGCATCCGTCGGGTGCCCGCGCACTGCCTATCTTTCCTTTGGCACAAGTTGCAGACTTTTATCTAGACGATGCTCTTAGAATGAACGCAAACACACAAACACGCGGACACACGTGTCCGCACTACGCGCGCTCGCCGCGAATGCGACGGGCAAGCTCGATGTCTTTAGGAGCGATCTTCACGCGCTTCGCAGCGACTTTAAAGGCCTCCGGGGTGAGCGCCGTCTCGGGGTTCTCGACCAGGCTGAGAAGGTACTTCTCGGAGGCCTCCTTGAGCGTCTCGACGGCCTCCGACTCGATGGTGACGTCGCCCTTGATGTCCCGAGAGATGTCGCTGACCAGGCGCTGGAAGGGCAGCTTGCGGATCAGCAGCTCGGTCGACTTCTGCTGCTTGCGGATCTCGCGCTGCGCGACGGTGCCCGGCCTGTACCGGTGCGGCTTCTTGACGCCGCCCGTTGCGGGCGCCGACTTGCGCGCCGCCTTGGTGGCAAGCTGCTTACAGGCCTTCTTCATGTTCACGCGGACCATTGGTGGTTCTGGTCAGGGTTAGGGTTAGGGTGACTAACCAGGGACCGTCTACGTTTCCGGACGGTGGGAAAGGGTGGACCATCGGAGGCATGCCAACTATGGAAAGCGATGCACGTTGGTTGGAAGGGGGTGTGGTGGGGTTTCTTGGGTCCTGCCTGCAGGACCGTTTTTTTACAAAAAAACACGCTTTCGCACTCACGCGCTACTCGACGCGTGCTCCGTGGCCGGAATGTTCATCTTCATCTGGATGAAGCGCACGTGGCGCGCGAGCTCGCCCTCCAGGCGGCCCATCAGGTCGGGGTGGCTGGCGAACGTGTGGCGCGCGCGCCGCTCCTTCGCGATGCGCGCGATGATGCGCTTCATCTGGGCGGTTGAACCTCGGGCGGTCACTTCGGCGAACCCGCGCCTGATCAGCTGGTCAGCCTCCCCGATCAGCCGGCTGAGGGCGGCCTCGCGCGGGTTCATCTGATTCAGCGCGACCAGCCACGCCCTGGACTGCTCCGCGAGGTCATGGCGCTCCTGGCGCTCCTGGCGCTTCCGCTCGACCTCCGCCCGCTGCGCCAGGTTAGCCAGGTCGCGGTCCTGGTCGACCTTCGTCTTGAGCCTGCGCCGCCGGCTGAGCTCGTCGCCCACCGTGGGCGGTCCCCGCACTTCCGGGTCCGTGGTGAGGTCTTTCAGGTAGGCCTTCTGCAGGAGGATCGCGCGCAGGAGGCGTTTGTCCTCCTCGCTGACGGCGCGAGCACGGATTGGGAAAACCGGTGCCGCCCGCCGGCGGGCGTCTTGCATCTCCAACCCAATCCGCAACATCTCGTTCTCGAGATGGCCGACGTCTCTCACCAGCCGGAGGTGAATCGCGTCGGGGAGGTACGGAGGAGTGGGGTTGGCCAAGATGGCGCGGAGCAGCTCCCGATTGAAGCTCGCCCGGGCGAACCTGGCGGCCAAGAGCGCGTACTGCTTGTTGGCGTCGTCCGTCCCCATGGTGCGCTTACTGGCGAGCTTAATCCGCTCCTTCAGCAGGTCGCCATACTGCTTGTGCTGCGTGCAGAGGTGAAAGAACCAGTCCTTGGGCCGCGTCGGCTCGTCGGTCCGGCCGGCGCGCCCCGTGTTGGGCGCGCGCGCGTCGGGGAAGACGACGCGCGTCAGCTCTTCCCACACCCCGTCGTCGCACGCGGCCAGGTGCGCCTTGTTGAGGGAGCACCAGCGCGCCGCGGCCCTGCACACGTCCGCAAAGTCGCCGTCAACCAGGCCGAGCAGGATCGAGTGCAGGATGTCCTGGCTTTCCAGCGCCTCCGCCTGGGCGGTGGCCGGGGCCTCGCCCCCCTCCCCCGGCCGCGCCCGGCTCCGGGGCGGCGGCAGCGGGTCGTTGGAGCCGCCCGACTCGGCCTGGTTCGTGCCGGGCATGCCCGTGGGGCACGCGTCCGCGAGCGCGAGGCGGCGCAGGTCGGGGTAGAGCATCGTGCGTTCTTTTTCCTTCCTCACACTGACACGCCGCCCGACACGCCATATTACTACGCGTGCCAAATTACTCAAATGGAAAGGAATGGCGTACCGGTGCACCATCGCGGCGGTGCCCCGCGCGACAAATGCGGGCGCGTGCACAAGGCGCAGAATCGGCGGAGTCGATTGGAACCCGAACTTCCGACGCGCGACGCGCGACGTGTGCGCCGTGACGCGTACCGCTAACCCTCTTCCGGCGTGCCGGTTCGCCGGCACGCGTACCGTCGCGCGCACAACTGTGTACACAATGCGCCCGCCGCGCAACGACCCGAAGCGGCGCAAGGTGCCCAAGCCATTCCTGCGCACGAACTCGACCCTGGTGCAGCGCACGCTCACCAGCGCCCTTGGCATCGCCGCGCCGCGCCGCACGCGCATCACGTTCAGGCCCGTTGGCGACCCGGCGCAGCACCTGCTCAAGCCGCTCGTCGTCGAGCTCTTTTGCGGCATCGGCGGGTGGACCGAGGGCGCGCGGCAGGCCGGGTTCCACACCGTGCTGGCCGTGGACGCCAACATGCAGCTGCTAAAGCTGCACAAGCTTAACCACCCCGAGACCGCGCAGTGCGTGATGACGGTCGGCTCGGAGACCGAGGACGAGCTGGTGGCGCTCATCCGTGCGCACGTGCCGCAGGGGCGCGCGTTCCACCTGCACGGCTCGCCGCCGTGCCAGCGCATCTCGTGCCTGTCGGCCGTCAGAGACTCGGGCCACCACAACGTGGAGGACGGCGTGTCGCTCGTCAACTGGTTCGTCGCGTTCGTGCACCGCCTCAAGCCCACGACGTGGAGCATGGAGGAGGTTCCGCACCAGCAGCTCACCGGCGCGCTGGGCATGGCGCACCAGTTCCACCCCAAGATGCTCGACTTCGTGCCGAGCCTGACCATGAGCGACTACGGCGTGCCCCAGCACCGCAAGCGGTGCATCGCCGGCACGCCCAAGCTCGTGGAGCGGCTGCGCACCGACGCGTCCGTGCGCGCGGACGCGCCGGTGCTGAGCGCCGTCCTAACCCCACCAGAGGGCGCGACCATCTGCATGGCTTCCACGGGCAAACAACCAAATTACTCAAAAAACGTCGCACATGCGGACGGCACCTACACCAACGACACGATACGGCGGTGCATGCGTTCGGTGCACGAGGTCGCGTGGACCTGCCTTGCTCGTGCTCCGCATTGCTGGTGCGCCCCCGACTTTCGCAAGGTGCGCTGGTTCACCGTGCGGGAAATGGGCACGCTGCAAACCTTCCCAACCACCTACAAGTTCGGTACGCACACCCAGACCGCGATCATCGGCATCGGCAACGCGGTGCCACCGCGCTTTGCGCGCATGGTCATGTGCGGCGTCCACGCTTGACCAGTGTGTGTGTGCGCGCGCGTATGTGCATGTCCTTCTTAAAGTCAGTTGCCGCCAGCGACGCCGACGACGTCAGCCACCGGCACGGCCGCCGCGCAGCCCAGGGCGAGCATGTGCGTGACGTCGGCGAGGACGTCTCCGGCGTCGCCGGCGGCGCGCACTTGCATGACCAACGTGTCGAACATGTCGCGCTTGTGAGCGTCGCCCAGCACCTCCATGCGGAACCGCTGGATGGTGCGCTCGCGCTCGGCCATCGCAACCCCCTTCCCGCCCGCACCCCTAGTCCCTCCATCCACTGGCCGCACACCGCCGTCCGGAAACCCACGCCCGCAGGAAGAGAGCCAATGGCCTCGCCCACCGAGCCCATCAATATTGACTACGACATCATCCAGGGCGGCGTGCATTCCAAAGTCGTTGCGAAGCTCGAGAAGAAGCTCGAGGCGTGCGGGTACACACCGACGGATCCCAAGTTTTTCGTCGTGCTCTTCTCCGACTACAACTACTCCTACGACCTTAAGGTCTTTGGCCTCATGAAGACGGACAACGCCGGGGACCTCGAGCATACCAACATCCACCCCATCCCCGTGCGTGACCCAACCCTCCTCGAGCACTGGCAGAAGGAGCAGCTCCGCATCTTCTACTCGGCGGTCGACATGGCAAAGGCGGCACAGAAGCAGGGCAAAAAGCTTATCATTGTGTGCATGAAGGGCGCGCACCGCTCCAAGGCGGTGCACTGGGCGCTCGACCCCAAGGACGGCAACCTGCCCGCATGCGAGTCGATGCGCCGCGCCGCCCAGGGCTACCGCGACGACCGCACGTTTGACATTGTGCCGCTCGGCCCGGTGCGCGGCAGCCGCTCCAAGAGCGCAGCGACGGCGGCGACGGTTGCGGTGGAGGACGACGGGGAGAAGGCGGCTAAGAAGCCGCGCAAGGAGTAGACTCTTAGAAGTTACGCACACTTTCATGCACACGGTTAGTGTCAGGCGCCATGTGTAGGTTTGTGTGGTGGTTTGCTCTGAAACAGTTTACTTCCGCTCACGGAAAGAGTCCGGCCACGGTGACGAGGTGGTCAATATCCCGGCGCTGGCGCTGAGTAGCGCCGAGCATGGCCCTTTTGGCCATATCGTCCACGGGGACAGCCAAGACCTTGAAGATTTCGGCGAGCTTCTTGCGGAGCTCGGGCATGCGAAAGCTGCCGGTGCCCGGCCGAAAATCGCCCAGGGTCAGTTCGACCTTTTTCTTCAATGCAGCGTACGCAAACTTGGCCATGGGGTCGTTCTTCTTCATGACCGCATCGGCGACGCGGGCGGTCCACGCCGTGATGAGGTGCATCTTGCAGCGCTCGCACTGGGTCGTGGTGAGGTAGCCGTCGGACAATCCCGTGCTCACGTACGTGAGCAGCGAGACGATGCCGGTGAGAGCCAGACGCTCCGACTTGAAGCGCTTCTTCTTTATGCAGAGTTCGGAGTTGACGCGCACCTCCGATTGGACGACCAGTTTCAGCTTCTCGGAGAAGGTCTTGCACACCATGCGGGCCGCGCAGGTGGGGTGCATCTTCCCCTCACGCGCTTCCGGGAGCAAGGCCTCCTGCTCTTTCTTGTGACGTCGGTACCACTCTCGGATGGACAGGTACTTGATCTCCCCCGTCTCGTCCTGGCCCTCGGACCAGAGGAGGAGCAGGTGGGCGCCAATGAGGTGCTGTATCACCAACTCCTGGATCTCATTGGGAAGCAGCTGCCAGTCCAAGGCCGGCATCTGCCAAAGGGAGGGTGGCTGGGTTTCCGGACGACGGGAAGGGCCTGGGTGGAAGGGGGTGAGGCGCCTTTCCGCCACGTCTTCCTTCTATCACAAGTAGCAATCGCAACCCACTTCCAACCAACGCGCGCCGCCTTCCATACTTGGCACGCCTCAGATGGCGCCCTTTTTCCCACCGTCCGGAAACCCAGGCGGTCCCTGGTTAGTCACCCTAACCCTAACCCTAACCAGAACCACCAATGGCCCACGTGAACAACAAGAAGACGACCCCGGCCCCGCTGACCCCGATCCGCAAGGAGCAGAAGTCGACCAAGCTCGTGATCCGCGAGCTGCCCTTCAAGCGCCTGGTCAGCGAGATCTCCCAGGACTTCATGACCGACCTCCGCTTCGAATCGGAGGCCGTCAAGGTGATCCAGGAGGCCTCCGAGGAGTACCTCAAGAGCCTGTTTGAGGACTCCGCCGATGCGCCGTCGGAGGGCGAGGAGATCGCTCCCAAGAACCTCAAGCTTGCTCGGCGCATGCGCGGCGAGCGCGCGTAGTGCGGACACGTGTGTTTGTGTGTTTGCGTTTTGTGTGCGAACGAATAAGAAAACCGAATGGATTGAATTCCCACCGATAAACCAGCAAAAAAAGACGCTTCCCTCTGCAAGTGCAGCACTTTCCACCCCTGCCCACTTGGTTCCACCCCCCTTTTCCTACCGTCCGGAAACCCACGACCCTAACCCTTAACCAGGCACAGCTATGTCTACCTGTCGTCGCGATCGCAACCTTGCCTCGACCTTTTCGGGCGCGCACAAGCTCACGCCCACCGTCCTCGAGGACACCCTCAAGAAGCACCTCAAGATCCTCGGCAACTCCAACGTCCGCACGATCAAGCCCTTCTTGCCGGGCGGCACGCTCGAGCAGCTCGTCGACTTTGGCACGCGCAACTCGGCAGCGGCCGGCTTCCTGCTACACAAGGTTTTCCACGAGATCTTTGCCAGCGCCAACGACGAGATCGAGACCCTAAACGTGGACCAGATGGTGGTGGCGTTCCGTTCCAACACGTACACGCTCCTCGCCTCCTTTGAGGTGAGCGACGTCCAGGAGCTCAAGGCCAAGTTCGACTCAAACACAAGCGTGGTCGTCCGCAAGTCGGGCGGCAGCACCACTACGACCCACACCCAGTCGACCGGCTACGGCATAGACTTCAAGCTCAAGACCACGTGGAAGCTTAAGCCCACGGTCTCGACCTTCCCCACGTACCAGTTCTGCTGGCTCGACCACGTGGTGATCGAGCCCAAGAAGTCGGTGTTCTTCCCGATGAAGGTCAAGCCACCGCCCGCCGAGGAGTTCAATATTGGCGACATTTTCAACCTGCTGTGCTCGTCGGATCAGGTCACTACGTTCGAGATGGGGATCCCCGTCAGCGCACAGACCTTCCCGCGGCGCAACCCCCGCGTGCAGGCGATCGAGGCGGCGCTTGGCGAGGCCATGCGTCTCTCCGACTGGCACCTGCAGTTCCTCGCTCCCTACTTCCCCGGCGCGGCGTCGCGCAACACGGCACTGGTGATGCCGTGGTCGTTGGCCGCCTGGAAGCCCAAGGAGGACGGGGAGACGCTCCCGGACGCGGACCACGTGCTCGGTGCCGAGCTCGCCGCCGCGCTGCGCGATCACCACCAGGAGGAGTCCGGGCACCTTGTGCGCGGCCTTGGAGCGTCGGCCGACCTGCTTCAGCTGCTGGTGCTGATGCGGACGTACGCCGCGCACTTTGTCGCGTGCTACGAGGGCATCGACCACGTCATGGTGCGCTGCTTCCTGCAAGGCATCGGTGCGCACAACGCCGTGCTCTTTCAGCAGTACCAGTCGCTCGACAGCCTGCTCATGAACATCGGCAAGCACCAGATGACGCGCGCGGGCATCAAGACCAAGGCCGTGGGCTTGCGCTCGCCCGGCTGCTCGATCAAGCTCAAGGTGGAGCTGGCCGAAACCCGTGGCTACTTCCGGCCGCTGGAGGGCCTGCCGTGCGTGGACTCCGAGCACAGGGGGCAGCTGTGCTTCGACGGGTCGACCGAGGACGGCATCCCGACCGAGGGCACGAGCACGCGCTTCGTCGTCATGCTGCCCGCCGAGTCGACCATGCTGGTGGAGGACCGCCCCAGCATCCGCGTCGAGGGCTTCACCGAGTTCGAGAACGTGCCGGTGATGCTGACCATCGGCACGCCCGAGGGCGCCAAGACCCTCGTGCGCGCCGCCTTCCTCTTCGTGGACATGTGGTCCATGCGGCAGACGCTCAACGTCAGCTTCATCCCGTCCAACAAGGCGTTCAAAGAGGCGACCGCCGCGCTGCCGCCGGAGATGGCCGACTTCGCCTCCGCGATCCGCGCGATGGACGTGGCCACCTCGGGCTTCTGCATCGAGATTGTCGAGCTGCGCGGTGCGCTCGCGGATGCCATCGGCATCCGCGAGGACGACCTCGCCGGCGACACCAAGTGGCTCAAGCAGCTCATCATGCTTATGCGTGGCGGCGCCTCGCTGCAGAGCCTCTCGCAGATCACGCGCAAGTCGCGGCGCCCCGCGCACGACTTTGTGGAGGTGTCGAGCGAGGACGGTCCGCCCGCGTACGACCTGGCCAAGATCAAGGAGGCCACGCAGGGCCTGTACGACCGCATGATCGCGCAGGGCAAGGTGGACCACTACTTGCCGCCGCCGCCGCCCGCGCCCGAGCCCCAGCACACGTCGCTCTCCGCGGAGCCGGCCCCGTGCTTCCGTTCGTGCGGCAGCGACGACGAGCCGGAGTACGTCGGGCTGAGCGCACCCTCCGCGCCCCCCGCGGCCGCGCCCCAGCCGGCGGCTGCGCCCCAGCCGGCGGCTGCGCCGCAGCCGCCGGCCGGAAACGCCGTGCCGTCCGGCGTCGACGACGCGGGCGTCGACGCGCTGGCTGGCGAGGTTGCCGAGCGGCTCAAGACCAAGGACGACGGCACCAACTTCATGAAGCGGATGCTTAAGGCGCTCGACTCGATCCCCGAGCCGAAGGCGGCCGTCGGCGTGAAGATCGAGCTCACCGACCCCGTGACGCACTGCCTCTTTGCCAAGGGCAAGTGCCCCGACGGCGTCAACACCAACGACAAGCAGGCGCCCGCGGAGGATGGCTACGAGCCGCGCATCGACCTCGACGCCGCGACCGACTCGCTCGTCGACCTACTGAGCAACTGCACCAAGCCCATCCCGACGCAGCGCCTCACGCTCTTTGGCGTGGGCTGCGTCTGGGAGAGCAACGTGCTCACGGGGCTCATGTCGGGCGACCGCGACCCATCCAAGGTGCAGCTCGAGATCGCGCAGGCGATTGCGCCGATGCAGGCCGCCTAAGCATGCGGCCGTGCTCGGAGGGAGGGGAGGGGGGAGGAGGAGGCGAGCTGAACAGGGGATGAGTACGGGAGAAGAACGCGTGTGACTTGTGACTTGAAACATGGACTTTTAGACCCTACTCTTTTAAGACACCGACGGTTGGGCGCCATTATCCACCTTGTCCCACAAGACGGACCACTCGGCAAACCGGCGCGTCTGCTCGGTGCGCACGTCCGCGTACACGGCGTCGTAGTGCGACAAGAAGAGCCGCCTCGCCTCCGCAATGCGCAACTCGCCGCTCATTAGCTGCTCGGTGCACTTGAGCTCCAGCTTGAGACCGCGCACGCCGTCGACGCACGCCTCGGTGTTCTTGGTGACGGCCGCGAGCGCACGGATCGCGTCTATCTCGGCGTTTGCCTCAGGCGCGGCGTTGGCCGGGAACACGGTGGCGCCCATCATCTCGGCGAGCGTCTGCACGTCGTTTCGAATCCCGCTCAGGCGGTGCCACTCTGAAAAGTGCGGCGGCAGGCGCACGATGACCATCGGCTTGGCGCGCAGCTCCTCGGGCGTGTACGCGATGACGCTGCGCGCGCGTCCGTGCAATCGCTCGTGCGCGATGAAGCGCGCGCAGAATGCCGCGGGTCCGTCCACCACGCTGCCCGTGTGCCACTCGCCCGAGAGCAGCTGCTCGTCCGTCAGCTCTCGGTGCGCGCGCGCGCTCGGCACGAAGATGTACTCGGGCTTGTCCTCGTAGTGCTCGTTCGGGTCCGTGTACACGGTGGTGCCGCTCGGCGACACTGTGGCCACGACCACGTGTGCCATCGCCCGCCACGCGGGCGCGCTCCAGATTGCCCTGTCGACCTTAAACTTGAAGAGCTTGAACCCGCGCACGGGCGTGCCTCCCGACATCACGAGCTCTGCCCGCAGGTTGGCGTGGTACAACTCCTGCGACCCGGAGCCCACGCGCATGATCCGAGGCGGTGGGTCGGCGCGCTCGCGCAGCTTTGGCAGGATCGCGCCCTTGCGCTTGTTGAAGGCCTTGGCGCTCATGGGCGACGCGCCCATCACGCCTACCAAGTCGTGCACGGTGGGAATGTCCCCCATCCCTTCCTCCGCCCTCCTCGCACGGCAATCCGGATCTCGTTCCTTCCCGACCGGTGCACAAGTCGCAAGCCCGCACCCCCACCCGCCGGCAATCTCGGCCTTGCGACTTGTGCGTCTAGCGTGGCCGGTGTCGAATGGAAGCCGTGCGCCATGGTGGAACGCCGCCGATTCACGGGCAATGAGGACGTCGCGCTCAAGGAGATCGTCAACGGGCGGGACAAGCGGCGCATCAACTGGGCCGCTGTCGTGGCGAAGCTGGAGGAACTCGGCTATCCAAAGCGCACACCCAAGTCGGTGCGCAACCGCCACCTGCGACAGAAGCAGTACCAGTCGTCCGTGTTCCGCATGACCGGCCCGAACATGTGCCGCAAGTGCGGCTTGCCGCAGCGCGGGCACGTTTGCCTCATGGAGGACGCGGTAGCGGAGCCAGAGGACCCACCAGTAGCCAGTAGCCAACGGGACGTGAGTGGAAAAGAATAACGTTCATTTGTGCGGCACGTAGAGAGGGAGAGGGGCGGTGAGAGAGACTCCGCTATGTCGATTCGGCGCGAGACATCCGCGCCCGCACTGAAGCCGGGCGTGGCCTGGGCCACGCCCACAGGAGAGCTGGCACCAGTATCAATGCCCATGACCATCAGCGAGCGTCTGGGTATCCAGCACGACGTGCCACTGCGCAAGCGACCGGAGCCGTTTGCGCCGCAGTTCAAGAGTGTGCCGGTGGTCTCCGGCACCGTCGTCGACGACGCCTTCGAGGATCTGGACATAGACGTCGACGCCACCGGCCTCTTTGGCAAGAAGAAGGGCAAGGCGGCCGCGGCCGCCAAGGTCAAGGGCGGCGCGCCCAAAAAGGGCGGCATCATGGCCAACCTCAAGGCGGCCAAGAACAAGGCGGACGCGGCCGTGCGCAAGGCCTCCGCGGGCGCCAAGGCGGCGGCCGCAGGCGCCATGGCGGCGGCCGCGAGCGTCGCCGACAAGCACGCGGGCATGCAGAAGTTCGACTACCAGATCTACAACGACGACTTCACCGCCGTGCTGGCCGTGGCCAAGAAGGTCAACGGCGGCACGGTGGCCGACGACAAGAACAACATCAAGGGCTTCAAGAAGTACAAGCACAAGGCCGTGACGAAGCAGGCCGAAGCGCAGGAGGCGCAGATGATGCACAACGAGACGCTTATCAAGAAGGTCAAGGGCAAGGAGGACAAGGTCGCGGGCCGGCCGGTGGCAGGTCGCAACGCGGCCGTGCTGGGTTTCTCGCAGGTGGAGGACAGCGACGAGAGCAACGAGCGCTTCGCGAGCGCGATCTTCGACAAGGACGCGCCCGGTGGACCGGGCGTGCCGACGATAGTGCAGCTCAACGAGTACGACACCAACAAGGTCGAGGGCATGGAGCCGATCAGCGCGCTGGTCCTCCAAGCGCTCGACACGGACGAGCTCGAGACCAGCGGCGAGAGCAACGGCAAGCCGGCGATCACGGTTACGATGCAGGCGATCAAGGAGGCCAAGATCGGCCAGGAGGTGGTCAACACCCTCACCAAGGATCAGGTCGAGTTTCAGTACACGCTCTGCGTGCACGGGCTCTACGTGAACGAGGACAAGGAGATCATGATGGGGCGCAAGATCCTAGTGCACCAGGCGAACCCGGGCGACATCACCGCGTACGGCATCGCCACGCCCAATGGCATCGAGAGTGCGCTCCACCACGCCATGGATGGTAAGGAGATCGACCTGCTGTACCTGTGGGCGTGCTACCGGCTCGTTCACGGCGTGTACACGCTTGGCCAGTCGGGGCTGGCTGACAAGACGCGGGCGGAGGCGATCAAGGAGCTGCTCGGCGAGGGCCTGGGCATGGCCACGCAGCACTCCTTTGCGGAGGACGTGGACGGCGACGAGTTTGACGCGCTTAATAACGCTTCCCTCCGGATGAAAGGCTGAGTCTGCGACTTCTGGCACGACGATTGCCGCGAGGTTGGAGTTTGGGAATGGCGGACCCCGCACCCCTTCTCTCCTGGTTCCCTTCGCTCGAGGAGCTCGACGCGTACGCCTACCGCCGGCGAGAGGATCGCGGCTGGGAAATCGACCACATAGTGCCGAGGGCGTCACCGCCACCCACCATGGACCCCCAAAGCGTCATTGTGGAGATCGGAGAGTATGAGTAGTGTCATAATTTTAACACACGGCTAACAAGGGAATGGATACGGCTACCACGTGTTCCGTTCCTACCACGTCCACATCGTCGTCCTCAAACACGGGCTGCCCCACCACCACAGCCGGCTTCTTCTTTGTCCCCTTCTTCTTGTCCTGCCGCTCCGCCTCGCCCGCCGACTCGTTGAGCTGCCGGTTGGTCGTGAACGCGTCGCCAAGGGTGCCGCAGCAGTAGCCGCACGTTAGCACCCACGGGATGCCGCGCAGGCACCCGGCGCACGGCGGCTCGTCCTTGGTATCTGAGCCGCGTCGCCGCCCGGCGAGCACCGGCGCATCCTTCTCGCGCTTCCTCCGGTCCGCGGCCGACTCCGGCTCTGTGAGCTTTTTTGTTTGTTTCCAACAGCACCGCTTCGTTTCGTCGCAAAAGCACGCAACGCACTTGCCCAGCGGGACGTGGCACCCGCACCCGAGGCAGCACAGCACGATCACGGTTACCAATACGAGCACAAGCGTGAGGTATGCAACCGTAAGCGCCAACGACATTGCGCACTAATCGCACTATTTATCTAATGGTCCGTAGCGCCTAGCATATCCGATCCACGATTCGCTCGCCGCGCCGCTCCCACCACGCGGGCAGCTCAAACTTTTCCGACACGTCTCCATCCACGTAGAGCACGCAGCCCGAGACCTTGTCGATGCTCTTGGCGAGCAGCTTGGCCAGAGTGCTCGTTTCGCGCTTGAACAGGTGCATCGTCACCGCCAACTGCGCAAAGTGCCGATTGATGTGGCTGTCCTTGGCCTTGACGAGCGGCTTCTGCATGCACGTGCCCGCGCTCTGCGTGCGGTCGCCGCCAAACCCCGTCTTCAATTCCACGAGGACCAGCTCGTGCGCGCCGCGCATGCATACCACGTCGACGGCGGTGCCGATGCCGTTTGTCTTGTCGATGACGACGCGTTGCGCGTCGATGGGCACGAGCCCGTGGTAGGCGAGCGCGTTGAAGGTGAGCTTGGTGAGCTTGAGCATCTTGCTCCTCTTTCGCATCGCCTCCGACGCCTTGGCCAGCCTTGACACCTGCGCGTCGACGGCCTTGCCTCGGCGCAGCCCGCCACCCTCGCCCTGCCACGCACCACCGCGCCAGCTGCCGGTGCTCGGTGGCGTGGCCGAGGAGTAGAGCTTCTTGGTGAGTAGCTTGGTGATGCCGCGCAGCTTCGGGCCCGTTGGCCGATTGGTGGAGGTGCGCGCGCGGTAGCACGCAAACTTGCCGCTGCGCGAGAGCTTCCCGGGTGCCGACCTTTGGATGAGCGTCTTGATACCCCGCATGAGTTTACGCACCGACTCTACAATCCACCCAACCCGAGTGCGTGATTAGCGTTAGTGCGAGCTCTCCCCCTCAACCAGCCCCTCCATGGCCTTTGCGACCGACGCCTCAAACGTCTCCTTCCCGTTGTCGCTCACCGGTTCGGCAAAGGTTAGCTGCTGGAACGCCAGCTGGCCGACGGGCTCGTGCGGGGTCGTGGGCATGGGCATGGGCCCTTGCGGCGAGTCCGCTCGCAACGGTACCGCGGCTGCCATCGTCGCCGCCGCTGCGCTGAGGTCGATGAGCTTCGCGTGCGACGTCGGCGGCGGGTCCTCCACGTAGATGGGTCGCTCGCTGAGCAACCTATTCTGCTCAGCGACGGGGTCGGCCAGCTTTGGCTCCAGGTCGCCCAGGTGGGCCTCGAGGTCCTCGTCGTCGGTCGAGCTGGAGGTCTCGATCTTCTTGTACTCCTTGATGGTGGGCGCGCTGTTATGCATGGCGCGCGCGTGCATAATGATGGCGCACTGCGCGGCCGCGAGCGGAAGCCACCAGATCATGGCGCCGCCCACCCAGATCGAGGCGGACGCGCTCCGGAAGAAGACGGTGGGCGTGTACGAGTAGTTGGTGTAGCGCGTGCGCGTGCTCGCGTACACGGTGACGCAGTAGAGCATCGCGAAGCAGAAGGCGCGCACGACGCGATCGGCCGCCTCCCAGAGCGTGACCGACTCGCACAGCGGGCCGACGAGCGCGACGGCGGGCGGCGGCATCATCGCGATCACGAGGAGGGCGATCAAGGTGATGATGAAGGGCCGGTCCGTGTCCTCGAGCGGCGCGCGCGCGCGCATGAATCCGGAGCATACCATTGCGAGCACGGCGCTGTGGAAGATCACGTGCCGCCAGCTAGGCGCGGGCCGCGCGTCCAGGCTGCACGTGTGCACCAGCTGCGAGACCACGAGCGTGCCCAGGTAGAGCGGCACCGCCAGCTGCAGCGCCGAGAAGACGACGGAGATGCCGTGCGCCTTACCAAGACGCACGGGCGTGCGCATGAGCAGCCCTCCGGTCGCGCTGCACAGTGCGAGCGTGCGCACCGCGGAGACAGCGCCGTTCGGTGCGAGCCAGCACGAGAGCACGCTCACGACGGCGCATGCGCAGATGGTGAAGACGGTCTGCGCGAGCGGCAAGTACAGACTGGCGTCGTTGAAGTCGACTACGCTGTCCTCGGTGTCGTAGTTGGGCATGCGGCGGATCAGGCGCCGCGCGTGCGCCGTGCGCATAAATTGCACTCGCGCGTTTCCGTCTGGGTGGCTGATTATTGGCGGTCGCCCTAGCGTGTGCGGGCGCACCTTGCCGCGCACGGCAAGGTGCGCGACGCAATCAATGGATTGCCGCGTGTGTCGCGCCATTTTTCCATGCGCAATAACCGGTTGCAAGGTGGGCGGCCGGCAAGCCCCAAGCTTGCCACTTGTAAGCCTCTTCTCGCGCGCGAGAGGGAAGAGAGTCCCTTCGGCCGGCGGGGGTTGGGGTGGCTTACCACCGTCCGGAAACCTAGGACTTGGGACCGACCTATGAGTCACAAGGTTGCTCGCGACCGCAACCGCGCCAGCCCCGGCTCCCCGTTGCTTCTGCCCACCCTTTCGCGCGCGTCCATCTCCCTGGACGCCATCCTGAAGGCAGACCAACGATTCACCCCTGATAACTGCTTTGGCCTCGATGTCCCGTACCGCAACAACCCCCGTTACCACTTCCAACCCATCCCTAAAGGCGCAGGCATCCCCGTGCGCTCGCCGCTCTCGCCTCGCTCTCCCCGTCGCGTGTGGGGCAGCCCCGTGAGCGGCCTGCCGATGACCAAGTCGGTGAGCTTGCCAGAGTTTGACTTTGGTGAGAAGTTTGGCATCGCCGGCGCCGGATCCTCCTCCTCCTCCTGTTCGACAGTGCCGGTGGGCCCGTGGTCGTGCAAGGCGTGCGGAACCACCGACCAGAAGATGCTGCAGCCCGGCCAGGACTCGACGTGGTCGTGCTTCAAGTGCGGCGCGGAGGCCGAGGGCCCCGCGATGAAGGACCTGGAGCGCCCCGGCAACTGTCCCAAGGAGAAGGACAACATGCAGGTCAACGACGGTGCGCCGCGCACCACGGCCAAGGATGCCGCCACCGTGGCCCTGGCCAGCGGCCCCCAGTCGGCCAGCGAGCGCAAGAACATGATGAACACGTACGCGGGCGGGACGCAGCAGATGCACCACCGGACGCTCAAGAAGAGTGGCCTGGTCAATGGCGGCAATGCCATCCACAAGGAGGCGATCAAGAGCTTGATGGAGACCATGGAGGACCGCGCGCGCGACGAGCTCAAGAGCCGGGGGATCCTCGTGCAAGCGGAGAAGCTCTTTGAGCATATCCCGGGATTGGACGACAGGGTCGCCAAGCACATCCGCTTTGCACTGATCCGCACGTACACGGCCTCCATGGTGCACTCCTCCAAGTGCCGGCAGAAGGGGTGCATGCTCGCGCTCTCGGCCAACACGAACACCAGGCTGATCGCCTACAGTGTGACGGAGCAGATCATGCAGGATCTCATCAACGCGTCAAAGCTGCCCCAGCCGCCGTCGGACGACCAGGTGCAGACGCTCGCCCGGCTTACCACCGGAACGGTGACCGTGGAGCAGCTGGAGGGTCAGCTGACGCACGTGAAGCAGCTCAAACTCAAGTACGGCAACCCCATGAACCGCATGATGGCATTGAGCGCCATCGCTATGATCTCGGACTGGAGCGACGAGGAGGCGACGAAGCCTTGCCCGGCGCCCGCGCCCTCCGCGCTGCGCCAGCCGCCCTCGATTGCGCTGTACCCCGGCGAGTACGGCAAGCCCTCGCGACCCGACCCGGGAGACGTGACGGTCAAGTTGCGCGACAACGTGGACGATTTGGCGGGGATCACGAAGACGCGAGGCGACGTGCGCAACACGGCGCTCATGTACCTGGCCGAGCCGAAGACGGTCGCCTTCCTCGCCGACTCCAACCTGAACTTGTGGTCGGTTGGGTTGAAGTCGTGCATGTTGCTTACGTGTAGCGCACAGAAGATGGGCCACAACGACTTTACGGAGGGGTTGCGGCAGTCTCTATTGGATTCCGAGAACATATCCAAGTCCACGTTTCAGGTAGTGGTCAAGGAGCTCGCGACCATCATGCAGGACCACGCGCCCCCTTCAATGGGTGACGAAATATATCCCTGCGGCAACGGCAGCGGAATCAACAACTGAGCGGCGTGATGGACGCGCCGCTCGCGGGATCGACCGTTACATTTTTGGATTGATTGGCATCCATCCGGAACCTTGCATCTTGTGCGTTGGCGGATTGCGTACCCACCGCCGCGCTAGCTTGGGGTGCAAAGTTTCTTCCAAAGAGGGCAGGTGTTCGAGCGACCGGAGGGGATCCATGTCGCTCATCTTGCTCCCGGACGTGTGTGAAATGCCTAATATAGGAGGGAGTGGGAAGCGCAAGCGACGGGAAGGCGAAGGGGGGGTGTCAAGCGGCCGGACGAGCCCCATGAAGATGGGCAGGGCGGCCAGCTTCTTCTCCGAGTCCTCGGGTGGTTCGTCGCGCTCAAGAGCATCGATGCAGAGCGCGACCTCGTCGCGATGCTCCTTCCCCGCCGTTGCGTGCGAGGAGGAGGATGAGGACCTTCTCGGCGAGTCAAACGATGGGCGTGTTCGAATAGCTATTGGCGGCATGTAACCCGCCCGCGCGGGCAGGGACCGTGGTTTCTTTGTTTATTGTTGCCCGCGCAAGTTTTGGCGTGTGTTTTAAACATGACATGAAAGGGTTAAACCTTGCAGACTTGCATCTTTGGATTGAAGGGATTGCAAAGCGTCCGCAATCCACCCCGCCCTTTCCACCCGCCACTCAAGCTCTGAACCAGCTTCCCACCGCCCCAGTCCGCTTCCATTTTGTGTGAATAAAAAATTGAATGTGGACCTTGCGTCTTGTAAATTGCTTCACGCTAGGGAGAGAAGGGTTGAAAAGAAGGGGGAGGGATAGGGTGCGCGCCAATTGGGACGCGATCATGACGAGCGTGGACACGGACGCGATGACGCCTCAGCGGTCGCGACGCCTAGACGAGGCCTTCTCGGACTACGTGGCGCAGATTGCCTGCGTGCGTCCCATGCTGTACATACAGACGGGCGAGGACATGTCGCTATTGGACAATGACCCGCCCGCCCCTGATAAGCGTGTGGCCACGTGCCGCTCGTGCGAGGGCGCCATGCGCGGGCGCGACAGCCGGCGCATCTTCTGCTCGGCTTGCCGCGCCAACACGCGTATCTACCAGGGCGCGCCGCTCATTGAGACCATGTACCTGAGCGCGCACCCCAAGTACGAGCTGAACGAGGAGACGGAGGCGCTTGTCGCGTACATCGGTCGCCAGCGCGACATTGCCGAGCAGTCGCAACTCGTGGCCAGGCAGCTGGCCTACCAGTCGTACACCGTGGACACGATCTCGAAGCAGCACGGGGGCGACCGGAACGTCTACTTTACGCCCGAGAGCGTGTGCGATTGCTCGTGGGGCGAGGAGCTGACGCGGTGCAACCCGCGCTACACCGAGTCGGAAGACGGAAAGTGTCGCATCCCACCCTCGCGCGTCGCCGAGCGGCACCCGGCGGTCAAAGTGGGTGGGCTGGGCGTCAAGTTGTACGACGCGGTCAAGGAGCATGTGATCGCCTGGCTGTACAACCTCGACGCCATGATCCGCGCGCAGTTTGCGATTCCGCTTGAGCACCGTCCCAACGACCCCTTTGTGCTCTCGGTGGTTCCCCAGTTTGCGGAGCTCATCGCGAAGCGCGTCGTGCTTCTCGAGGGGCCACACGACGACCCGGAGACCCAGTTATGCACCCGCGTCTTTGAGCACGTGGCAAAGATCCAGATCACCACGTGCGAGCCGCACGCCGCTCGGCGCATTCGCACCGACATCCGCGCGATGCGCGAACTTGCAGCGCTGGTGCGCGACCGGGCGCTTCCACCGAACCCGAAGCCCGTCATAGACTTCCTTCGCTCGCCCTGCCCGGAGCTGCTCCGGGCTCTGCCCACCGTGGCCACGGACATGCGCTTTGTCGAGCTCTGCGACGTCCTGCAAAGCACGGGCGATTGCGTGGAGCGGAAGCTAGACCATTGGCGCGAGCTCGTGGGCGAGCGACCCCGCCGCGCGCTCTCCCTGTTGCTTCCGAACGCGATTGAGGCGGCGCAGAACTGGCGGTCGTCCCTTTTTGTCAACTGCCTGCGGCACGATGCCAAGGGGGCTGCCCACCCGCTTCCCGCGCAAGGGTGGGTGGACAACCCGCACATTGCGTGCTGGTCGCTCGTGAGCCGCGCCACGCATGAGCGACGGCGGACGGGCCTCGACCCCACGGGTCTGCGCACGGTGCTCATGAGCTCGGCGCTCATGCAGCTCAACGGCGACGGCGGCTTCTTCGTGCCCGGCGTGCTGCACAACAAGATCATGAATATGGTGTGCAACAGGTACGAGAAAAACGCCACGTACGCGTACAATGCGCTCAGCGGGCAGCTCTGGCCGTACATGATCGGCGAGTCGTGGCGCAAGTCGCGCACGCAGCTGGTCAACTGGCAGGGTTCGCACATTGAGGACGACGTGCGGCGGGCGGCGGCACCGCTTGGCGGCTTCTCGGTCAACGAGATCGTCATGCAGTTTGCGCGCTCGTCCTCCTCGCTCGACCAGGCGCGGCGGGACGTGGGCATCGTGCGGCTGACGACGGACAAGATGATCCACAAACCCAAGCCGCAGTACGACCAGTGGTTCACCATGTGCGTCGATCTGCTGTTGCCGATCCTGGCACAGCTGCGCCAGTCTTCGGGAATCGCGAGCGAAGTCGCGCCCAGCGCGCTGGCCGAGGTGCTGCGGCTGCTCCGGCCGGTGCGCGAGTGGAAGCCGTCGGACGGGGCGCTCAAGGTCGTGGCGGGCGAAGCCGCCAATCTGCCCGAGGTTAAGAGCGCACTGATGCGCCTCAAGGCGGAGGGGTCGCCCCTCGTCAAGTACACGAGGCCTGCTAGGTCCAAGGTTATGCTGTGGGCGTTTGACCCGATCGAACTTGCGCGTGTGTTGAATCAATAACCCGTCCCGGGCACCCTGTAGAATAAAAAGGACGAGAAGCAATGTCGGTCCGTCATACCGACGCCTCGATCAAGAGCCCGGTGCAGCAGCTGCGTGCGGACATCGCGGCGGTGCGCTCCACGGAGGGGGCCCAGGTGACGTGGGAGAGCCTCTCGGAGACGGAGAAGAGCGCGGCGTCGATCGGCGTTGCCCCCGACGCGTGGAAGCCCATCTCGTTCATGAACGAGGCGCACTACACCGAGCTGCTAAAGAAAAACGCGCTCGACCAGAGGCTCACGCAACAGATCGAGGCGTTTAAGACCGTAGCCTCATCGGGCCAGTAGGCACACAAAACAGCCAGACGCAGCACGGCGGCGGGAAGCCGGTGGGAATGCCCAAACCTCGGATTGAAGTCGTAGGTGTGTCCGTCCGAACAAATTGGAATTTTAAAAAATCCGGGGCAATTTTGAACCTTGCGACTTTTGAGCCTGGGTGAGTGCGTGGTTGGAAGGGCCATGCCGGGCAAGAAGCGCCGCGCCGATGGGGAAGAAGGCAACCAGGTCGCCAAAGCCGCCAAAGCCGCCAAAGCCGCCGAGGCCGCCGAGGCCACCGAGGCCGCCGAAGCCGCCTCGGAAGACTCGGAAGCCGAAGTCGAAGAAGAGCTCGCACCGAGCGACGGCGAGGCAGAACCCGGCGAGGAACTGGGTGAGGAGGAATCGGCAGAAAGTGGGGGAGACGAAGGTGCGGTTCTGATGCACCTCAACGAGAACCAGGAGCGCTTCGACTACAAGGTGACGGAGGACGAGCACTGCAACGTGAGCCAGGTGGTCTTCACCCGAAAGGGCGAGGAGATCGTCTTCGAGCGACCCGAGGACGAGGACTCGGACGACTGGCTCATGTGGCGCCTGATGGAGAAGGGACGCATCGCCGCGCAGCGCAACAAGACGCTGCACGCGCACCTCACCGAGGTGGCCAAGATCATGCAGCCCTACACCTCCGACCAGGCGTCGCGCCACCAATCCAACCACCTCTCCGCGATCCCGCCGCGCATCCACTGGAAGCACAGGGCGCTGCCGGAGCGCATCCAGAAGCAGATCGAGGGCAAGTACTACCTGACGCTCGACCAGACGGTGTCCGACATCCACGGCAACAAGTACTGCCCCAGGGACGAGGACACGGGATCCATGTGCTCCACCACGGGCTTTCCGCACGCCATCGCGTACCAGCGCGACAAGGGGCGTGGTAAGGGCAAGTCGAGCATCGAGTACATTGTCGGGTCGTGCAACGCCATCAAGATGGTGGTGCGCCTCAAGAAGCGCACCGCCGTGCGCCCCACCGAGAACAAGCTCGAGGACGCGGACGTGGACGAGCTCAAGGAGCTGATCACGTCCGCACACACGCCGTCGGAGATGGAGAAGTGGGGGCACCACGAGAGCAGCATGCTTCTCTACCTCGGGCTCGAGTTTGCCAGCACCGATGACGGCGTCTTCAAGCCGGTTCCCGCCTCGGCCTTCAGCAAGACCCCCGCCTTTAACGCGCTCTTCGCGCCGGCGGAGTCGACGCCCTACGCCCACGGGCACTATGAGATTGAGATGCGTGGGAGCAAGGCCACGTTTGGCCACACCAAGGGCTTCCGGATGGCCAAGGGTGCGTCGACGGCCAACCTCAAGAAGGAGTACAAGGGCCGACTGTTCCGCTTTGTCATCAAGACGCTCAACCCCTTCCTCTGCGCGCTCGGCGGCTTCACCGTGCGCTCGCTGCCCTTTGTCATCAAGGGCGTGCTGCACAACGACGCCAAGTCGCAGGAGCGCTTCGTCGAGACCGACGAGGGCGTCATTTCCTCGCCCCCGAGCGACGCGCCCATTCCCCCCAAGGTTAAGTAACCATGTTAGTAATGCGTACTGAACACGACACGGGGCGTTTCCTTTACGAGCCCCAAGTTTGTTATCGCGTTGACCACGCTCCGTCCCTGGAATTTGCCGTCGTGCAGCGCGACGGTCTTGTTGAAGACGTGCGGGCGGATGGCCTCGATGATCCTCCCAGCGTCGCGTTCGCGCGCGACGCAATCCACGAACACCAACCCCTTGTTCAGGTCGCCCAGGCGCAGCTCCGAGCGCCCCCACACGCGTTTGTAGAGTGTGATCAGCGTGTTGCACAGCTCTTGCACGCGCATAAAGGCGTTCTTGGTATCGTTCTGGAGGATGAAGATGAGCTCAAAGTTGACCGTGCCGCTCAGCAGCGCGATGATCGGGAAGCCGAGCCACGACGGGTCGGGCGAGAAGGCGTTGGCGTCGCTCAGCCGGATGATCCCGTGCCACTCTCGAAAGCCCCGCTCGTACCAGCCGCACACGAGCGAGCACGTGTCCAGCTGAATCGACATGCACTGGGCGGAGCAATCGTGTGGGTCGGTATGCGGCACCATGCGGCCACAGCAGTAGCACTCCCGACGCTCATCGACGCCGTGGATCGGCTGGTGCTCCACGTATGTCACGCCGAGCCCCACCTTGCGCGCCGACCCAAAGAAGAGCACGCGCAGCACGGCGTCGGGCGTGAGCCACAGCAGCAGGTCCGCGTGCGGCACGTGCTGCTGCTCTCCCACCTCCACCTTGCGCTTCTGAAGCCACTTGTCCGTGGCCATCTTGGAGGTGTCGAATTGCACCGCCACAACGGCGTAGCGTTCCGGATCGGCGTCGAACTGGAGCTTGGCGTCCTTGTAGTCGGCCCAGTACGGCCCCATTGCGGTGGTCTCGCGCGAGTCCATGTCGAGGACGTAGACGCGGTCTGCGGCGTACGAGCTCGGCTTGCCCGCCGCGCCCGAGTTGCCATGGCAGCTGCGCGCGAGACACGAGCCGATCGAGATGCGCTGCATCGTAGGGGTCGACCAGAAGGTGCGCCCGTACGTCTTACGCAGCATCCTCTCCACGTCGCGCAGCTCGGTGCCCGCCAGAAAGGTCGCCTTGTCCTTGTTTCCGAAGCTCCCCTTGAGCCGGTGCGTGTACACGGCGCGCGGCGCGGTCGCGCGGCCAATGAACCAGCCCCATCCCGAGCCCACGACGCTCGGCCGCTTGCCGGTGTCGTCCCACACCTCGCACAGCTTGGCCGTGAGCGCCTCAGGTGTCTTAGGTGCCACAAAGCAGCCAAAGGGCGAGTGGCCCGCAAGGATGCGCGCTCGCGCGCCCGCGCTGGCAAGCCTGCAGCGCAAAAGCAGCACGAGCACGGCGCTCCCCAGCAGCACGAAGAAGACTACGGGGTCGTCGCGCTCGAGCAAGAAGGCCACGAGCAGGCCAATGAACCCGCCCGTGAGCAGGGGTGCGAGCAGCAACCAAAACGACGCGGACATGGCGCGTAGCTAATACCACACCCTGGTTAGTTTGTAACAATAAAACTAGCGTTATTTACATACTAATCGCACGTCTTACAATCCTTCTTTGCCTTCTTCTTCTTGGGCTTACCGTACTGGTGCCTTGCGAAAGGCATCCCGAGTACAACGCGTCGCCGGTGGGCCGTCTCGCAACGGCCGCAAAACGATTTTGGGCAACAAATTGTTTTTTAAGGTATCGCTCCATTCACGAACCGATGCATCTTACTATACGAGATTGCGTGGTGCGTTTTATAGCGCGAGTGTCCGCGCTGCCTACTTGAGCGCCTCCTGCAGCAGCTTGCACGCGTCCGTGACCGCCTTGGCAAACTTCTTTTGCTTCTCGTTTGTCTCCTTCTGGAGCGCCGCCAGCGTCTCCTGCTCCTCCTTGAGGGCCTTCTGCGCCGCGGCCAAATTGCCCAGGCACTCGTCGAGCTTCTTGGACGACTCGGCACCCGACGTCGCGTTCTTGGCCTCGCACTCCTTGAGCTTCGTGGTCCACTCGGCGATGGTCTCCTTGAGCTTGGTCTCGGCGGCGGCCTTGGCATCGTCGCGCTCCTTGTTACACGAGTCCTTGAGCGCCTTGAGCTCGCGATCGAGAGACGCGCGCGCGTCCTCGCACGCGTCCTTCTGGGTCGTGTTGTCGGCGCTCGACGATCGCAGCCTGTCGAGCTCCTTTGACACCGCCTCGAGCTTCGCCTTGAGCGCGTCGACGATCTTCTTGGCCGCGTCCTCCTGCTCCTTGAGCGCGTCGGTCACGGCCGCGACGCGGTTCTCGGCGCACTCCTTGGCGGCATCGCGCACGGTGTCGAGCTTCTTCTTGCGCGCCTCGACCTCGGACTTGTAAGAGGCCACAAGGTCCTTGAGCCACTCGGAAGCGTCGTCGTTCATGTCGTCGCCGGTGTCCTTGAGCGCCGGCTTGGCCTTGTTGGCGCCGGTGCCCGCGCGCACCTTCTCCTTCTTGGTCGTGGGCACGGTTGCGGCCTTCTTGAAGATCGGCGGCGCGCCGGGGTCGTCCTTGGCGGCGTTTGATGTGCTCTGTGTCTTTGCTGGGGGCGCCGGCTTCTTTGCGAGCGCGTCCGCGGCTGCCTTCCCCTTGAGCTTGTCGGCGGCGCCGGTCGCCGTCACCTGGCGGTGGACTTCGCCGGCTCGAAGGATGGCGTTGAGCCGTGGGGTGTGCCCCATTGCACCTCTCCTGTTAATAGTCGCGTGTCCCGCTCAACTTATCCTTCTGGGGCCGTCCGAGGGCCAGATCGCAGTCGTCCCGAAATGGCAAGTTGGGCGGCGCGTTCAGGGCGTTCTGAAATTTCGCCCGCAAGGCATCCCCCAAGAAAAAGAAGCGATTCATGCGCAAGCCCGCGCCCGTGCGGCTCGCCGATTTGCAGACGCGCGCAGAGGCCATCAGCTTCCTGCGCGCCGTCTTCGACAAGCAGCTCGAGGCGGCCATCGACCGAAACGCCGAACCAAACTCCGTGATCGCGGGCGACTACAACGCGCGGCAGGCGTTCAACGTGCTGCTCTCACCCGGCGAACAGCGCGCCTTTTTCCGGCAGCTCGTCTCCGATCGGCGGTACTGGCCGCGCATCCGCAGCCTCGTCGGATCGCCACCCTTTAGCTTCCTGCAACCCGAGGACGAGGGCTTGTTGCGCGCGGGGGGCATCTGCCGCAACCGCCAGCACCTGACCACGATCACGGACATTTCGAAGGCGCCCGACTTTGGCGAAGGCCACTTTCAAGACGAGGCCGAGCGCATCTACCGCGTGATCAACCACGACCACACGGACTTGAGCTTGCCTTGGCAAAACATTGGTGTGCAAAAGCAATTGGTCATGGACGTGCGCCTAAAACGGTACTCACACAAGACCAAGGTGGCCATCTTTCGCGGCACCGAGACCACGCTCGCCACCCAGGCCTCGCTCATGTTCCCCCGCCCGGGCGAAAAGGTGACGCTCTACCTGAGCAAGAACCTCGAGACGGCGGGGCCGTACTCGATCACCGTGCACGTAGACTCGGGCCGGCAAAAGGCCAAGTTTAGCCCGATCGCCAGACTGCTCGTCACCGTGTTAAAGTTGTAATCTTTTTCTTTTTGGGTTTTTCACACGGACTCGCCCTCGTCGTCGTCGTTTTCGTCCGTCGGCACCGGCTCGCACAGCGTGAACGAGGGCCGCGCAATGGGCAGCACCACGCCAAACGCCACGCGCGAGCCCGCGACGATGCGCGTCAGCTTGCCCGCGCCTCCCCCGGCCGGCGGTCGCCGCACGCGCACCACCAGCTCGTCGGTCGCGTCGTAGTCCACCACTTGTTCCTGCACCTCCCAGTCGCGCCCGGTGCCGCGCACGAGCAGGATGAGCATGAAGGGCATCGCGAAGCTCAGCCCCGTGCGCACGGGCACCCACTCCAGCCCGTCGACGGCCACGGTCTCGTTGGCGTAGATGGCAAACTGGCTCGCGCTTGGCGTCTCGTGCCGCGGCGGCTGCGCGCCCTCGGCCACGGTAACCTCGAGCGTCAGGTCGAAGGCGTCGGACGTGGGGTGCTCGTGGTTCGGGTCGTGCGACTGGAAGGCGCCCATGCAAAACGGTTCTTATAAGCACACTGGCACACGCGGACACGCGGGAGCTAGCGTACGCCCGCCACCGACGCCATCGGCCAGCACCCCCCTCCGCGCTACAATATACCTCCTGCTCCCGTCTCCCTAGTAAGGCCAGCCATGTACAACCTCATCGGCGCCGATCTGCTTGCCCGCGAGCCGAGCACGCTCGGATCGGCCGAATGGTGGCAATGGTGGCGCGAGGCCTGCACCAAGCGCAACCCGTACGAGTCGGGCAGCGCCGAGGCGAAGCTTTGGAAGCAGCGCGTGCAGATCAATCGGTTCAAAAAAGGCACGGCCGAGTGGGAGCGCTGGCGCCGCGGCTGCTGCCCTTACGACAACCAGCCCGCGGATGGGATGCTGGGGCGCGAGCCGGCATTCGTGGGCACCGAGGAATGGTGGTCCTGGTGGTACGCATGCTGCCAGAGGCGCAACCCGTACCCACCCAACAGCGCCAAGTGGCAGAAGTGGATCTCGCGCGTCGAGACCAACCCCTTCCCCGTGGACAGCGCGTCGTGGCACCGGTGGCGCGAGGGCTGCTGCGCCGGCCCCGCCGCTCCCGGGTATTTCACCGCCAATTGCTGCTGCGTCCTGCTCCTGCTGACCGTCGGCATCGCCGTGTTGACGTGGTGGATGCAAACGCACGTGAGCGCGAGCGTGCAAGGCCCCGCCGAGCCACCGCCGTCGCCGTTCCAGCCGCCGCCGCCGTTCGTGCCCCCCAGCCCGCCGCCGCCGTTGCTGCCGCCCTCGCCGCCGCCGCCCATCGCTTCCAACCGCATCATCATCCGGCAGGAGATCGCCACGACCCCGGCGCTGTTCCAAGAGAGCAACTACAGCTTGGACAACGCCACCGACGGCAACAACACCGCGTCCGCAATGCTCAACTCGCAGATCGACGCGTTGCACAGCCACGTTCAACAACTCCTGGACCACACCACCAACGTGACGAGCACGGTAACTCTCGATGAGGTCGCAGTCAACCGCCGCCTGAGCGTGGTGACGGGTGGACGCCGGCTGAACGAGTGTGGCGACAACGCGAGCGCCTCGCTGCGGGCCACCGTCGTTTTTGAGACGATCCTCACACCCGACAAGCTGGAGGTCGTGCGCGAGGCCTGGCCCGACCTCTTTGGCGAAAGCAACGGCCTCATCCCGTGCGGCGAGTCGGAGATGGAAATCCTTGAAGTGTTCTCGCCGCCGTCTGTACCTCCCAGTCCGCCGCCGCCGTCGCCGTCGCCCTCGCCGCCGCCGCCCTCGCCCTCACCGCCACCGCCCTCGCCCTCGCTGCCCT
>Ga0206125_10001186_pt1 | contig 31238 bp, 25 predicted proteins | sample Helgoland_Spring_4_FD_148598 | JGI IMG/M metagenome (GOLD analysis project Ga0206125, IMG submission 148598) | Pelagic subsurface seawater microbial communities from Kabeltonne, Helgoland, North Sea - Helgoland_Spring_Bloom_20160331_1 | ecosystem: Environmental > Aquatic > Marine > Epipelagic ... | reverse complement strand
AATTGTGATCGGGCTACGGTACAAGTCACCACTAGTGCTCTGAGTAGCCCTAAAGTTTACAACTGGAATCATTACAAGTTGTGCAATCTTGTCACCACCGCGAACATACTGAGTTTCCTTACCAATGTTGTGAAGGTTGACAAAAATCTCGCCATCGTATCCCGAATCTACGACACAGGCGCCAACAATAAGAGAGCGCTTCGCTGCTACTGAGCTACGGTTCTTTACCTCTAGCATATAGCCGTGTGGCACCCCGAATCTCAGTCCAGTTGGAAGGACTTTACTCTCGCCGGGCTCGACAGCAATCGCTTGCTTGCCTTGCTCCGGTGAGTAAAACACATCCAACCCAGCATCAGATGGATTGGCGCGTTGTGGATCGTACGCGTCTGATCGCGTTCGTGCAAACTCAACTATCATTGGTGTCTCCAGAAATGATTGTAAGGTTGTCAAGAATATCATCGATGTTGACGGTGCCAGTGTGAAGGCGGTATGCCTTTACTGCTGCTCGGATCTCATCCGTGTTAAGCCATCCATTCTCCCGGAACTCAGTGCGCAGATCGCGCTTTTGCTCCTGATAGGGTTCGATGCACTCTTCAATTGCTGCTAGTGAGCGGATGTACTCCTTAACATATTGTTTCTTCTCGTCGTGTGTATTAGCCATTGTTGCCTCCTTGGTGACTATACATAAAGTATAACACTGTGAGGCTATGGAGTCAAGCCTGAACTCTAAAAAGATGCCAAATAAATTTTCTGACGACATCATCCTTTTGTTCGTCGGTTTCACACTCGGCGAACTTATAGTTGTACGTTGTTTTGACTTCCTGGAGAGATCCGAGAATAACATCTCTTTCTTTTTTAAACCATCTGATTTGTAGCGAGAAGTGCTCAGTGACATGTATATTATGCTTTTTGGCTATTTGGATTAGTTTAAAGTACTTCTTGTTGTCCAGTGCGCTCTTAGCCCTAGAGAAGTCCCAAGACATTTGTTTCTTGTATTCATCATTAGCAGTAAAGTTTTCTATCTTGTCTGGGTGCAATTGCATAGCTATCTTCTTAAACATCTTGTGGAAATATTCATGAAGCTCCTTGAACGTGCCCAGCTCTTCTTGCGTCTCATCAAAGAGCGGCTCATCTTCCGGAGTATCTACCTTGACAATTGCTGCCGAACCAGTATATTCGCTGACTGGGGTTTCTTTTACCTCTTCTGGTTCAACACCATAAAGGCCGGCAATTCTTTCTTTGTTGTCTTCGTTCAGTTTGTTAATGTCTATTTCATTCCTGGCACAGAACTCTCGATAGTATACTTCAAACTCACCAGCGGCGCCTTTTACAATGTCGTCAAGCAAGTCCATCTCTTCATAGAGATACTCCAACTCATTCATAAGGCGCCGGTATTTGATTTTCTTGGTCTTGATCATATACCTTAAGTAGTTTTACTTAAAGTCGATCTTAACCGTAGCTTCTATTTTAAGGTCTGGCACACGTAAATGATTCGCTAATTTGTGCTTCTTGCACTCTTTTGCGTCCAAAAACCAATCGGCGTGACCCTTCTCGTGAACAATTTCTAAGAAGTAATCTTCGTGCTGTCCGCAGTTCTCTGCCATCATATGATAGATCTTTTTATTGAGTCGCTCAGTTTCTTCAGCGGACGCTTTGATCTCTTCTACTTTGCCGCGGTCCATTGAACTGACGTCATGAATCATAACCGTCGCGTTCTGATCCATATACCTTTTGCCGGGGGCACCAAAGCTAAACAAAATAGCACCACAAGACATGGCTTTACCCTGCACAATAGTCGCCACCGGTATCTTTGAGTGTTGAACATCTGAAATCATTGACATCAAACTGTACACCTGACCACCATAGCTGTCAATTATAATTGGAACAACGGGCTGGCCCGTGTTCTGCGCTTTGCGCATCAAGACTGAAAACGTCTTGGCTGATGCTTCGTCGAACTTGTTTACCCTAATAACAATAGGCAAGTCATCGATAAGTTTTGGCTCCTTTAAGAGCGGACTAAATTTCTTAATTACGTTCATGTTTATCCTAATAGTTTGAATGTTTTGCCGACAGCGTAGGTCGAGAAGCCCCAGTTCTCATCATATTTGAGACGAGCCATATATGGCCGATTAAGATGGATGGTGTCCCTGTGTGGTTTGACTCCCCAACATCGAATGCGAGTGGACTCGTTGTTGGAATCAATCACCTCTACGATCCAGTAATCCTTGCCGTTCTTGGTTTTCTTGGGAGTAATCTTGCGGGGTATGAACCAGCATACTTGCAACCCCTCATCAAACTCTGAGATTGGCGGAATGTATTTCTCTTGAAGTTTCTCGACTGTCTCTGTGCTAATCACCAAGTTGATTGGGAACACACCGGTAAGATCAGTTTTGAACTGGATGATCTCTTCTTCGCTAAAGTCACCTTCTGGTCTGAACAACTCGATGTTATCTCCAAACTTCTTGAGGTTCTTTGGCCTCTCAACCACGCAGGCTGACCAGAAGTGTTTGCGGCCACTGAAGCGATCATCCACAATGTTGTCCAGAGCCCCGCCGCGGCAGAGAGCATCCAACGCTTTCTTATTCAACTTAGAGTACGATACATCTTCACGGAATAGCAGATCCTCTGCGTTCATGAATGGCCGGTTGTCTAAGATTTGTTCAATCGCCGACATTCCCAGACCCTTGATCGAAGTGAGCGGCTGAATCATAGTTTTGCCATCTTCGCTAATCTCCCACACTGTGCCAGACTTGTTGATGTCGAGCGGTGCGATATCAAAGCCAAATTTCTTTGCGATGTTGATTGCTTTCTCTTTGCGAGTCTCTGGTTCTTTGTCCAAGAATGCTGCCATCCACTCTGCTGGGTAGTAATTCCACAGCCAAGCACACTGATACGAAATAATCGAGTATGATACTGCGTGGGACTTATTGAAACCGTAACCGGAGAAGAATTCGAACTTGTCCCAAAGTGATTGAGCTTCATCCCTATTGATCTTCTTGGCAACACAGCCTTTGATGAACTTGTCGTGCAGCTTACCTTTGACACTGTTCTTGCCGGTACCCTTCTTGGTCAACACCTTGCGAAGCATGTTACCTTCATCGAGAGTCAGACCGCCAAGCTTGTGAGCCAGTAGCGCAATCTGTTCTTGGAAGATTAGGAACCCGAAAGTCTCTTCGGTAATCTCTCTTGCTTCTTCGGAAAGATACTTGATGTAATGTGGGCTCTCCTTGGCTTCCACGTAATCGGCATCAACACCAGCGGACAAGGGCCCGGGCCGGAAAATAGAGGTAATAGCTGACAAATCAATGATGTTGTTTGGCTTTACCTTGGTACAGAACTGTTGTGCTCCGTGTTCCGTGAACTGAAAAACGCCAGCCCACTTACCGGGATGGAAGACGTTCTTGTACACCTCTTGGTCATTCAGGTCAAGAATGTCGGGGTGGAGCTTCTTCTCGTAGTAGTCTCGAATCTGGGCGAAGGTAGGTTCTTCGACACCATGGTGGCGCTTCAGGATGTGGTAGATCGCACCTTCCATCATCTTAAGAGTAGACAAACCAAGCAAATCGAACTTAATGAAACCCATCGGCTCAAGATGTCGGACGTTCTGCCCCTCAGCCCACGGCGCTTGTCGCACTCCGCCAGAGTTAATCAAAGGCATACTTTGATCTAAGTCCTCTGCGATAACCACACCGCCGGCATGCCGAGAACAAGAGCGGACCTGACCGACAAGACCTTCAACGTGAGTCTTAACCGCTGGATGTTTCGCTAGGTATTGCCTCAGCGTCGGAGAGAACTCCATAACTTCTTGCCACGTGGGGCTATAGACACCCGCCTTAATACCGTGCTTCTGTTTCGCTAGCGGCGTAGCTTCGCGAATCATAATGGACGTAACCGTGTTTACTTCGGTAAATGGGACATTATACAGCTTAGAGATATCTTTGATCAAAGACTTGAGTTGTAGCGTATTCCAGTTTGAGATTGGTGCCACACAGTCTGCTCCCCACATCTCAACAAGCTTTTCTTTGAGAGACATTGAATCGGATACATCGTAATCGATATCTGGGTAGTCTGTCGCATCGGAACGTAGGAATCGCGAGAACAGTAGTCCATGCTTAATTGGATCAACCTGGGTAATGTTTAACGCATACGCTACCAATGAACCAGCAGCGGAGCCGCGGCCCGGGCCTGTGAGCATCATATCTGTTGCTACATCAACAATTGATTTCATTGTAAGGAAATACTTGGAGAACCCTCGGTCATCAATGACGTTTAGTTCAAGACGCAAACGATCGGTGTATTCCTTGTTGGTGTGCAGCCCCTTGTCCTTGAGGCCCTCTAGAGCAAAGTTTACCAGTGCCTGAGTTGCTGTAAATCCTGCGGGAACTACAAATTCGGGGAGGCGGACTGTATTGTCAGGCAGGAACTTCTCGATGCGCTCGAAGGCGATCCTGTAAGATTCCTCAATACTTTTCAAAACTACACTGTCGTCATACTCAAACCCCGTGGATTCAGAGTATTCCTTGTAGCTTTTCCAGATCTGGTCACCATTCTTTGGATACAACTCGTACCCAATTTCCTCAACGCCATCAGGAAGCTCCGACTCTCCTTCGGCCCAAGAAGGCGTACCCTTACCAAGCCAACCAAGGCGCTTGTAAAGTTCACGGTCTTTCCAAGCGTCAGGGTTGGGGTAGTGGCTATCGGCTGTCGTGACCAGTCCAACGCCAAACTCTTCTGCAACTTGAATCACATACTGATTCAGCTCATGTTGCTCTTTAATATTATTCCACTGGATCTCGGCATACCAGCGATCACCAAAAATGTCGACCATACGACGTGTGGACTCCCGCATTGCCTCCAGAACGGCCTCGTCGCCATCCTCTCGGTTCTCCCAGTAGTTACCGGCATACACCCCACCAAGACAAGCAGAAGAAGCAATAATGCCCTCGTTGTACTTCTTGAGTAGCGCGTAGTCAATGCGTGGGTAGCGATAGAAATTCTCCGGCTGGTACGACTCTGATACCAACTTAAATAGGTTGTTCAGGCCAGTTTGGTTCTGGGCTAGCAATACAAGGTGTCGCCGGCGCTTCAGAATACCTTGAATCTTTTTGCTGTCACCCTCATCTTCAACAGTGGCGCCCGATTGGGCATCCTTCTTGATTGCGCGCGCCTTCTTCTTATCAGCCATCGCTTGACTATAGGCTTCGTGCCATTCTTCGATGGATGGCGTGAAGTAAGCTTCACACCCGAAGATAGGCTTGAATTCTTTACCCGCTTCCTGCATCTTCTTGGCGTGCAGTACTTGATAAGCTAGCCCGTTCATATTGCCGTGATCAGTCAGCGCTAGCGCGTCACACCCGTTTTCATATGCAAAGTCCATATGATCTTGTGGATACCCAATGGCATCAAAAATAGAGCCTGCCACAGAATGTGCGTGCAGACCAACAAACTTAATTTTAGAATCAATACGATTCATTTAACCCTCCGAATTGGTATATGGTATTGTAACATGCTGTCGGGGCCTTGTCAACTCGTCTAGGGGCTTATTTAGCACATATTCTGAAGAAATATATTCTGCATAGCCATTCCAATTGGACGTGTCAAAATACCACTCTAGTTCGATTGTTGTTCTTTCTTGAGAGTCTAGTGGCTCATATATGTCACTTAAAGTAAAGTGACGAGCGGACCATCTCTCGTGGAGCGGGAGCTTCTGGGATGGATACTGCTGGTTTGGTAAAGGGGGTAAATATTCCCTTGTTGTCTTTTTGTTTATCGCTCTTCGGCATTGTTTAAAATCTTCTCCTGTCATGGTGAATGGCAGATATTGGTTGTTTACCACACTCTGTCCATTATATGTAAAAAATAAATTCTTGCTTTTGTCTCGAATCAATTTTCTATGTTGTCTTATAAAGTAGATATCAAAAAGTCCAAACGGAAAGGAAATGTAATATTTTTCCGGGGTTAGCCATTTGGAAATTTTGAGGGAGGTCATATAGGCGGCGTGAATACCTTCTATAATCGACCACCCGTAACTATCTCTCCTGTTTTGATCTTTAGGTTTGATTCCGACGTAATAAATAGGTATCTCTTTCCTTAATTGTGAGTAAAATTTAGATTCTAAGTCTCTTTTATAATAAACTGGGTCATAAACCCAGTCACCAACGGTCTTTCTTATCACCGGCGCAAGGTCGTCGTTAGCTATAATCCATATAGTATTACAACCAGCCAAAGCGCATTCATGCACTGATTTCTGAATCAAATTAAAGCCGTCACAGACAGGCATAAGTAGCTCAGGAAAAGATACACTTAGTTCCGTGTCATAATTGGCAACAGGTATTATACCGCTAAGATGAAGAGACATTTAGCAACTCTAAAAATCTATCGGATGGACTTTGAACATTCGATAAAAGCCTGAGCATACTTTCTTCGCTGTCGGTTTTAACTTTGATATTATGACCCTCTGCTCTGAGCCCATTTGGGCAGCGGTGTATTTCGCGTCTGATGCTAGTTGTTCTAAAATCATAGTGCCTAGCCGTACCTTTTTTTGTGTATCCACTTAATTTTCCTCTCATTCCGTTGTCTTTCATAATCTTGAGTACCTTGAATCGAGCCATCGTTTCTGAGTAATCAAAATCTACTAGTTGCGACTCAGTTAGCTTTGATACCGCACAAGCATCTCTAACAGGAGTATTTCCATCAATACGGTCGGAACTATAAAACCATACCTCGCTGATAAAATCATCATCTGTGTGTATAAAGTCGATCTCATGTTTGCCTCCACTATTGAATGCTATATAATCATAACACACATAACTATGTTCGTCAAGCTTGTTTTTACGCACGAAGCCTGCAGCATTGGAATCGCCAAAGTAATGGCAGTCAACAAATGAAGCTTCAAGTATCTTTGAATATTCATTTAAACAAATTATAGAATTATCGTTACATCTGATTGTTTTGCACAAATTTGAAAGAGGTGTAAGCCCCTTTAAAGATAGAAGAAAATACAATCGATCCCACAAAACTTGCTTTCGTGTTCCAACTTTCATTTCATCATCAAATGACAGTAATGTTTTTGCTTCGCAAGGCACGCCAATTGGGGTGTGGCTAGGGGATAAAAAATCAAATCGGAAAGGCACGTTCACATCAGTAAAGAATACCGGATACTCATTAACATATGCAAAAATTAACGCAGATAGTGAGCTACCTACAACAATGTTCTCGTATTCAAAACTCATTTGAACCTCGTATATATTATGACTTATTTTTTGTTGTCTGTCAAGTCTGTTCTTTTAAGGCCTTTCGAATCAAACCCGCCATCTTGCCAATTCGGATGCATTATATGTAATTTCTGTCCGTAGTGATTCCAACCTAACGCATGTCCTATTTCGTGCTCCAGCACTCTTTCTTTCCTGCCGTTTTTTGGTAATATAAAAATTTTGGCCATTACGATCTTACCAGTTCTATTGCTCGTGTAAAGTCTTGTTGAAGCCATATGGTGTGCAGAAAAACCTCCTTCTGGCAACGTTATTATGATCTCACCGTATCTGGGATTCATACAATCTATTATAAAGTCTTTATATGTATATTTAAATTCATAACCCAGTCGCTCCCAGTATTTAACCGCGTTATCAACCCGCGACATTATCAACTTAGTACTCGCACATACCCTGACTTTTGGAACAGTTTCCCACTCAGCTTTCCTGGTTGGTTTGCCGATCACGAATGTTTCGATCGGCTTTTGTTCCGAAACGTAAATTATATTTTGCAGTTCTGTACCAGAAATACAGTTCAGCAAGAACAGTAAAAGAAGCCCCACACAATATATAGTGCCTTGAAGAAGTCATCACTCTTCGGTGATCTCATCCAATAGTGTTTTAATATCTAGTCCAGCACAATCTATCTTTCTCTTACTGACGTGGTAATGGTTAACATAACCTGAAAATTTGCCGTACGCGACCTCTTGCTCGTACTTTGTAGAAGTCTTTCCGAATTGATTAGTTGGTGTTTCATATGGTATCTCAGTGGCTACGTGGATTGCTTCCCACAAAGCTTTCAATGCTTCAATCTGTTGTGGGTAGAACCCCGTGAAAGGGTCTAACATCTCGCCGTGCACCCACGCGTCTTCTATGATTGGCCTCTCGCCGAAGCCGTTCTTTTTGTACCAATTTTGATATTTTGGATAATAAGCATTGGTGATCTCAACACCTACAGAAGCTCGATTCGTCCGCTCAGAACCCGCATGCCATGCAGCGTGCTGCATATCCATTGTCTGATATATCGTACCGTCGTTATCAATTAAAAAATGAACCGAGATGCCGCGCTTTTCTAAAACATTGTGACACGACGTTGAATTCAAGCACACATCCCAATGGTTAACAAAGTATCTTATTGGTCGAGCAGGGCGCGCAGAATAATCGTAATACTTACCACTGGTCGTTTGCAGGCCGGCGTCATCGCTCCATAAGACAAATTTATCCCAGTTTATGGGATAGTAGACCCCGTTATAGACTATTGATTTAGAATATGACGAACCTGTATTCTTGCAGTATTCCCCCACCACATGTGGCTCTTGTCTCTCAGTCCACAATCTGCGAAAGGTTGTGGGTCCACAAAGACCGTCTGCTGGAATACTTCTTTTCTTTTGCCATTTTTTGATAGCCCTAACAAGCTTGTCGTCAAAATATCTCTCGCCAAACCAAGAAGGCTCCCACCCAAGTTTCTTGGCGGAAGCCTCATTGTAGAAATTTTTGTCCACTGTCTATACCTCTGGGGTTATAGCACCCCGACAACATAATTCTCTAAGATTATATTATAAGTAGTATTATTTATTACAATTTCTTCGATCATCGACGAATCGACAACGATTTTGCTACCTACTATTAGGTTAAATTTAACATCGTCTGATTTTTCTATGACGCGGACAACGGAGTGCTTTTGCTGTTCAGGTTGATAATCTTCTGGCAAGACTATCAATGATTTCTGTTCATCGTTGCGCTGATCTAGATCAACCAAAATGTGTCGGTTTACTGGTTTAAACATTGTTTCTCCTTAAATTTCACAAGTGTCGTTAGTGCAGAACTTCGTGCCTGAGCCGCCCTCTTCATCATTAATTCGAGTAATCTGACTAATCTTTGCAGACATTTCGTTATACTTTTCTTCAGTGATTGATTCATATGGCGCTTGTACATAACCCGTCTCTTCGTATCTCAAAAAGGAGACTGCTTTTAGCCGGCTTTCATACATTTCTAGCGCGCTCCGAATTTGACTTGCCTCATCACCAGTAAACGAGACCGTAACAGACACCGCGTTATCGGCCCAATAATTCTGATACTGGGCTGCAATCTCAAGCTGCTCCCACATAGAAACATCTCGTTTTCCCTTTTCAAAGTGTGGCTCCTTGACAGGGAACTCAACAACAGAAGTGTTCGGAGAATACTCATCATCTTCTACATTATAACCTGCTTCTACTAAACTTTTAAGGACTTTTGAAGTATTAGCGAACCTGATTCGTCTAATATAGTATTCATCTTCTGGGAAGTGGATACCAGGGGTCGAGCCGTTCAAAAGAGATACAGTGCCTGATGGCTTGATAGAGGTCATTTTAATTGACTTGGGAACACACAACCAGTTAGAGTACTCAGTGTCCAGTTGTTTAACATAACTATATGCATCGTCACACCAGTCCAACATAGTTCTGCGACCATGCTTATTGAATGCTTGAACAATTCCAGACTGAGACAGGCCGATGCGACGGTTCTTCAGCATCTTTGCGTTTGTTTCGGGCCAGTGTGTGTTGACCAAGGTTACGGTCTTGCCGTACAGATATGCACATTTGAGAGTCTTTACATAATCATCGTAGTCTTCGTGCTTTGCCGGGAAAGTCTCGACTAAGCAACACATCTCAGCATTGTGGAGACTCTGTTCAACACAGGGATTGAAACCAACGACCTCAGCATCATCATAGTTAGCACCATCCTTCATACGGCCAAAAGCTCTGGCGTTTTCTAACCAAATATAACCCGGTTCTCCGTTCTTCTGTGACTGTTCTGCATGCCAGCTATAGTCCATACCAACTTCTGCATTAAAGGAGTTATTAGAACCCCAACGGTGGTGGTAAAGCTTCTCTTGGTCATTCTTCATCTCTAGATAGCGGAAATCATCAGCAGCCCCCAGAGCCAAAGCAGCTGAGCGTCGTACATTTCCTGCTACGACACAACGACCAATTAGATTCTCGGTGTCGACGATGTCAACAGAGGTAATCAGTTCACCCACCTTGGGGGCATAGAGTTCGGTTAAATTCTCGTGTAACTCAATCAACGGACCAGCGCCGGATGATGTTCCTCCAAATCCGTGAATTGGAGCACCTTCAGGGCGGATTGCTGAATAATCAAACTTGGGTACCTTGTGGCCGAAAAAGAAGCCATTAAGAAGCATTTGTACCGAGTTGACCCAACCTTCTCGGGAGTCATCAATCATATGAACATCACCGGTGTATTCGGGTTCTTCGATAGTAATCGTACCAGCACCCTTGGTGTCGAAACCAACGCCAACACCAACCATAAGAGCATCCATAATCCAACTGAAGATATAGCCGCCCTTGGTCGATATATCCTGGGTTGAACGGAAGGCGCAATTAAATAATGCGGCGCCAGTGCGCTCTTCAACAAACTTAGTACCCATCATCCACAAGCCGCGGCCGGGTGGAGTCCACTTGAGATTAAACAGCCGATCAAACGCATCCTTAGCAGTCTTTTGTGCCTTGTTATCGTTCCATTCTAACCCAAGTCTAACAACGTGCTGTTTCTGCATATTGAACATTCCCTCGATGACGCGACGACAAGTTTGCCACCATTCCTCCGAGCCAGAAGCTTCGGGATCAAACTCGCTAAGTCTACGGGCGTAGGTTCGTTTAAAAGTCACGTACCCGAGAGGACCCCAAGGGACTTCTGCGGCTGTGTATGGTTCAATAAAAGAGTCAGATAATCTGAATCTGCGGATGTTTTCGATAGTTTTCATTTTGATGTTCCTTTAAATTTTTGATACTTCGATTGTAAGTAATTTCTCTGCATTTTCGGTGTTAACGCCACCGGGCTCGTGGCAACAGCATTTATAGCTGTTGCAGTAACTGCGTTAGTTTTTGGCAAAATTCTAATTTTGACATTAGACGTGTCCATAAATATATCATAAACCATGCCATCGGGACCATTTCTATTTTTAGCAATAAAGATTTTCCCAGTATTGTTCTGTTTGTCGTCAATTGTTCGTGACACAGAGAAGATAAAATCTGCAACAAAACATTTATTAAACGCTTCAGAAATTTGCTCCATTGTGATCACTTCCGCATTCAGACCGGAGCGATTGGTCTGTGATGCTGTCCAGATAGGGCATCCAAATTCTGTAGAGAGCCCTCTTAATTCTTCGTAGATAGATTCTAGCTCATTTCGCTTTTCCTTCCGTATAACTGTTGGCTTTAACAAATCTGCGTAATCTACAATAATTACACCGGGCTGTATTCCCCTCTTCACAAGTTTGTTAAGATGGTTTCTTATTGTAGCAGTTGAAGCTGATTTTGTAGGGTATTCTTTGACAATTAGTCTCCCATCTAGATCTTTAATCTTTTCGTAGATGTCGTCTTTGAACACATCGAGTTCAGAAAGAGGATACTCAGTAATGCAACTATCATATCTTTTTCCGATTACAGTGTCTTGAAGCTCTAGAGTATAGTGTACTACTGTCTTGCCTTCCATGATGGCATTTGAACCAAGGTGCACTAAGACCATTGACTTACCGGCGCCCGTTGGTGCAACCACCACTCCAAGCTCAGACTTTCCTAAGCCACCACCAGTCATATCATCAATTTGTTTCCACCCAGTTGTTACTGGGCCGCGGAATTTTGGTTTATAGCGTTCCTCAAAATCAGCTAGAAAATCATGACCAAAATTAGATTCAGAACCAAGTTTAAGCGACTCATTGATGATCTTTGAAATCTCGTCAAAAGAGTTTGATTGTAGAAGCTCTACTGACTTTAGCATTGCCTCTTTTAGATTCTGCTTGCGGCAGAACTCTAGCGACTGCTCTTTAATATACTCAGAGCCATCAACTTCGCTACTACGGATCCTCGTGAAGTATTCTGTTATCTGTTGGGAGAGGACCTTGTCTTCTCTCTCTAGCTCAGTCTGTAGAATTGTATCGAGGATCTGCTGTGATGGGTGCTTAGCGTAGCGGTCCCTGTAATCGACGATCTTTGAAGTGAACAATCGCAGGTATTCAAGCTCCAGAAAGTTGGTGTCAAGAACTTCTAGGATCTGGTCTGCGAACGGACGATCATCTAAGATAAGATGGACTAAATCTTCTTGAAAGTTTTTTCCATATTTGCTGAAACTTGGCTTGTTAGACAACTGTACCCTCCCGGTGATTATAACTGATTACTTGCAAGAATGCAAGCTAACACGACAATAAAATTTTATTGAGGTGTGTTTTTAGATCTTCCCAGTTGAGTTCACCGAAGCCGTCCTCGGTCATAAGTGAGATTATCTTTGTTTTATTAAATGTGCAATCGAAGTTTTCGATGGACTCTCGCACAAACTTTTTAGCTTGAACTGAGAGCAATGGTGCGTACAACTGCATCATCTTATAATTATGCGAGATAACTTCTTTCCCCTCGATGATGCTCGTAAAAAAGCGCAATTTACTGTCCGCTTTTTCACAAAAATCTACTAACTCGTTGATAGTGTAGTCTTTTTCCGAAGCAAGAAAAGACAATCTTTTTTTGACTGAAACTAGGCCAGCGCCTTTGATACCTGGGAGGTTATCCGAGGGGTCTCCGATGATTGCCCTAGCAAGGGCCATGTTCGTAGGGTGAACCCCAAACTCTTCAATAATCCTTTTCTTATTCATAAGCTGATCTCCTGTGGGTCTATACACCACAGTCTCGTCATCACAAAGCTGATAAAAGTCTTTATCATTGGAGATCACTACCTTTTGCCAACCATTGTATCGGTCCAGCGCACACGCATAGGCGATCACATCATCAGCTTCAATCTCCGGAAGCATAAGCTGCATAATCGGCATCTCGTTGAAGTAATCAACCACACGAGACTGCTGCCATATTTTGTTTAAAATTATCTGATCATCAGTCAAGTTGTGCACTGACCGGTTTAGCCTCAGAGGCTTGCGGCCGGCTTTATAACTCTTGTCAATACTCTTTCTTTTCGCGGAGCCATTGGGGCCGTCCCATACAACCAAGATTTCATCGGGCTGCGTTATTCGCACAAGCTTTTGCATAATTTTAATTGTTCCCTTTATGCCACCAATTGGATCTCCATTAGTAGACAGAGAAGGATCAACGATATAGGCTCTGATAAACATATTCAGCGCGTCGATGATGATTACTCTTTTGTTATCGGTTTGTGTCATTATATTCTCTCCATAATTTATCTCTTCTTGAAATCGCTGTTGCGATCATATTGTGCAGGCGTGCCCAGTCAGGATTTTTTGACAGAATTCTTTCTGCTATCTCTCCTGGTTGCGGGAAGCTATCTGGTGTATACTCCAAACTTACCTTTTCACACGCACCACAGATATCGTGATGTGTCTTGCTCATAAAAAAACCCTCCGATTGATAATATTATAACCAACCGGAGGGTCAAAGTCAAGCGCTTTCTTTACTCTTTTATAGGTACCGATATATCTTCTGGATCTTCGTAATAAGCAGATGCTGATCCTTGTCTCATATCAAACTTCTGTACGATTTCTTCATCCATAATACTGATGATTCTATTTTTGAATTCTTCGTCAGAAGTTACAAGGGCAGTCCACTTGGAAGGTTGGAATTTCTTGCTATAGCCATCAGGCATTGATAACGTATACCACGCTCCTGCAGAAGTAAGGTGTTCGCAACCCTTAATCGCGTCAAACCACGATTCTTCATCGCGAATACCCACATCTTCGGTGCCCCACATAATGCGGAAAGCACATGATCTCCCTTGAGTCCCAAAACGAGATTTCTCTAGTTTCACCTTAACTTCGGAGCCAATACGGAATCCTTTTTCATCTTCGATGAAGGCGGACTTAGCTTTGCGACCAGTCAGCCAGATACGAAGAGAATAAGCATAATGCATTGCCTTACCACCAGGAGTGATATAAGGTGTTGTCATGGCAATCTGTCTAGCCATAGGACCTTGGGGGATATTTGTCTTCAATTGATTTAGCACGATAAAGGTCGCTTTCTTATCCGCAATTGGAATAACAAGCTTTGACATTCCTTTCGCAAGAATACGAGCCTTCACGGCCATTGAAGATTGAGGGTTGAAATCACCCTCGACATCGGAAACCGAAGGCGTGAACGCCAACGAGTCCCAAATAAATACGAGTTGTTCGTCAGTAGCACCGAGTAATTCCTCGATGGTCTCCAGAACAAACTCCACAGAGGATGCTTGAACGTACATTAATCGCTCTAGGTCGCATCCTGAGCGCTCTAGAAAGTTTGGGTCGATGGCTGACTCCGAATCGAAGTAAACGACCATCTTGCCTGATTTCTGAGCGTTTGAGGCAATCTGAGTTGCCATATAAGATTTACCGGTCGATTGAAGACCGGCGATCTCGGTGATCTTACCAACTGGAATTCCAGCAACTTGACCTTTGCATATAATGGAGTCAAGCCAGCGCGAGCCGGTTGGAATCCATTCTTTTACAGAAGTTGGGTTGTCGCCAGTAAGATCGTGAGCAACGTTTTGCCCAGCTTTTTTATTAACCAATTTCATCAGGTCTTTCATGTTAACACGACCTGCTTTTGCTTTCGCCATTATGCCTCCTAAAATAGCAGCACACTTTTTACCGGTGTGCCAGCGGCTTTTTTGTTACTCTGCTGCTGTGTCAGTAGAGTTAGCGGTGTCTTCTGCCGCTGTGTCTTCATCCTTATCCCCACAACCCATTAACAGGGTCGCGGCAAGGACTGGTAGAACGAGTCTCATTTTGTCTCCTTAAAATAGCGGCAGACTTTAACCGGTCTGCCAGCGGCCTTTGCTACTCAGTTGTTGTTTCAGTAGCAGTGGTTTCCGTTGTGGTTGTGGGGGTATTTTCCTCTTCAACAGAGGTCGTGGCGGAAACCTCGACGGTGGTGGCTTGTTCCACTGTTTCAACGGTCGGAGTAATTTCACTTACCTCATCCGCAGGTGGCTCAACCGTGCAGGTTCCATATGCTGTGGCTATAACAAGTGCTCCTGCTACAACGCTAACTTGGACCTTCCAACGGGCCAACAATGTTCTTAACCTTTCCATAATATAATCTCCTTCTTTATAGAATAATGCGGCACCCAATTTCAGCCGGGGTGCCAGCGGCTATCTAACAAGCTCTACTTAGTTGCCATCAACTCATCAAAAGCTGCGTCAACTGGATTAACGGTTGGCTCAGTATTATTATACTTGCTTGTCTCGGTGGAGCGAGACTCAGCAGAGGCACCACTCGCCAATTGCTCATCTAAGATGGCGTCAATTTGTTCGGGGGTTAGACGCTCAAAGAGTGAGTCAATATCGGGGATGCCGTCTAGGAGGGCGGGGATGGCCTCGGTGTCCTCCAGAAGAGCAGATGTGCTTCGGCGCATCTTTAGGCTTGTTTGTGGGTATGCACCCGGGGTTGTTGGCTTGGTATAAACCAACGAAATGTCAGTTCCTTCAAGGGTATCAGTGATATCACCATATTCTGGATCCAAAATGTATCCGAGAAGCAACTCGTATGCTCTCTTTCCATAACCATAGACCTTCACACCTTCATCTTCGCGGCCGCGGACGACCACCGGTGAAAAATAGCGCTGGCGTACAAAGAGAGACTTTGCAAGCTTTTTGGATTCTTCGTCGTTTTGCTCACTTCCTTCTCGCCAAAGCTGAGAGGCAAAATCGCAAATTGGACAGCGCTCACCATAATTGCGCTTAGGGCACGGAATACCGCCCTTGTGATCTCCAACGTTATAGTGGAAGAACATTTCCTTCAAAGGGTCGCCATCGTTAGCTGGTACGATACGAACCACTTGTTCGCCCTCATCGGGCTTAAACCACGGCGAGTTTCCGTCGCCTTTATCCTCACCACGAAGTGTGGCAAGTTTCTTTCTCATTAGTTCCATATTGATTGACATTAGTTTTTTCTCCTTGTTTTGTTGTTGTAAAGTATATCGAGCTTTCCTCGATATCTAATGTATCACTCTTGTTCTAGCTTGTCAAGAGTATTTTCTTGAATTGCGTTTGTGTGGGTAACGCAGAACCCAAAGTCATGTAAGTGTGTTTCCCAAATACCGTAGGAAACCTTACGAAAAGCATTTCTAGGCTTGTTCTTTAAAATGTCTACTATTTGCTTATGCAATCCCGCCTCTTCTTCTAATCTATCTTTATTGATGCATATATAATAACACGTCTCGCGGGGGATGTCAAGGTTGAAGAGCCACTTTTCTGATAAAGTCTCGGCGTTCAAGATACCAATCGATCGGATTCTATTAATCTCGGATGGGTTCGCCATTTGACCAATCTCAGGCTCTGTGTGGCTGAAGAAATTCAGATAATGCACACATGAAAAGATAGTGTGATTCAGCTTTTCGTAGTAATTCTTAATCGATAACCCAGTGATACTGTTTTCAATCTCCAGATTGGACAAGATTGTTAACGAGTTGAACAGACCTGACCGCGCGTACTGTTGTAGCACTCCAAAAAGTAAATTTTCCAACAGCTTTGGGACGCCCGTAAGCAATTCTATATCTGGCTTGATGTAAAAAATTTCCAGGTTTTTGTCTTTTATTTGTTCTAAAATGCCAAGCGCGTAACTTGAGCTGTGGGAAGAACCTACGATAAATACTTGCACCTTATCATTTAAGTCTTTGAAGAACTTAGACAAATCGGGAATATTCTCTTCATACTTTTCTGGCTTGTCATAGCTCCTAAGTGCACGAGTATGCTTGGCGTTTTTATAGTTGCTGCCAAGCTGGTACACTTTATAATTATTGCCCTGCGACTTAAAGTTCTCTGCGATTGCAGAAGCCGCGTTTCCTATTCCCACAATTGAAATCATAGATTTAGTACCCCAATATCCATATAGTCTCTGCCAGCCTTAAGGTTAGTGACAAACTTGTCAAGTTTGTTGTTAGAGAAGATTTCTTTAATCTCTGGTATAAGATACCTCTCTTCGTCCGGAATGTCAAGTACAATTTCATCATGCACGATATGTGATACGAATGAACGCTTATTGTCCAAGAATTGGTCGATAGCGACGGCGCGGTCATTTACCAAGTCAGCAGTTGTACTCTGCACTATGTAATTGAGCGCCTTGTATGCATCTACTTCGATTTTACGACCGAAAACGGTTTCAACGTGACCATCATTGTAGTACTTCTTTAATAGTGCATCGCGATCGTAAAACGATTCTTGAATTTTGTTAGATTCTGGGTTATACAGCCAAGAGAAGAAGAATGTTTTCGCGGCCTCGCGAGATTCTACTCCCTTGTTTCTAAACACATTCATAACATTCCACTCGTGTACATCTGCGGCGGGCTGCTTTTCTCCCAAAAGAGATAATACCGTACGTGCTTCTGCCCCGTTGTAATCAAGAGAGATAAACCAATCGTTGTGTGGCTTTACTAAAGCCCGCAAATCCTTTTGCATTGTAAGGATCGGGAAAGAGCCCGGATATGTAGACAAGCGGCCCGTTCTGGTGCCAAAGATGTTATAATCAATGTGTTTAGCGCCGGCAAGAATCTTTTGAGCTGCTTGTCGGCTTCTTGACGATGTGAACAGGGCGCGCGCGGCCTGCGCATTGACGTTCAGATTTTGATACCTTATTTTATACAGAAGTTTTTCTACCGCTACCAAGTGATCATATGTAGCTGGCTTTTCATAATTCTCAAAAACGTGTTGTGTTATTTGGTTTTTCATCTCCAAGAAAGAGACTAGAAAATCGTGAGGCACTAAGTCGAAAAAGCAATGATCTCGAAAATTAATCTTCGCTATCTCAAATGACTTTTTATACGCATTCATTTTCTTCTCAAACCTAACCAGTTCTCCAATCAGGTTCTCGGGGCAAGAGTTTTTTAATGTTTTACCGCCGGTTCGCATCCACCCGTATTCAATCGAATCGTCTTGTAAGAATCCTGAGTACTTCCACGTTCTCATGCTAGATAAGCAATCGGGGAACGTATCCTCATCAAAATTAAGCCGGCCATCGTGATAGATGCCGACGCACTCTTTTTTGTCGTCTAATGCTTGAAAATACACTATTTCCTCAGTTCGTCTCGCCTTTTATTAATATAACTTAACGAACCCGAATAGTCAAACGTTTTGTTTAGTAAAAGCTCAAAAATTAAAATTCCATCATCAACGCCGTTTATCTCTGCCATTCTCTTGCTATCCCGGATAGTGACTTTTTTTTCATATTTCGAGAACTGGCTTTCTTCTTCCATAAATCTAATTTGCATATATAATTCAAACAATTCATTATCGCCAATCTGAGAAACAAATTCAGAATAGCTGTAGTTTTTTACTTTTCTGATCACCGACCTTGTTCCATCGTATTTATTGTTCGTAGTTGTTACGATAGTTCTCGGTCTATTCGCAGAATAAATTGTGTATAGAAACGTCTTAAAAGATTGATAGTAAGAAAATGCTGCGTGTTCATAGCAATAGCTTGTGAATTTACTAGCTGAGTTAATTGCCGGCGCATAGTTAGCTATTTTTTCTTGCATGAAAGGTGAGTTAATATCAGCAATAATTCTGTTAGGCATATTGCAGTCTACCATAAAACCATACGTACTGCAAGCATTTAAGAAGAAGTCCCAATTTTTACTTTTGTAGAAAGAATTATATTTTAAATTGTCATCATTAGGGTCGATATTCGCTATCTCTATAACAAGGCCATTAATACTCATAGGACATTCTTTGCTTTTAACAAACGCCGGGTATGTAACAACATTTTCTTTTAAAAAGTTCTTGATGTACGGCATTATTACATTAATAAACTCATTAAAATTAGTAAATTTAAGATTGTTGTCAGCTATGACGTTGCCAACGGCAATTATAAATGAATCAGTATACTTCTGATATATCTGTTTGGGATCTTGATAGGCAGAAACCGGCACCAAGTCGGTAAGAAATTTTTCATCCGCGCTAATCTCGCTTCTTACAACTTTTATTTTAAACCTGTTTTGTAGATCGGCAAATGCATCAGCGACAAAGTTGAACACCTTCACTGGCTGAGGCGTGCCGGCTTTAAGTTCGACAAGTTGCAAGAAACCTTCAATGGGGGTTATGGGCTGATAATACTTATCAACTCTACCATACAAACGCTTTTCCCCAAAATTGAAATCTATTAGATTACTATAGTCCGATTTGGAAACAAGCTTGTACATTTGTTTTTTGTTAAAAAGTTTCTTGGAACCCTCTCTCGCGTTTTCAATAAAAAATTTGCTCATGAATTTATCCTATGTTACTGGGCCATTATTGGCAACATTTTCATTGCCCTGATCCGGGCTGCTACCGGTACTTGTTTCCGAATTACCAACGACCGAACTAAGATCATTGTCGCTGATTTCTGAATCTGAATTATCAAAAATAGCCTTGAACAGAGCTTCGGCAAACTCTGCAAAATCACCCACAATGGACGATGCGCTGTCCTTGGCCCGGGCTAGCGTAGCATTTTCTGTGCTTTCTACCTGTTGTAGGCTTGATTTACAGCCTTTCCGTATTTTATCTTGCTCTTCTTTGTTAATTTCGTTATTTTGTTTCTCTTCTTCTTCTTTTTGTTTGCCTAATTCAAACATAGAATACTGAGCATTAGCTGATTTCGTGAAGATAGTGTCGATTGATGTTTCAAATTTGCCTTGTTCGAAGAAATGGCTGACCGCCCTTACGGTGAAGAACCCTCCAACTCCTATAAACTGTGTTCCTGCTGTTCCCAAACTATCGCGAGTCTCTTTGCTTAAATAACTGTTAATGCTCTCAGGATCAATGAATACATAGTCGCCCGGAGATACTTCAAAATTAGCAAAAGTAGTCAACTTGGCACTGAAAACTTCCCTAAACTGCTCCAGACCGTCTAGATTGTTCAGACCTGCTTCTGCCGCTAAGGCTGATTTTAAGCCCGGCGCATCTGTTTTGGCATATTGTATGTCCTTAACGATACCCCGATCTCTACCATGAAAATATGCACCAATGCCTTTTTTGGAAAGTTGATTCTGAGCTGGGTCTTTGTAGAATCGCGTTGCTATACGTTGGTACGTGCCTATTTGCGGCAAAATAGAAAAATGAGCGTCAGATTGATAAAAGACCAAATAATCGTAAGCATCTTTTTTCCTTTCGGCTGAAATGATGTTTGAATGCAGATTTATCAAAGGTCGATACTCATTTTCAATTAACTCATATTGCAAAGATTTCCGGCCGGCGGCTTTGCTGTGAGTTCTCCTCATAAGAGTTAAGGGATCGGTATCTAGTCCTTCCTCCTTGAACTTATTGCCATATCCCAAGAATCCTTGGTTGCCGAAGAGGTAGTCCTTGCCTAATAATGCCTTATCGTTAAGTTCTGGGTTGCCTTTTAGATATGTTGGTAAATATTTTTTTATAAAATCAATCAAAAAGTCATTTAAAGAGTATCTGGTCCTTTTATCCATTTCGCCGGATAACCATTCATTAAAATGTCTTAGTGAGATAGGGATATCACCTATACTACACAACCCGGTCGTCATAGAGAAATAATCTTCTATGTACATGGGGCCCAAAACAATTCTTAGTTTTTTAAAGTGTTCAAGCGAAGCAACTTGCTTTTCTTTAAAACCAAGCATCTCTTCAAAACTTTTGTTATCAATTTGTTCGCCGGCGTCATCAGGGCCCCTGCCAAGTGAGACTTGTACGGCTGATTGAAAAGCTGTTCCTAATTTATCTTGTGGGTCAATATCAGCAACACCCCCAACAATGTCCAGAGCTTCGGTAGTGGCCCTGTCAATTTCAGTCAAAGAATATGTATCTGATATGTTTTCTAATATTAAATTGATCAAATCGCTTGCATAGAAGAAAGCAATCTGGTTTGAGTTTGGATCAATCGCACAATCACGCAATGCTGACTGTGGGGGTTGTTTTTCCTCCATATCGTTTTGCATTTCTTGAGCCTGTTTTTGATTAGTGTCGACACTTGAAATATTTGAAGACAGAGACGAAGAATTTTGTTCATCATCGCTCGCAGTTGGAACCTTTGCTCCAAGTGCGCTTTGAAGAACTTTAAGTGCGCTAGTGCGATGCTGTTCGTTAAGAAGAGCATCTTTCAACGGTTCGCCCGTCTGGTTTGGGGATTTATCGTTAAACAAACTATTCCATGCTTTCAAGACGTCAGGCTGGATGTTAATATAATATATTTTGCCTCTGTCTCTCAAGCCATCATTTAACATTCTCATTCTTTTTGATTTGTTTTCGTTGGTTATACTGCTTAAGGCTGTTTTAATTTTTTGAGTATCTTTTCCGCCGCATCTATTTTGATATCCGATTGCAGCAAATTGAGTCGCATACTCATTAACTAAATTTTTATAATTTTTGAAAATATCAAAGTGTACGGGTTCGGCAAAAATTGTTTCGATGACACCGTTATATTCAATTTTTAATTCAACAGATCCATCTATGTTAAAGCTGAGATTGTGGGTTTTCGGATTGAGCTTCATTAACATAGTGGAGCTATCATCAGAAAGGCCCGGTATGCTCGAAGCAGATTTAGTAACCCCGACTTCAACAATAACTTGAAATGTCAAATCGCTAACAGAGCCTAACCTACCCCCAGATATAGTGCCCGGTGCGCGTCTGTTTCTGAGCGCCAAGTCGGTAAATCGATACTCAAGCTGGTGGTTGAAGTCGGGGTCCGACGAATAACCAATTCTAGTTTTTAACAACGAGTCCAAAGAATCAGCGTATATTACCAATTCTGCATGCACTTGTCGATCGATTAGATGAATAAATTTACTTTGATTAACAAAATTAAACGACTTGATACCTACACCATAGCCTCTTTTTTTACCCTTAGACTTTATCATTTCTTCAAGTTCCGAAGAGCCTATCCCTGATGTTTCGAAAACAAACTCAACAATTGAAGGTCTTTCTTCTCTCTGAAATAGCTTGTACAGTCGAATCTTGGTTGTTAGATTTGATAAATCTTCAGTCGTTAAATCGAGGTGTCTTTGTAAGTTTGGAGTGGCTTTCAAATAGTTGGTAAATCCGGCTGGATCGCCTATGCACTGTATGGCAGCGTTTACTTCTTTTGGGTGAGACGGAGTTGATAGATATGCATAAGGCAGCGCGCCTTTTATGGCTCGGATTGTATTAAGAGCCACATCATCTCCTTTTTTATCCCCGTCTACATCCTCTAATTTATCTGGTGGCACCTCGTCAAGATCAAAATTCATTTTCTCGTTTCTAAGCTGAACCAAATTGTATGCATGCATCAAGATGAAGTCTTGGTCCTGAAAGGGCCTTATATCACGCTTAGCCCTTTGGGCTGTGACAACAAGGACCTCGTCGGGTTCTTCGTCTTCTGCGCCTGCAGCAGCGGCTGCAGCGGCCTCTGGGTCCTCTATATTAGAGCCGCCTTGGGATTCGTCATCTGATGTGACACCCGGAAAGGCTTCTGGCGGTTCCTCGACAAAGGACGGTGTACGCGAAGGATCTGCCGCTTCATCTAAAACTTGCTGAGCCATTTGAGCGGCAGGATTAGCTGCTTCAAGATTTGCGAGCACGTTGGCCGCTTGCGCAGGGCCTTGGTAATCATACGGCCCACCTAAAAGTTCTTGCGTTTGCGATTCAGATTCAAGCTGACTCTGGTATTTGTCGTATTCTTTAAGACCAACATGGGCGAGGGTTGCCGCGGCTTGGAAGGTCTTGTATGTCATATACATATTACTCATTAGCGCTTTCCTTAGTAGTCCAGGCCTAAAATCGCTAGCGCTGATGATATATTGATCGGTATTTCAATCATATCTCCGGTTAAAACATCGGCTTCGATCGGTCTCGCATTATACCATGCAATAACCCACCAATATTGCGAATCACCATAATATTGATCAGCCAATTTATAATACCTGTCGCCGAGTGTCCAGATATGGGTGTCGGAGATTATTCTGCTTCTTTCCGCCACCGTAGGGTGCCTCAAAACAGGCGTTGCGTAGTGGTTCGCAACTTTCAATTTTCGTTTGTTCTTTAAATAATCATAATATTCTAAATTATTTCTGAATTTTCTGGTTGATGAATATCTTCCCATCTTAAGTCTCCTTATTAATCGTCATCCGGTATCGTAGTTGGGCCCATTTGGCCACCGCCGATACTCGATAGGCCGCGGCCAAGTGCTTTCATCCCCAACCTTTCTAAAAATCTATTTTTCTGTGCTCGCCTCATATCTTCTTCAGCTTGATTTTGTCTTTCATCGGCAAGTCTTGTTGAAATATCTCTTGGGTTTTGATCATCCCCAATAACCTTTTTGGACAAATTTGCTTTGCTTAACATAACTTTGTGTGGAAAAGAATCAACTAATGATTCTCCGCTTGGTGACCAGCCAACTGTTTCTTCATGAATTACGTCAAAAGACAAACTAACACTTAAAGATTGCGGCAAAACGGTGTTAGCTGCTTTCTCAAATATTTGAATTTTTTGTAAATCTGAACGATAGGTAATACTACCAATAGCTGCTAACACACCATTTTGTGGATTAGGTGCCGTTTTGTAATTTTGCAGGAGGTCTCTTGGTGCCATATGACCACTGGCTTGGCCGGCCTGTTCTAGCCACTCACTCATTGATGAGCCGTCGTCACTAGGAGGAAATTCGGCGGCTCTTTCTTTTGTAATCAGGTTCATCATTTTAACACGAACAAGCGGAGCTTGACCAATAATATTGCCGCTACCCAAGTCATTAGGTGAGTATGTGGGGTACAACATTTGCACTAATTTAGAAACTCTACCCAGGTTCTCGTATGCTTCGCCCATAGAGGCCGCTGGAACGTCGAATGCTAATGTGATAGACCTTTTGGTACCCTTATATGTTTGAATTGGATCCGTACGCCCGTATACCTCGGTTGGGGTCCAAGCACACGTAAAGTTCTCGTTATACTCTGTCACATAGGCTTTAAAAAAGACTGTGGAATTTGTGGGCACGTGCAAAAAGGATATCATATACTGCTTGTAGTTGGCATATGCATCGCTGGTGTCTACATAGACATCCTGAATCACGCCTTCATCGCGGCCGTATTTTAAATTACTAAAGTAATTGGTATCGTCTTTTGGATCTGATTTATCTGCCATAATTTGTACCTATCGTATTTTTCCTTTCATTTTACTATCTACATGTCTCGCTGTAAGTTCCCCTACTGTGCGGCCGTCCATTTCCATTACAAAGCCCTGTGTATATGCGTTGTGGGCCTCTTTTTGTGACTCGTTCATTTTGCCAAGTACATCAACGGCTTGACTAAGGACATCAACAATCCCATCCTTAAGAGATGTGAGGTTTTTATCTATGGCGTTACCCACTTTCTCCAAGCGAGGTTCTATTACTTCTATAGCCTTAGCCGTCTTGTCCATTACTATGGCGGTTTTTGCATCAATTGTTTGGGCGCCTTTTGTCTTTCCATAGGCGCCGTAAGAATCAACCATTCGCTTCTCTGCTTGTGCAAGGTTGTTGGCTAGATCCTTGTTTGCGATTTCTCTTTCGGCTGCAACTTGTTTGGCTATCTCTTCTGTACTTCTCGCCTTTTTGGACTCTGGTTCAGCGCCGGCAAAGCCACCGGTCAGGTCGATCAGGTAATCCATAAAACCTTGACCGGGGTCGGGTCCAATTAAACTAGTATCGGGGTCAAGCCAACCGAGACCGGGTATAAAACTTAGGGCTTTCTTAAAAATATAGCCAATTTTTTCACCAATTTTGTCTAATGTCCCATCGGCTTCCATGTCCTCCCACAACTTGATAAAATACACTTTCATATAATCAAAAACGGGAGCCAAGAATTCTTTGACTTTGTAAAATCCAAAGATCGCAGCATCAAAAACTAAATTCCCAAGGGAAACAAAAAACTGTTTATCAAAACCAGCATCGATTGCTTTTGTTTTAAAGTCATTGAATAAGTCCACGAAAGCAGAACCCAGTGCTTTAAGTCCGGCAATTATTCCTTGATCAGTGAACGTGTCAATAATATCGCCCAACTGATCCCTGATAAGGTAAAAACCTCCGCCAACCAATGCGGCTATAAGGCCCTTAAACGTGAACATATTGCTCAGTAAGCTTCCTGAGAAGCTCATTATGCCCTTAAACGCATTATAGCTTTTTTGAATCACATCCAGATCAAGCATATTATATGCTATAGCCAAACCACCAACTAATTGTGAGTTGCTTTTGACAAATTCTTCTGTTTTCTCTATCATATCCGCGGAATATTGTTCGAACATTTTAATCGTAGGAGTAAATGCCTCAAACGTTCTGCGGCCTGCTTTTTGAATTTCTTCAATTGGCCTTTTGAATGAGCTTGTCAAGTTGTTGAGAACCTTGTCAAATCCCTTAAGACCAAAAGCGTCTTTTTTCATCTCTTCAAAAGTATATTCAGCTTGCATGGCTGTGTCGACTAAGCCCTCCATATCATCACCCAACAACTTAATCATACCTGGAATATCTTGACCTAAAGGTTGAGATAGGGCTAGCTGTGTAGACCGGTGCATATTTGTGAAAGTCTCAGCTGAGTAACCAGCTTGTAAAAAGCCTTCACGAATCATTTGCAATCTTCGCAGCGGATCCTGTTCCATTTGTAGAGTCATGAAATCTAGATTAATGCCAAAAGATTGAAGGTCAGCTGCGATGTTTGCGGCTGTGTCGAAGTCATCAAACTTTTTATATATGTCCATTAGGCCACCGACTGAAATACCGGTGCTCTTAGATGCTGCTGAAATCTTCTTAAATGCGTCAACACCTTGACTGCCCAATGATGCAATAATTGATTCTTGTGCTATGAAGTCCGAAGTTAGTTGCTCAACAGGTATTTCTAAGGCACGTGCTGTCCCTCTCATATCGATAAGCAGACCATTAGCCTCTTCAACGGACATACCGAAAGTTCTAAATGACGATTCCAGCAATTTTGCAGAAGTATCTGATGAGACTCCGAGTTCCCCCATCAAACTAACTGTATCAAGCAGGCTATCTTGAGTTTCTTCGTTCAAGCGAGTAAACAAAGTAAAGTTGCCGTATACACTTTTTACTGCTGCAGCAGCTTCTTCATTGCTTACGCCAAATGCTCGCAACCTATCAGTGAGACCTGAGATATTACTAGCCATCGTGGCAGAGGCGCCAGTGGCCGCTTGGAACTGCACGGTGAGATTGTCCAATTCCTTAACGTCGGCCATGATAGAAGAAACAAGACCCGCTAACTTGACTACAACTGTATCTATGCTGTTGCCAAGCATATCCATGGCGGCGCCTAGGCCGTTTATTGACAACGACAAGGCATCTGATTCACGGCGCTGATCTTTGAGGGCATTTTTAGTTAGCCCTGAGAGTCTTTCAACCTCTCTTAACTTTCTGTTGTAGGCACCTGTGCCTTTTTCAAGCAGGTTAAGCTCATCGCGTGCTAGTTTAAGTTCAGAAGCATATTGCTTATAATCCAGCGCACTTTGTGTTGCTGAGCTGGATATTTTATTTTGATCTCGGATTGAGGCCAAAATTTGTTTTATGTCTTTTAATTCGTCTTCAGAAGCCATAGATTAAATGCCCTTTTAATTAATTAGTTAAATACAATTTTTTAATTTATTTAACATCATAACCGGGTGGTGGGCCCGGCTGATTATTGGCACTTAAAGTTTGAGTGTTTCCTGAGCCGCCCGAAGATGAGGCATTTCTCTCCGCCTCAAGGTGTTGCATTAATCTATCAACAAACCATTCCCTAAGCCCTATTGGTAAATTGTAAGCTTCGACAAAAGACCAGCCGCCGTAGTGTTTTAAAAAGAAGAAGTGTTCGTAAACACCTTCCATATATTTACTGTTCAGGCCAAAAAAACTCCGCAGTTAGCGGAACCTCCATGTCTTCTGTATGAGAGCAGTTGTTGCACTCGAAGCCAAGGCTTAAATTAATGTTTGGAACAATGTTCTTGTATATTTTTCTTAAAAATGCAGAGTCTGCGGACGGTAAATTCTCAGAAACGTACTCAATAGCCTCTCTGGTAGCATTGCCATTTACAGATTTGATCATATGTAACAATTGTGTGGTCACAAGCTTTTCAGATTGTTTATTGTTGGTTTTCAGTGATGCTGACAAATTACTTTCATCAGTGCCTGTTAATAACCTTAATACAACATCGAGATTGGACTTTGGTAATACAATTGAATAATCTCCGTCTTCGGTAAGCTTAACTTCTTCCGGCAAGTCACTTAAAATCTCTTCGTTAGTAGTGATACTAGCGTCATTGAGATCAAAATTGTGTTTTTGCTCGGTAAGGCAGTTGGGGCAAGTAATCTGTGTTCGGTAAAGATTACCATAACCAGAAACTCTTGCTGAAATTACGATTGCGTTGCGATCTCCAATCAGTAACGTTTTTGGATCGATTCGCTTATCAATAATAATACTTTCGAGTAGTCTTTCTAATGCAATCCCATTCTTGATGAGAGTTACAGATGTTAATATGTCCTCTTCTTTCGCAGTCATTTGCTTAATCTCAACCGTATCTTTATTAAAGAGTGGATGATCAGAAGAGTAGTGACGGCCCTGAGAAGGCAGACTAACAAATTCAGTCGGTGCTACAAAGGAAAAGACATTTGAGTCCATTGCAGCGACAGGGGGACTTGCAGCTTCGGGGGTATTATCCCCCATGCCAAGTCGGTCTTTATTTCGTGACAAATTTCACCTCTATTTTATTGTGTTATCTTGAAATGTCGAAGAATAAGTTTTCTCCGGGAGTAGCTAATGCGTTGCTACCAGCAGCTGTCTCAAGTTGCGCCCAGTCATAGCGGATCTTGAGGATATATTCAGTCAAATCGTCGTTACCATAAGCAAGGGTGCCACCAAACTGTACTTCTGTCGCGAATGCGTTCCAAAGTGTCCAAGTTTCAATCGGCTTTCCTTCGGAATCAACTTGTGTAATCTTCACGGTGCCAATAGCGCCTGCAGCCTTTTGCTTAGACATGCTAGTAAGGTTGTTACTGTCGGGAGTTACAGGCAACCTGTAGCCGGCACCAGTCATAATACCTGCCATTGTTGCAGCTACATCAGGGTCACCACTTGGGTCGACCATTTTAAGCTCAACAGTGTTCCAGGTAACCTTACCAGGATAGTAATAAGTGTGGTTTAGGTACTCGTGGGTAGCCTCAGCCATCGTGAAAGTAGGCTTTGAGACATCCTTGGCGTACCAGACCATAGAACCTCCGTTATCAGTATTGATACCGGTGATAGTAACGAAGAACCTAAAGTTTCTCTTTGGATCCTTGAGGACGTCTTCAGTGTTTTGAAAAGTAGTTGACCAGAATGGCATTATAAGTTTTCTCCCTTTAATTTAACTAGTATGCTTAGTATTTTTAGTCGTCAAATGATGCACCAGTGTTTGCAATAATGAAGTCAATTGCGATGAATTCGATTGCACGGGCTGGCTTAATCATAATCTTAGCGTAAAGAATGTTCTGATCGATGAGATCAGGAGTAGTTGTGGTCTCGTCGAGAACAAGCTTGTACTCTGTGAGTCCGTATCTAGTCTTAACGTTAGCCAAGAACGGCTCGATAAGACCCTTGAATCTGTCCCAAGTAGCTTGAACATTTTGTTCGAAGAGAACTTGAGTCGAAAGAACCGAGATTTGCTTCTTCAGGAAGATAACAAGTCTGCGGACATTAATTCTGTCGAGTGCTGACTTTCTTGCCTGGAGTGTTTTCTGTCCGAAGACCACAATTCCAGTCGACGGGAAAGATGCAATTGGGTTGATGCTAACATCGTACAACATATCTCTTTCCTTCGAAGAAAGTCTGGATGATGCGTTCAGGATTGGAATCCCTGCGGCGCCGTCAGAAAGGCCTCCGCGGTTGAATCCAGCCGGAGCGAACCAGACGTCTGATTTAGCCTGTGAAGAGCCCAAGACACCCATCATTGCAACACTTGGCGGAATCCAAAGAGTTTGACCATTGACGGAGTCTCTGGTTTGTACCCAAGGATAGAAAGTGCAAGCGTAGGAGTTATCAAGTCTTCTGCCTCTTAACGCCTGAACTGTTCCGATAACGTTTCTATTCGCTCGTAATTTCTTATCCGCTACGTATTCTTCAGCAAATGGTGTATATACATTTGGCAGGTCGATAAGAGCCAAAGCATCACGTCGTTCTTGACAGAGGTCCATTTGATAGTTAGATAAGCCTTCGTGGGTGAGCCCAGGAACTGCCAGGACGTTGAAGTCTAATAATTCTGGATCTGCAAGTGTTTCAAGCGCTTGGCGCACAGTGTTAAACTCGTAGCTGGATTCTTTCGTTCCTGCAGCAGCAATTTGAGTGTTTGCTAGTGGGTCCGGAACAGTGATATCAAATCCATCGAATCCGCCGAAGAACGGAGCAGCGAAGCTGTCGTAACCTAAGTCAAGGAGGCTTCGATAGTCTCTTCCTGCTTCAGAAGTATAGCTTGTTTCTCCAGTGCGAGAGCCAGATGTATATGTAAATGCAACTGCTCCCGAAACAATGTTGTCCATACTGAAAATATCAGAATATCCGGCAATAAGTTGACCCGATTGCATGCCTAGCGCGGCACTAGCAGTAACTGCCAAGCCCAAAGTCGAAGGATCGTCTCCTTGGCCCGCAAAGAGCATTCTGTGTAAGTCGCCCAAGCCGGTTGCTGCTCGGGTTGAGGTTGCAGATCTTGCCGATCTCATACCAAATACAACATCGGTGCGGTTGGTTACTTGGCCGTCAGTGTCTTTATTAACTAATGGCAACGTTGGGAATTCAAACGTTGCGCGCATACGGTTGTCGTTACCCACACCACCACGAAGTGAGTGATCCGCACCGCCGGCGGCGCCGGCAGTGAAACTTGGAACAGTAAGTCCGGTTGTTCCACCAATGTCGTTGACGTTGGTTTTGTTTCCAGCTGTGCCGCCTTTTCTTTGTGTTACGACAAGTTTGTCAGAGTCGGCATGCGCCACTGCATGAAAACCTGGGCTTGTGGCTGCATTAATTCTAATAACAAGCTGGTCTCTAATTTGAGTCGCTGTTGACATAGATGCGAGGTTCAACGTAGCAGTGGTCCCGGGTGCATATGCCACGGTATTTAATGCGGCATCGCCAGACTTATCTATACTAATTGTTGTAACCGTAGCATCAGAATCCTGTAGTGAGAAGTCAAAGTTGCCGACACTGCCGGCAGCCACACACGTAATAATTGCTGATGCCTTAACATCGGCGGGTGTCATACCACCTACGATGGTTCCACCATCAGCAGTAATCAGCGGACCCATACAGGTTTGCTTTGTTTGCTGGCCTGTGCCTAAAGAACTTGTGACAGTCACAGTGGCATACTTTGGCGGTAAGTAGAATCCGAATGGAACAAGTGCCGGGTTAGTTGCACCAGCTTCAACATCATCGTTGAGTTCAACATAAGCGTACCTAGACTGATTCTCATAGTCTCCGTATCTACGCAGACGTTGGTTACCCTCATCCCAGTCGTAATAAACATCTCCAATTCTCTTTGAAATAAAGTTAGGAGAGGTTGGATCTAAGTTCAAATTATCGTATCTTTCAAGAATTTGTGGATTAGAATCGGTATCACCTAATTGTCGAATAATAACGGAGAAGGAGCCGTACTCTTCTTCCAATGAAGCTGGTCCTCTAATTCTGTCAATCTGAACCTTCGCATTTTTGTTCAGCCACTCGCCATGGCCGCGGCCCTTAAGTCGGAAAAGCTTTTGCTGTGATTCAGGCTGGTATGCCGCGGCAGGACCAACATCTTGTGAGATGAACCAGCCAGCCTTGGCCTCTTGTGAGCCGCCAGAAACGCCCTTCATTCTCATTGGGCCTGTTGTCGGAGCCGTGGAAGAGCCGGTACCCAATGGCAACATAATCCCAATAAGGGGTGCTGTGACACTTGTTAAGTTGTCTCTTAAAGATTGTTCGTAACTTTCTCCCAACCAGTAATCTTTTTCTGCGCTGCTTGGGTAGAAGGTACCTGATGATATCAGAGTCGGGTTTGTGCTTAACTTCTTTCTAACAAAGTTTTGGCTTCCGTCATCGAAGTTGATTTGAAAATTTTCA
>Ga0206125_10001185_pt1 | contig 31290 bp, 32 predicted proteins | sample Helgoland_Spring_4_FD_148598 | JGI IMG/M metagenome (GOLD analysis project Ga0206125, IMG submission 148598) | Pelagic subsurface seawater microbial communities from Kabeltonne, Helgoland, North Sea - Helgoland_Spring_Bloom_20160331_1 | ecosystem: Environmental > Aquatic > Marine > Epipelagic ... | reverse complement strand
CCGTGGGCATTGGGCAGATCTTCAGGGCGTGAACCCAGATGCCACTTACCGCTAATATAAGTTTGATAGCCAACGGCTTTTAATCGGTCGGCCAGAGTTAAAACCCCCGGTTCAAGAGATAGGGAATAGCCGGGCCTGTCTCTGTGCTCAGCCGGAATAATCTCCGGGATAGTGGCTATTCCGGTGCGGTGGTTATCTATGCCGGTCAGCAGCATGGCCCGGGAGGGTGCGCAGAGTGGTGAGCTGTGATGCTGAGTAAATTTCGCGCCGCGATCGGCAAGGGTTTGAATGGTTGGCATTCGCGCTTCGCCACCAAAGGGGGCAAAGTCGGTGAGCCCTGCATCATCGACAACAATAACAACAATATTGGGCCGTTGATCCGCGGCCGTAGCGTCTGTTGCAAAGGCACAAAGTGTGACCAGTAGGGTCACAAATACTGCCAGTAAGGGGCAGTGAATGCTCTCTGTGTTGTGGGTACTTTGCGTTAACATAGTTCTATCGCCCCGGAGTGCGGTCTTTTAATTTATCGCCGCTTTTTCTTTGTTTAAAATGAGTATAAGCAATCGGTGATTATATTGACACAGTAAGTGCCAGATCATAAGGTTTCAGATATTAGAGTGCTTCAACTCCCAGTGAACTAAAAATACAATAATCAACTGCGATCTAATTATGAGTAATAACAGCCTTTTCCAATCTTTTTCCCTGGGTAATTTAACCCTGAAAAACCGTATTGTAATGGCGCCGATGACGCGTAACTTTTCACCAAATAATAATATTCCCGGTGACAATGTGGTGGATTATTATCGCCGTCGTGCAGAGGGTGGCGTTGGGCTGATCGTAACCGAGGGAACCTGTATTGATCATATTGGTGCCTGCTGTTATCCCGGTGTACCTTACTTTTATGGTGAGGAGCGACTGGTCGGCTGGAAGAAGGTCGTTGATGCAGTTCACCAGGCCGGTGGAAAAATTGCCCCGCAACTTTGGCATGTGGGTGCTATGCGCAAAGCGGGCACGCCACCGGAAGGGGATGCCCCCGGCTATTCTCCCTCGGGGATGAATATGCCCGGCAAGGTCAATCGCCATATTATGACTCAAGAGGATATAGATGATGTGGTGCAGGCCTTTGCTCAGGGTGCGGCCGATGCCCAGCGACTGGGTTTTGATGCCGTCGAACTGCACGGTGCCCACGGCTATTTGATCGATCAGTTTTTCTGGGAGGGCACCAATCAGCGGGAAGATGGTTATGGGGGTTCTCTGCAGAATCGCTCGCGCTTTGCGGTTGAAGTGATTAAAGCTACCCGTTCCGCAGTGGGGCCAGATTTCCCGATTATCTTGCGCTGGTCGCAGTGGAAGCAACAGGATTACACCGCCCGTCTGGCTGAGAGTCCCGAACAGCTTGAAGCTTTTTTAAAGCCCCTGAGTGATGCCGGTGTGGATATATTCCACTGCTCGCAGCGGCGTTTTTGGGAGCCAGAGTTTGCTGGCAGTGATTTAAATCTGGCCGGTTGGGTCCGTAAGCTTACCGGTAAGCCCGCAATCACCGTTGGCAGTGTGGGTTTAAACGCTGACTTTATACCAGAGCCGGGACAGAGAACATTTCGCGAAGCTGAGCCGGCCAGTCTTGAAGAATTACTGCGCCGTATGGAGGCCAATCAATTTGATCTGGTCGCTGTAGGTCGCGCATTGATCGCCAACCCAGCATGGGTTGATATGGTGCAGGCGGAACGTCTCGACGAGCTAAAGGCTTTCCGCAAAGAACATCTCGGAGAGTTAATTTAAATTGAGCTGATAGTGCTTTAAAAATTGGGGGAGAGATCAATTGGAACTTGCAGATAAGATTATTGTTATTACCGGTGCCGGCAGTGGTATCGGCAGAGCGCTGGCCATTCGTTTTAAAGCGGAAGGCGCCAAGCAGATTGTCGCCGTGGATATCAATGCCGAAAATGCTCAGGCGACCGCCGCAATGATCGATGGTGTGGCGATGACTGCCGATGTCTCTGTTGAGGGTGATGTTGTTCGTGTGATCGAAACTACCGAAGCGCAGATTGGGCCAATTGATCTGTTCTGTTCCAATGCCGGAGTGGGGATTGGGCCAAATTTAAATTCACCCAATAGCCAGTGGCAGACCAGCTGGGATATCAATCTGATGTCCCATCTCTATGCCGCGCGCCATCTGGTACCGCGAATGGTTGGCCGCGGTGGCGGTTACTTTTTAAATACAGCCTCGGCGGCAGGCCTGCTAAACCAAGTAGGTGCAGCGGCCTACGGGGTTACCAAGCACGCAGCTATAGGCTTTGGTGAGTGGCTGGCTATTCACCATCAGCATGAGGGTATTAAAGTTTCGATGCTCTGCCCGCAGGCGGTGCGTACGGCAATGACTGCATCGGATAACGATGCGACTGCGGCGGCCAGTGCTGATGGCATGATGGAACCGGAGGAGTTGGCGGATAAGGTGGTTGAAGGGCTGCGTGGGGAAGCGTTTTTGATATTGCCCCATGAGGTTGTATTGGAATATATGCGCAATAAAACTGCCAATTACGATCGCTGGATTGGCGGTATGAATAAGCTGATGAAAAGAATTACTGGTATTAGTTAATACAGAACTAACTTGAACAGATAGAGAGTTGAGCAATGACGCATTCATCGAAAGCACAGGCATCAGAAGCACAGGCAAAAAAAGTACTGAGCATCGAAAAGCAGGGGGCGGTTGGCATACTCTGGCTTGACCGTGCGGATAAATACAATGCGCTCTCTACCGAACTCTGGTCAGGTTTTCAGGGTGCACTCGATGAGTTGTGTTCAGATAATCAGATTGGCGCGATTATTATCGCTGGGCGCGGCCAGCATTTTTGCGCGGGTATAGATCTGGTTCAGGACTCGTTAAGTGAGCATAAAAACAGTACTGCTCGCTCGCCCGCGGAAGCCAATATGCGCCAGTTGGAACATACCCGTAAATTTCAGGCGGCAATAACCGCGATTGCTGATTGCCCGCTACCGGTAATCGCGGTGATTCAGGGCTATTGTTTAGGTGCGGGGGTGGATTTAATTAGCGCCTGCGATATTCGGATAGCCAGTAATGATGCGTTGTTTAGTGTGCGTGAAACCCGTATTGGACTGGTTGCGGATATTGGCACACTGCAGCGTCTACCAAAGATTCTCAATGCCGGCCATGTGGCCGAGTTGGCCTATACGGGTAAGGATATTAACGCCCAGCGCGCGGAGAAGATTGGGCTGGTTAATGATCTCTACGAGTCTGCGCAAGAGGCTATGGATGCAGGTTTGGAGTTGGCTAATCAGATTGCGGCAAACTCTCCTATGGCGGTGCGCGGTACCAAATTTGTGCTTCAGCAGAGCGAGAATCTTTCAACTGATCAAAGTTTGCTGATGAATGGTATGTATACATTGATTTCCAGTTTGCCCTCCAATGATCTCCAGGAAGGTATTAAAGCCTTCTCTGAGCGAAGACCGGCCAAGTTTACCGGCAGTTAATAGTTTAGGTGTTTTGCTGTATAAAGCCCGCTCTAAACGTTTTCTCTCACAGGGAGTGTGAGCTCCACAACTAAGGTGATACTCAATCGTGCTTATTGGTGATCTTTACGCGGCTGGCTCGGCGCTGGTCTGGTCTTTTGCATTGATATTAATGCGTGTTGCCGGCCATCAGATTCCACCGATTCCGCTGACCTTTTTTAAAAATTTCGTCGCTTTTATTCTTGTTGTACTAACTCTGGTTGTTCTTGGTGAGCCGCTTTTTATTCAGCTGCAACCCTACGATTATTTGCGTCTGGTAGTTAGTGCAGTTTTAGGAATAGCGGTGGCTGACACCATGATTGCCGCAGCAGTTAATCGTTTAGGTGCCAGTTTGCAGGCGCTTGCAGACTGTGCCTATGCGCCGTCCATTGCCTTTGTCGGTTTTATGATGTTTGGCGAGATACTCAGTACCTGGGAAATTATCGGCGGAATAATGGTGCTGTTTGGTGTTTTTGTCGGCGCCACAATGACAGCAGAAATCAAAAATCCCAGGGATCTCTGGGTGGGTATCCTACTCGCGGCTGGTGCCCATATTATTATGGCGCTGGGCATTTTGATGGTGCGGGATATTTTCCGCGAAGAGTCACTTATCTGGGTCTGTAGTTTCCGTTTTTTAATCGGTGCAATTGCAATGTATCTCTATGCTGTGATCAGATTTCCCGGCCGGGTCAGGGAGACATTGTTCCTCGGATTTTTGCGCAGGGATATGTGGCGAACGATTATTCCCATGGCAATACTGGGGCCATTTTTAGCGACCCTGTTTTGGATGGCGGGCTTTAAATATCTGGAGGCGGGCAGGGCGGCGATTTTTAATCAGTTGTCTACCGTGTTTATTATTATCCTTGCCTATTTTTTATTGGGTGAAAAGCTTTCCCGGCGCAAGATGGTTGGTGTTGTGCTAGCTATAGTTGGGGCTGGATTAGTAGCCACCCATTAAACCTATGATGACTTTTGGGTCACATTTTCCGCAGATACGTACATTCAAGTATATTCATAAGTGAGTATTTCGAATATAGTCCTGACACTCACTTCCTTAATTCCGGAGTTCAGATGGATAAAGTCAGAGTTCTTTTTGTTTGCACTTTCTTTGGTGGCCGGGCGAGAATTGCTGAGCTTTATGCTCAGAAAATGGGGCTGGAGCATATTGATGTTTATAGTTCAGGGTTTGAATCAGGCACCCTCGGCGGACTACCTGTTCAGGTTATGGAAGAGGCGGGATTTGAATTTTCGACGGCTCCCTTAACCACTGTGTTTGATCGTTATGCAAGCAATGAAACCTTCGATTATGTGATTACACTGTGCCATGAGGCCTCGACTGAAAAATGTCCGGTTTTTAGAGGTAGTGTTGATATGATCTATGGGGAACAGGCTCAAATTTTAGGTTGGTCGGTACTCGACTTTCTTGCACTGAAGGGTGTGCCTGACGAGAAGCTTGACGGTGCGCGAAAAATTCGAGATAGGATTAAAGCAGAGGTTTACGAATTTCTATCGCAGATTTAGTTATGATGGCTAGCCTTTAAAGGATACCAATAATGAAACTTCGTCATCTTCTTCTTGGCTTAATTACCGGCACTGTTGCTCCTGCAGCTGTAAGCTTGGATACAGAAAGTCTGCATACAGTAAACCCTAGCCAGCTAACGGTAAAACCGGTTTATACCTATGTCCTTGTGCATGGTGCAAGTGGAGGCGGTTGGGACTGGAAGGGGGTGGATCAGTTGCTGAGTGCCGAGGGGCATGCTGTTTACCGTGCCACGCTTACTGGACTGGGTGAGCGAGCGCATTTGGCTAGTCCGGAAATTAGTTTAACCACTCATATTGATGATGTTACCAATTTGATTTTATTTGAGGAATTGGAGCAGGTTGTGTTGGTGGGTCACAGTTATGGCGGGATGGTGATTACTGGGGTTATGGATCGGTTGCCTGGGAATATTAAACAGGCTTTTTTTCTTGATGCATTTGTTCCGGCGGATGGGATGGCGGCGGTAGATCTGTGGAACGGTTTTTCCAGTTATAAAATTGTCGATGGGATGGTTCAATTTCCCTGGTTGGATAATGGTAAGCCTATTCCCGGGGATGTGCCTCAGTCTTATAAGACGCTTAGCGAGCCGGTGTCGTTTGATAATCCTGAAGCGTTGGGGTTGCCTGTGACCTATGTGCCTTTTGTTGAGGAGGTTGTTCAAGGGAAGGTTCGGGCGTTGGTTGATCCGTCTTGGAAGTTGGCTGTGGCGCGTGGGTGGGCTGTTGAGGTTCTTGAGAGTGATCATAATGCGCAGCGTTCGCATCCGCGGGAGTTGGTGGAGTTGTTGCTAGATATTGATTAGAGACTACCCCTCGTAGCAGAAATTGAAAACCATACTCGCCTTTAATTAGGCGCGTTTTCTCCCTGGTTTTAAATCAGTGGGACTTACTACGCCCTTTTTCTTTAGCAGGTTGGCGTTGTTTCTAATCAGTTGTTTCATCTCTCCCTCTACAGCCCGAGTTAGATAGCGTCGAATTAATGGTTGATAGCCCAGGTTGTTGATATCGGCTATTACTTTAAGGTCTTCGATAAGTGACTTATCCAATCGGATAGAAATTGACTGCATAGCTAATGTTTCATCAATATCTAAAGAGCGATTTGCAGATGGCTCGGCGTGTTCCAGCGAAGTGCCCAGAGTGCCATCATCCCAGTTTTTCTCGGTACCTTGAATTTTTTTAGACATTTTCTATCACCTTTCGGTTACTGTTTGGAGTGACTATTTAGCCACTTTTCTGTATATACGTTGCGAGGCTTTATCGGCATCAAAGCATGACTTGATAAAAACCTTTCCATTCTCCATTACAAAGATAACTTTCAGTATTCTGCCTTTGTCGCTTTTGGCAATAAACCACTGAGTCGGTGGTTGTGTTTTATGTGCTTCCCTATTATGAGTAAGTGTTCCGTAGGATCTGTTGTAAAAGCTCTCGGCGACTTCTTCAAGTGAGACATTGTGTTTTTGTTTGAGTTTGGTCTTTATTTTAGATGAGATCTTGAATGGATATTGTTGCATGGCACCTTCATTCCTTGAAAGTCTGTATATACGGACAATAACTAAAAGTTATCTTGTTGTATACACAATCAGGTCACAATCTTTAACTCCTGTGGAGCTTTGAGGCGTTATGGTTTGGTTTAAATTTTACTGAAGTGGAATTATCGAAGAAGTTTCTGAGCTGTTGTTGTTTTGGTATATAAAAATTGATTGCAGGGTGGGCGAGTTGGAAGGATTGACTTAAAACACCTTGAAGGTGTTTTAACCCCGAAGGGGCTTCGCCACGTTGTGGCTCGGTCCAAATTCCGCTGGAGCGGAATTAGTCGAACAGAAGGTTCTCACCCTCCGTCGTGTGCCATATACGAAAAAACCCCATCGCAAGCGAGTGCGTTTGGAAGGATTAACTTAAAACACCTTGGCGGTGTTTTAACCCCTGTGGGGCATCGCCGCGTTGCGGCTCGGTTCAAATTCCGCTGGAGCGGAATTAGTCGAACAGAAGGTTCTCACCCTCCGTCGTGTGCCATATACGAAAAAACCCCATCGCAAGCGATGGGGTTTTTTCGTATATGGTGCACTCGGAAGGATTCGAACCTTCGACCGCCCGGTTCGTAGCCGGGTACTCTATCCAGCTGAGCTACGAGTGCATTTAGGTCTCATTTCTGAGGTCGCGTACTATAGGTGAGCGGGACGATTGAGTCAACAACTGCTGCTGCCGAATTGGCAGTTTTTAGCAGATTTTTAAGCGTAGGAGATTGGAATGTCCATAGTTTCTTTTAACTCTTCCATAACTACGTAACTGGTGGATTCCTTAACGGCTGGAAGTCGTAGAATACTATGGCCTAATAACTCTCTATAAGCGCTCATATCGGCGACTCTGGCTTTTATCAGATAGTCGTAGTTGCCTGATACCAGAAAGCAGCTCTGGACATTTTGCAGGCTCATTACTGAATGGCGGAATTCTTCGAAATTTTCCTGTGAGGTGTGGTTGAGTCGTATCTGTACAAACACCACAAGCCCGACATCTAGCAGTTCGGGATTTAACTTCGCAGTGTAACCCTTGATATAACCGTTTTTCTCCAGCCGTTTGACCCGCTCGATACAGGGGGTTACCGAGAGTCCAACCTCGCGGGCAAGGTCGGTATAACTAATACGCCCGTCCTTTTGCAGTATGCGCAGGATATTACGGTCTATTTTACTGATATTGCCGATATTAGAAGTCTCGTTTGATCTCATTTCTATAAATTCTCCTGCTTAAACTCTGATAATAGAAAAATATTCTTTAAATTGCTCTAATTCAGTAAGAAATATTTATAGATAATCCTAATATTACAATAATTATTAAGCCTAATGACTGATAAAGAAGGGTTGAGCTATGTTGATTGGGGTTCCCAAAGAGATTAAGAATCATGAGTATCGAGTTGGTCTAACTCCGTCGTCGGTTATGGAGTTGGTGGCGCGCGGGCATCGGGTAATGGTTGAGAGCGATGCTGGTACGGCGATTGATTTTTCCAATCAGGAATATAGTAGCGCTGGTGCTGAGATAGTCGAGACTGCGGCAGAAGTTTTTGCTGGGGCAGATATGATTATTAAGGTTAAAGAGCCACAGCCCGCTGAGTGCGCAATGCTTCGTCCCGGGCAGATTCTCTACACCTATCTGCATCTGGCGCCAGATCCAAAACAGACTGAGCTGTTGATTGAGTCCGGGGCTATCTGTATCGCCTATGAGACTGTTACTGACAATCAGGGCGCGCTGCCTCTGTTGGCACCTATGTCTGAGGTGGCCGGGCGCATGTCAGTGCAGGCAGGGGCCTATCATTTGGAAAAGGCTCAGGGTGGTCGTGGAGTACTGCTCGGCGGTGTTCCCGGTGTTGCTCCGGCCAAGGTTTTGGTGATTGGTGGCGGTGTGGTTGGTGACAATGCTGCTGCAATGGCGGTGGGTATGGGTGCCGATGTGACTATTCTCGATCGCTCGATTCCGCGTCTTCGTCAGCTGGATGCAAAGTACGAGGGCAGGGCGCGCTGCGTTTATTCGACAGTGGCGGCTATTGAAGACTATGCGCTGGAGGCTGATTTGGTGATTGGTGCTGTGTTAATTCCCGGTGCTGCGGCGCCGAAACTGTTGAATCGAGATATTATCAGTCGTATGAAAAAGGGGGCTGTGATGGTGGATGTGGCGATTGATCAGGGCGGCTGCTTTGAAACATCCCATGCCACAACTCATGAGGATCCCACTTTTATAATTGATAATGTGGTGCATTACTGTGTGGCCAATATGCCCGGCGGTGTGGCGCGCACTTCGACGATGGCGCTGAATAACGCGACATTGCCCTATGCGCTGGCATTGGCAGATGATCCGGTAAAAGCATTACTAACAGATAAGAACCTGCAGAATGGCCTTAATGTTCACAGCGGTAAAGTGACCTATAAGGCGGTGGCCGAGGCGTTGAATTATCCTTATGTGGCGGCAGAAGAAGTTATTGTGGTGTAACCCATACTACTTTGCTTTTAGTTAAAAAACCGCTGGTAACCGCTGGCGGTTTTTTTATTTCAGCCATTTTTTTGATTATTGTTTTAGCTCTATCCATAGATGTTCGGCGCGGGCCAGCACTTGACCATCGGAGGTACTTAGGGCGGCTGCTGAATAATGTTTGCGGCCATCAATAGAGCGTTCCCAGGCATAGATAATAAGCGCTTGATCACCGGGGACGGGCTTATCTATAGCGGCAGTCATCTGCCCGAGCAGGCAGGTTTTGTCGGAATTCAGGGCGAAGTAGCTGGGACAGTCGAGGGCAGACCAGATAAATTCATGTTTTACATTGCCCCTGTCATCGAGGAGATCTGCGTGGGGCTGCCAACGACAGGCGACCATTTCTCGATCTTCAACTGTGCCACAAAATAGTCGTAACCCATCGCCCCCTGCGCGGCTTGGGCCGCAGACAAAGCAGGTGGGAAAGCTGTGTTGATGATGTCCTCTGTAGTGTTTTTCTGCGCTGCGAGCTTGGTCAATTGTTGGTGGAGCAGGTGGTACCAACCTTAGTTCTGCCGGTTTTGCCGAGCCTATCAGCTGATCGCCATCTTTTAGAAACCACTCGCCACCGACTTCAGTGATTGTGAGGGGTCTTTCCAGAGGTGGTGGCTGGTGTAGCCGAACTTGACAGGCGCCGGCAATATTTTTACTTAACAGTCCACAGCTATAGCCACCATTGCCGGAGTTAGGTGGCCCACAAAATCGTTGTGTGATCAAGAGCTCTTCCATGTTGTTGCGCTTTCGGTATCAGTTGAGTTCGGTATCCTGCCAGAACTTGGTTCCTTTGATGGTCGCTTGCAGTGCCAGTCCTGATTCGGTGAGTTGATAGACGGTGATATTGTCGAAGGTTGCTTCGCCGCCGACAGCGCCGCCTTTTTCACTGGCTTTAGCTGCAGCGTCGGCATTGACGCCAAATGCCCAGCCTTTATCCACAAACTGTGTCAGCGCATCGCGGCTGTGGAAGACAAAGATTACTCTAAAATCTTTGGCTCCTATGCCCAGTCCAACCCCGGCTTCACCCATCTTCATAAAGGTATTGGTGGCGCTTTTGTTGTCACGGACAACGCCGTGACCACCGCCAATACTGGCGAAGATAAGGTTGATATTGGCATTACTGAATACGGCGTAGCCCTCGGAGCTGTTGATCTGCGCTTTGACATCCGGTTTGACTTTGTAGAGGTCGCTGAGCACCTGATTGCGCATATCAATGATTGCCTGGCGCTTTTCGATCGGGGTTTTACCCGTGGTATTGGTGCAGGCAGATGTGAGAACTAATAGAATCGTTGCGATGCTGATCATTACCCTGTTCATGGCACTTCCTTTGGATTGTTAATGATTAATGACTTAAATGTAGCATTAAATGTTTTCTATTGGGGTGCCTCGGCAACAAATACTGCACGAATTGGCGCAGGGTGTCCCTCGACGGTTTTGGTAGGATCTTCTGGGTCTAAAAAGTCTTTGAGAGATTCAAATTTCATCCATTCGGTCGAGCGCTGCTCTTCAATACTGGTGGTGCTAATATCAACCATACGCGGATTTTTCAGGCCGTTCTTTTTCATCCAGTTAATCAGCATATTTGGTGTTGGCAAGAACCAGACATTGGGCATTTTTGCGTAGCGATCTTCGGGGACTAGAAGTTGGTTTTCATCACCTTCGATAACCAGTGTCTCAAGAACTAACTGACCGCCGGGTTTTAACAGTTGGCGCAGTTCGCGCAGATGGTCCATGGGCGAGCGGCGGTGATAGAGAATCCCCATAGAAAATACTGTGTCAAAGGCGGCCATATTTTCCGGCATATGCTCTATACCCAGAGGTAGCACATCGACGGGTAGCTGTTTTCCGGCAAACTGTTTGATGGCGGCAAACTGAAAGACAAACTTGGCTGAGGGGTCGATACCGATCACCCGCTCAGCACCGGCACCGAGCATACGCCAGCAGTGGTAGCCATTGCCGCAGCCAACATCGAGCACGGTACGGCCTTTTAGGGGCGCGAGATGGGGCAGTACTCGATCCCATTTCCAATCCGAGCGCCATTCCGTATCGAGCGGCATACCGAATAAATTGTACGGGCCTTTGCGCCATGGATGCAGTCCCATCAGGGTGGCTTGCAGCGCCAGACGTCGGCCCTTGTCCATCAGGCTAATATCGCCAATATGCACACCATTGCTCAGGTCTATATGCAGAGGGTCGATCTCTGGTAGGCGTCTGAGGGTTTCTTCCCATTCGGGCATATCCCCCCAGCGTTCGCGACGCAATTGATGGGCGATTAGCTGTGGAAGTTCCTGCCCCCAATGGCTGAGGTCAGATTCTTCGAGCCAGCAAAAAAGCGGGCCGTAGTCGAGAGATGAAGGGATCGATGGTGAGGTCATACTGTTACTCGAAATTAGTGCTACTGGAAATTTAAGCGGGAAATTATAAGGTATTTCCGTTATTGTTTACTGCTTAGTGAGAGGAATAAAAAAAATAATGACCGAACAGATTAATAAAAACTCAAGTGAACAGCTATTTGAGCAAAGATTTGAACAGCTTGAGGAAAAACTCGCCTATCTGGAAATGAGCAATGCCGAGTTGAATGATGAGATTTTTCGTCAACAAAAAGAGATTGATTCATTGACCAAGGCACATCGCTCTCTGCTTGAGCGACTGGAGACATTGCAGGATGTCGCTGCCGAGGGTGATTTACAGCAGGGGGAGAAGCCTCCGCACTATTGATCGAGTTACTATTTGGCTATGTCAGCTCAATAAATAAAAAAATTATCAAGGAGGGGTCCATGAATAATTTAGAAATCAGTGCTGTGGATAAAAGCGCGATAGATCATACATTTACTGCGCAAAAGGCCTATGCACTTAAGCTGCGCAAGTCGACCTGTGACGAGCGCCTCGAAGTGTTGGCGCGCTTTGAAAAAGTCTTTAAAGCCTCCTATGCCAAGATGTACGCAGCGGCCGCCGCAGATTTTGGCAAGCCGGAAGCGGAAGTGGATATGGGCGAGATTATGGTCGTGGTCTCGGAACTTGCCCATATCCGCAAACACCTTAAGAAGTGGATGAAAGCCACACCGGTCAGCGCGTCTATGGCGATGCTCGGCACCTCGTCAAAAATTATTGTCGAGCCGAAGGGCACAAGTCTGGTGATATCCCCCTGGAACTATCCGTTTAATCTGACCTTTGGCCCGATGATGTCGGCGATTGCCGCGGGCAATACGGTGATCATTAAACCTTCGGAAATGACCCCGCATATGTCCAAGGTGATCAGCGAGATTGTCGCCGAGGCTTTTCGTCCTGAAGAGGTGGCTCTGTTTGAGGGTACCGCTGAGGTGTCCACCTATCTGACTAGCCTGCCTTTTGATCATATCTTTTTTACCGGTAGTCCGGCGGTGGGCAAACTGGTTATGGCCGCTGCGGCTAAAAACCTCACATCGGTCACCCTTGAGCTGGGGGGTAAGAGCCCGGTGATTGTCGATAAGACTGCCAATATTGCCAAGGCTGCCCGCAGCATTGCCTTTGGTAAATTTAGCAATAATGGCCAGACCTGTATTGCTCCGGATTACCTCTATGTGGATGAGGCGGTGAAGGACATATTGATTGCCGAGTTAAAGACCTATATTGGTCGCCAATATGGTTTGGATGAAGAGGCGCTGGCGAATGATGATTACTGTCAGATAGCCAATGCTGCCCACCATGGTCGCTTATCTGGTCTGTTAAATGATGCTCTAGCACAGGGTGGCCAGTTGATTACTGGGGGTCAGGTTGATGGCCAGCAACGCTCTATTGCTCCGACTCTGGTCGAGGGTATGAGTGCTGACTCGCGAATTATGCAGGAAGAAATCTTTGGTCCGCTGCTCCCAATTCTGACTTACACCGATTTGGATACTGTTCTCGCTCATATCAATAGCCAACCTAAACCACTGGCGCTGTATTTTTACAGTTCGGATAAGCGGGCAATAGATAAGGTACTCAGTGAAACCAGCGCTGGTGGCACCTGCATCAATCAGTCCGTGATGCACTTTGTGCATCCTAATCTGCCGTTCGGTGGGGTTAATAACAGTGGTATTGGTATGTCCGGCGGGGAGTGGGGTTTTAAAGCTTTCTCCCATGAGCGCAGTGTTTTGGAGGACAAATGGAGCAGCATTCATGTGATGCATCCACCCTATACACCGAAGGTGAAAAAGCTGATTAAGATGGCAGTTTCTTTTTTAGGCCGCTAGTTAATCTTAAACAGGCTTTATCGCCACCAGAGAAGCAAAATTAAAACACTGGAACCAGGGGCTTGCGGACTCAAAACCGCAGGCCTTGAGTCTATTGATATGACTGTCTAGAGTTTCGGGAATCAGCACATTTTCAATTGAATCACGCTTTTGGCTGATCTCTAGATCACTGTAACCCTGCGCGCTTTTAAACTGGTGATGCAGTTCTGAGAGCAGCTGATTTAAAGACTCCGGTTCAAATAAAAGCTTCTCGGAAATCACCAGACAGCCTCCGGGCAGCAGTCCCGCATAAATCTTCTCCAGCAGTGCCTGACGTTTATCCAGCGGAATAAACTGCAGGGTAAAGTTCATCACCACCAGCGAAGCATTGGTTATCTCAATATCACAGATATCCGCTTCGAGCAGTTGCACGGCTGTTCCCGAATCCTTGCTATCACTTTGTTTATCAAGCAGTGACTGGCAGCGTTCAAGCATCGCCGCAGAATTATCCACCGCAATAATTGACACCCCGGGCTGATCTATCTGCTGGCGAATGGCCAGTGATGAAGCACCGAGAGAGCAGCCGAGGTCGTAGCAGTTACTATCAGCTTGAACAAAACGCGCAGCCAATTCACCGCAGAGATTAATAATCGTCTGGTAGCCGGGCACCGAGCGCTGGATCATATCTGGAAACACATCCACTACCGCCTGATCGAAAGCAAAGCGCGGCACATTTCCCAGCGGGCTGGCAAATAGGTCGTCGCGTTTTACTTTCGAACCAGAGTCGTTATTCATAATTTCTAAACTGCAATAATATCGAGGCCGGTTTTAGCCGCCAGATCGCTATTGGTAATAACCGCTGTCTGTGCTTTTTCCAGACGCAGGTAGGTGTTGGCAACCCGTTTTAAATCTTCGTCCGTTACTGCGAGTACGCGGTTTCTAAATTGCACAATCGAGTCTTTATTGCGGCCATTGAGCTCTCCGTGAAAAGCCTGCATTGCTTCTCCAGCCGGTGAAGCTGGCTTATCGAGACCGCCAATAACACCGAGCACAGCCTCTTCAACTTTGTCGGCACCCAGAGGTTTTTCCAACAGCCAGTTAATCGAATTATCAAAGTCTTCAAGGGTGCCGGCAATTCGTGGGTCGCGGTAAGAGTAAAAACGAAATGCACCGGACTGATTGTCCTGAGAGGCACCGCCGCCATAGGCGCCGCCCTGTTCGCGAATAGTGCGGTGCAGATAACCGTTGCGCAAGACGCCGCCAAGTACGGTCAGAGCGGCTGAATCACTATGGCTAGTAGGCACCGTGGGGTAGGCCTTGGCGCAGAAGCTAACCTGAGTATTTGTCGTCCAGCAATGATTAACCGGTGCCAGTGTTGGATCAAAGCTGATGATATTACTGACCGAATCAGTAGTTGCACTGGAGCTAGGGAATATTCCCTGCATAGTGCTTTTAAAGTTGTCCAAGCGCTCGCCTTCAGCAACCAGTAGATACTGGCGGGGCTGCTGCAATACCAGCTGATGAATCTCTTCAAGCTGTGCTGCAAGTGCCTCTAGTCCGGCTTTAGATTCGAGACTCTGATCGAGAGTCTTAAGTAGAGAGAGGCCGGTGACGCCACCCCAGCGCTGACTTAGATAAGCATTCGCGGAGAGTCCGCTAGATGCAGCTGTCATTGCCAGAGAGTGGCCGCTGCCGACAATCGTCGATTCGCGATGGGTGCGAATCTGCGAAACCAGTTCACGCAGGCGCGATAGTTCACTAAAGCCGGTTTCCTGCAGTGATTCCTGCATAAGTTCTGTCATTGCCTGCTGATTGCGCGCCAGACCTTTGGCGGAGAAGCTGATATTGCCATGCAATGTTTCAATACTGTCTTTATCAGAGCGCACCGAGGCCGATGCAGAATAGGCACCAACCACACTGGAGTGCCATAGCTGAGTCTGCTGGTAGTCTCTGCCACCAACGCCCATTTCGGTCACGCAGGTGCTGTAGAGCGGCAACAGATCCATCTGTGCATCGCTAAGGGCGGGCATGGGCATAATAATCTGCTGATAGGCCAAGCCATTGGTGCCGGCACTGTAGGTAGTGAGTGGCAGGGGCTCGCTTGCTGTAGACTGTTTTTCGGCATAGGCAATTTCAACCGGTACATCTTCAATGCCAACCTTGGGAAGAATTTCAAGATCTTCCTCCATCTCCTGACGCTCTTTTAGGACAGCAGCGCCATCGACAATCGCCTGTTTTTCGTTGTCGCTTAGGTCGGCTTTAATCGCCGCTAAACGGTCTTTCTCGGCCTGCTCTTTTTGTCGTGCCAGCTCTGTATCTGGTTTCATCACCAGACGAATTCGGTGCTGATTATTAAGCAGCAGGTCACGGGCCAGAGATTTAATAAATTCAGGATCCTGAATCTGCTCTTGGAGTTTTTCCAGAACCGGGTCGAGATTTAACAGCGCGATAGGATCGCCGCGGTGAGTGGCACTGGTCAGTGAGGTCAGAATTAAATTTAAGCCGTAGGGATAACCGCCGCCAGAGACTTCGCGCTGGGAGAGTTCCAGTTGATGAAGGCTGGCTGCAACCTGTTCCTGAGGCAAACCATTTTCGGCAACCTCGCGCAGTACATCGAGAATCAGGGCTTCAACCGCATCCGCCTGTTCGGGGTTCGAGCCTTCAACACCACAGGCAAAACACAGCTCTTTTTGCGAATCTTCAAGGCCGCACATCGGTGAGGGCGCGGTGCCCAGATCGGTCGTTTCCAGTGCGCGTAGTAAGGGTGAACCACTGTTGTCAAACAGCACGCTCGACAGCAGTCGGGCCTGCATGGTGGCTTCTAGATCGGTTGACTCGCCGAGTAACCAGGAGATAACAATATGGGTGTTATCTTCGAGTGGTTGTTGATCATCAGCGGCATAGACCTCTTCAAAATACTGCGGCTCGCTGTAGCGCTGCTCATTTTCAACGGCAATATGGCAGTCGAGCCTGTCAAAGCGGCTCAGGGCGTTCTCTTCGAAGCTGGCCTGATGTTCTGCGGCCGGTATATCACCAAAGGTGATAAAGATGGCATTGCTCGGATGGTAGTTGGTCTCGTAAAAGGCCTTAAACTGATCGTAGCTAAGATCGGGAATATCCGCCGGTTCGCCGCCACTGTTGTAGTGGTAGGTACTAGTCGGATAGAGATGCTGAGTCATGGTCTGCCAGAGAGTCGAATTAATCGAGCTCATAGCGCCTTTCATTTCATTGAATACCACACCTTTATAGGTCAGCTCTGAGCCTGTATCTGCGGGGTCGGCAAACTCCAGACGATGGCCTTCCTGCGCAAAATCCAGTGGGTCGAGACGGGCAAAGAATACCGAGTCGAGATAGACGTTAAGCAGATTATTAAAATCTTTTTTGTTCTGACTGGCGAAAGGGTAGGCGGTCCAGTCGGAGCTGGTAAAGGCATTCATAAAGGTATTTAGCGAGCGCCGAATCATCATAAAGAATGGGTCGCGTACCGGGTATTTTTCGCTTCCACAGAGCGCGGTATGTTCGAGAATATGCGCCACACCAGTGGAATCCATAGGCACGGTTCGCAGCGCCACCAGAAAGACATTTTCCTTGTTGTCTGCCGCTAGATGAATATGCTGGGCACCGGTGACACGATGGCGGTACTCTTCATAGCGCAGTTTAAGGGAGGGTATTTCCTGGGTTCGCAAAAGCTCAAAGGCGGGGTTTGCACTGTTGGTCATAGAAGTGACTGCTCTGTGGGTGGTGTATCTAGGTGTTGTATCTAAAGGAGGCTGCATTCTACTTCAAGAACAGGTCAGTGGAAATGCTAGAGGTGGGAATGCCTTTGGCGATACTCTATGGGAGTTGTGCCTTCCCAGCGCTTAAAGGCCCGGTAAAAGGTGCTGGGCTCTGAAAATCCGGTGAGATAGACAATTTGGCTAATCTCTTCATCGGTTTTTGAAAGTAGTTTTAGGGCCAGAGAGTGGCGGTGTCTGTTTAGCAGTTGCTGAAAACTGGTATCTGCGGTTTTTAGTTGATGTCTTAGTTGGCGCGGAGTGATGTTGAGTTTTTCGGCAACCGTTTCCAAGTTGGCTTCTCCGCTCTCCAAGAGTGCGGCGATCAATGTTTTTACTTCGCCAATAAAGTCTTTCTGTTGCAGCATTTCCATATGCTGGTCGGCGACTTTTACATGTAAATTTAAAAGTTCTGGCACTGCGTTTAGAGAGCGGTAGTTGAGAACTTCCTTTGGAAAGTAGAGCCTGAACTCTTTGGCATTAAACTCTACATCACATTCAAGGATACGCTGATACTCAGCGATATCTGTAGTGGGAGCATGTCTGAAGGCAATCTTGGTAGGTTTGAATACGCCATCGGTGACCGCTTGAAAGCCCTTAATAAGACCCATCAATAAAGCCTCGGTCAGATGCGGGGTAACAAACTGTTTCTCAGTAAAGTAGCCGGTTAAATAGGGTTCGGGCTCTTCAACGAGTTTTCCCTGCAGGGCATCGCTGACCAGACGCTGATAGTTAATGTTTCTGCGCAGCCCTTCACCAAAGGTGGTGCTACTGTTAAACAGGTAGTCCAGAATCTGGCCTTTATAAATCGGCATTTTCTCGCCAATATGCAGGCCAATACAGGGGTCATTGGATAGATCGACGGCAGCCTGCCAGAATTTTGGCTGGGCAGAAAAATGAGTGCGCAGGTTGGATTTATAAAGCTGTTCCGGTTTAAGCCCCGAGCGCCTGAGAACTTCATTGGCATCAATACCAAGATTAACTAGACCTTGGTAGGCGAGTCGTACTAAAGTTCCTGCATCAGTTAACGCTGCCATATATATACATTACCGAATAATTTAAACGCATTATACAGGATTGGCCGAAATGACAAACTTATGTTTTTTTAGCGCCAATGACTCACAGGGAGAAAGATACTAATATGGATCTTATGAATAGTCCGCAATCCACCAGTAAGTTTTCTGAGCATCATGTTCTGGATGCCAAACCCTCTATTTTATTAGAGAAACTTCCCTGCATGCCTGCGCTATTGGGTAAGTTGGCTTTTAAGCAAACTACCTTCCAGATCAGTGATTCATTACCAGCCCTAAGTGCGGAACAACAATTAGTTATTGATCCTAGGCATCTAGCCGCTTTTAGGTCAATCTGTGGTTTTAAGCTGGGAACACAGGTACCTGCTACCTACCTCCAGACTCTATCAATGCCTCTGGTTCTCAATATTATGAGCAACCAGCATTTTCCAATACGAGCTCTCGGCAAGATGCACCTTGGCAATAAAGTCTCTGTTTTGGAGTCTTTTGATATCAGGCAGCCGGTCACTTTGACTGCCTCTATTGGTGATTCCCTGCTGACCAGTCGTGGTTTAGAGTGGAATATGGACTTTTCCGCTAAGGTTGATAATCAGCTGGTTTGGTCCGGTGTTTCTACCTATTTATTTGACTGTGAAACCGGTATGTCACGAAGAGAAAAGCCAAAATTGATGCGCGGAGATAACCCTCAGGAGTGGCTGGTGCCAAATGGCACAGGCCGCCGCTACGGTCGCATCTCAGGGGATTGCAATCCTATCCACCTGTCTTCATTCACAGCCAAACTTTTTGGCTTTAAATCTGCAATTGCCCACGGCATGTGGAGTAAATCACGCTGTATCGCAGCATTGGAAGATCAGCTGCCTGAAACAGGATACTCGGTTGATGTCGTCTTTCGCCGGCCCCTGTACCTGCCTTCTACCGTAAAGTTTTATACCAGACAGCTTGAGACCGGCCAGTATTTTTCGCTATTTAACAGAATGGGTGAAAAAGCTTATCTCAGCGGTTTAATTTCCGAGATTTAATTTAATAGGTCTTAGTTATGCCAGATTATAAAGTTCCCGTCAGTGACTACCTGTTTCTGTTTAATCAGGTTCTGGATATGCAGAGTAAATATCAGCATATTGAAGGTGGTACAGAAGCGACGCCAGATATGCTTGAGGCGATTTTTTCCGAAGCCGCCAAATTTTGTGAAAATGAATTGGCACCTATCTACCAGACTGGTGATGAGGGCTGTACATGGAATGATGGGGTAGTAACTACCCCGGCAGGCTTTAAAGAAGCCTATGCGAAATTTATCGAAGCCGGTTGGACTACCTTAACCGGCGATCCTGATTTAGGTGGCCAAGGGCTGCCTCCCTCGCTAAGTATTGCCGTCAATGAAATGATGACCACCGCCAACTGGGCCTGGGCCATGTACCCGGGTCTTAGTGAAGGCGCTATAGCGACTCTCGAGACCAGCGGAACTGATCAGCAGAAGCAGGATTATCTGACCAAGCTAATCAGCGGTGTCTGGAGTGGCACCATGTGCCTTACCGAGCCCCACTGCGGTACCGATTTGGGTCTGATGAAAACTAAAGCGACGCCAAATGATGATGGCAGTTTCAATGTTAATGGCACAAAGATATTTATCAGTGCCGGCGAACATGATCTCACCGAAAATATTGTCCATATAGTGCTGGCAAAATTACCTGATGCTCCCGTGGGCACCAAAGGTCTTTCACTGTTTATTATCCCCAAGTTTCTACCCGCCGACGATGGCTCAGTGGGTGAGCGCAATGGCGTTAGATGCGGCTCTATCGAACACAAGATGGGTATCCATGGTAATGGCACCGCCGTGCTTAACTTTGACGATGCCAAAAGCTTTTTAATTGGCAAGCCCCATGAAGGTCTTGCCGCCATGTTCACCTATATGAATGTGGCGCGTATTGGCACTGCCAGTCAGGGTTCGGCAGCGGCAGAACGCTCTTATCAGGGGGCATCAGCCTATGCCCGCGAACGTCTGGCGATGCGTTCTATCTCTGGGGTTAAAAACCCTGATGGCCCAGCCGATGCAATTATTGAGCATCCAGATGTGCGTCGTATGCTGTTGACCCAGCGAGTGATTGCCGAGGGTGGCCGTGCCATGGTGGCCTACGCAAGTCAATTCGCCGATCTCTACAATGCCGGTAAAACGGCTCAGGCCCGTGAGGCCGCGGAAGCACATCTGGGTTTTTGTACGCCAATTCTTAAAGGCTTTATTACCGAGCTCGGTGTCGAGGCTGCCAATCACGGTGTTCAGGTATTTGGTGGACATGGTTATATTAAAGAGTGGGGCATGGAGCAGATTCTGCGCGATAGCCGTATTGCGACACTCTATGAGGGCACTACCGGTATTCAGGCGCTGGATCTGGTTGGCCGAAAAGTACTGCTAGATAAATTAAACCAGCTAAATATTTTTACTGGCGAGATGTTTAAATTTGCCGGTCAGTTTTTACCCTGGAAGGCTGCGGGTAAGAATAAAGTCCTTCGCAAGCAGGCCTGGAAGGTCACCAAGTTGGCAATCAAGTGGCGCTATCTGGCTCTGCGGCTGGGAATGCGAGCGAAAAACAACCCGGATAATGTCGGTGCCGCGTCAGTCGATTTTCTAATGTTCTCCGGTTACGCCTATATGGCCTTTATGTGGCTGCAGATGAGTGCCGCTGCCCACCATCAGATGCAGGCCGGTGAGGGGGATAAAACATTCCTCGAAGCCAAGCTTCACACTGCCGAGTTTTTCTTTGAGCGTATTCTGCCCCGGGCAAATGCTCATGCTAAAACCATGGGTGCCAATATAGAGAGTGTTATGGCGATGCCTACCAGCTATTTCGAATAGCTTCTTGCGCCTAACGCTTGCCTTAAACCCTATGTTAACAACATAGGGTTTTTTATTGTCGGTGCATAAATTATTTGGTGCGATGCAATTTTAAGCATGACTGTCTGGACGGAATTCTATGTGGACAGCCTATAGTCCCATTGCTATGGTCGATTCGATTAACAGCCTATAAAAAAGCAACAAGGAGAGAGCCATGGAATTTGCCGATGCGGTCCACGCCAGACATTCTTACCGAGGGTTTTTACCCAAAGCCGTTGATAAAAACACCTTGAAGGGGGTTTTTGAACTGGCCAACTGGGCGCCGTCCAACTGCAATGTTCAGCCCTGGCATGTGCATGTGGCCTCGGGTGAAGCCTGCAATCGTCTCCGCGAAAAAATGAAAGCCGCTGCAGTGGAAAACCCCAATGGTAATTCCGATTTTCCATGGCAGGGGAAATTTACTGGTCCCTATCGCGAGCGCCAGATCTGTTCTGCATTGGGGCTCTGGGAGTATCAGGGAGTCACCCGCGAAGATCGTGAAAAGCGCGCCTGGTCATGGATGCGCAACTTTGAGTTTTTTGATGCACCCCATGTGGCATTTATTTTTGTCACTGATGAATTCCCCGAGACTATACGCCTTGCTGCCGATGTGGGTATGTATGCCCAGACATTGATGCTGTCGCTTGCCAATGCCGGTATAGGTTCCTGCCCCCAGACATCGATTAGCTGTTTTCCGGATTTGGTGCGCGAAGAGTTGGGTATAGAGAGTCAGTTTAAATTATTGATGGGGCTGTCATTTGGCTATATTGATCAGTCTAATGCTGCCAATAATTTCCGCACTGAGCGTGCCGCTCTGGAAGATACCACGGTGTTTCATAGCTAGGCCGCCTGCACCCGATTGCGACCTCTAGCCTTGGCGCGGTAGAGCGCTTTGTCGGCGCTTTTTAAAACCTGATCAAAATGCCCACTGTCGTCACTGCTGGCAACCCCTATGCTAACGGTTAGGCGCAGGTCGCCATTGCGACGGCTGGCACCGCGACGTTTTTCACCCTGTTTCGAGGCCCTGGGGCGATGCTTTTTATCACGAATAACCATATCGTAATTGGCAATTTCCTGGCGTATCTTCTCCAGAGTATCTATTACTTCCTGTGTGGATTTACCCTTAAATAACAGGCAGAACTCCTCGCCACCATAGCGAAAAGGTTTTGCCCCATCGGCGGTTTTACGCAGTAATCCAGCAATCACCCGAAGTGCCTGATCACCGAGATCGTGGCCGTACTGGTCATTAATCTTTTTAAAATAATCCGCATCGACCATCGCCACAGCGTAGCTGCCACGAAGATTTTTAGCACTCTGTTTTAGTGCCCGGCGGTTGCCTATCTGAGTGAGCTCATCGCGATAGCCAATACTCAGCAGACTGATAATTAAATTAATACTCAGTAATACGCCGATAGCGGAAAACATAAACGCCGAAATATGGTTTAGATGAATCCAGCCAAAGGTACTGTAGGTGATTAGCGAACAGCCAAGTAGGGAACTCTCTATGGTCTGTTGCCGATATATACACAGGCTAAGACAGGCACCAAAAACCATCAGGTAGAGAGCGGTAGAGAGGGTTGGCAGATGGCTGCCAAACACCGGATTGCCAAGGGCTTGCTGCGCTGAGGCGAGAAACAGTTGGCTATCAAAGGCCAGTAGTCGCGCCAGTAGAATAATAATCACCGGTGCCAGAGCAATGGCCGCCAGCCCCAGCGGTTGTCGGTAACTCTGTTCCGGCATAAAGGCATAGGCAAAGATCAAGCAGGGTAGCCATAGATTGAGAAGATAATAGATCTGCCCGGCAGGCTGAGTTTCCAGTGGTACCTGAAGCTGAGTTTGAACTAGCCAGTAGGCGCAGAGCATACAGAGGCTAATACCAGCTTCCACCGCATGCTCACTCAACAGCGCCAGCAGTGCGGTTAGGGCGAGCAGAATATAGGGAAGATTTAGCAGTAGAAAGGTTAGCTCTTCAGTGGGATTGTTGAGGCCGTGGCTGATAAACCAATTGCGCAATATCAGTGCGCTTGCAAAGCAGACTGCGGGTATAGCCAAGCGCATAAATATAGGAGACATGGATTGCGGCATTATTCCTTGTAGAGTGCTTCCTTGTAGGGGCTTCCCTATAAAGTGCTGTACTCCCTTTATAGTAGCAAAGCTCGCCGCAATCGCCACAGAGGATGCTTTTTACCCGTAGAGAATCTGCGCCACCCCGGCAACACTGGCGGTTAACAGCACGCCACCGAGGATTTGATAGAAGCGGGCATTGCTCTGCTGCAGCAGCTGTTGATGAAATCGCAGGCCAATAAAATGTCCAATAGCGGCAAAGGGCAGCAGCCAGAGTGCCGCGGCAAACTGCAGATCGACACCGGCATAGGCAAAGGCAGCTAATTTAATACTGACCAGTACCGTCCACAGTACAAATAGGGTATTGCGAAACTCATGGGATTTTATATGGCGCATGGCCACGGCTATAACCAGTGGCCCACCAATAAGCGAGGTACCACTGATATAGGCACCGAGAACCAAGAACAGCATATCCAGAGCGCGGCTATTGCTCTGAAGGGGGCGACCGATAATATAGGTTATCGAGTAGGCACCGATTAAAACGAAAATAATGCAGTTCATTAAATCCGACGGCAGTATCAGCAGGCCAACAACCCCGGCTAATTTGGGGATAATCATAATCAGCAGTGCGTAGCGTACAAAGCGCCAGTTAACGGTCGGTAGGGGTTGCTGATCGGTTTTATCTAATGACTGCTTTGAGGTACCTATTTTCGGTAGCAGGGTCAGCGAGGCAAAAAATAATAAATGTATAGAGATAATCGGTAGAAAAAACAGCGGGTCATTGTGAATCAGCAATAAAAATGGGATGGTAAACAGCGCCCCGCCAAAGCCGAGCCCGGAGCGAACAAAGCCGCTCCATATAAACACCAGAACAATAAGCAGGTATTGCTGCCAGACAAGCTCCATCAGTTGTCGCAGCTAGCGCAGCCACCACAGTCACCGTTGCCATTAACACGACCCTGGGAGACTTCCTCCTCCGTGGCGGCGCGGATATTGAGAATCTCTACATCAAAGTGAAGGTTCTTACCCGCCAGTGGATGGTTCATGTCGACATCCGCATTAAATTTTCCGACCTTGATAATAGTCCCCGGTTTTACACCGTTGTCAGTATTTACATTAATACTCTGGCCAGCGCTTAACCGGCCTTCATGTTTGAGATATTTGGTTGGAATACGCTGAGTATTATTTACATTGCGCAGTCCATAGCCCTCTGCAGGCATTACCATAAAACTGCGTTTTTCACCGACTTCAGCGTCCTTAATCGCCAGCTCAAAGCCGCGAATCATCTGACGGTGCCCGTGCAGATAAACCATTGGCTGATCATTTTCGTAAGTTTTATCGAGAATGGTCTCATTATCATCTTTAAGCTGATAGTGAAGGGTGATAACGTGGTTGTGGCTGACCTGCATAGTCTGTTCCTGATGGCGGTAAATGACAGGCCGCGATTTTACCCTAAGTGGACACTGGGTACATAAATCAATTACGTCCTGCTGGTTCAGAAACGTCACCCTAGCCCAGGCTGGGGCCAGTTTAAGATCGAAAAAACATAGAAAGATGGTTAAAACAAGAGGAACCCCAGCCATGTCATCGGCTCGCAACGACAATAGACCCAAAGGACAACAGACCGACACACAGTCAGATGATCAAGACCAGTTCGGCTCAATGTTTGGCGATGATGTTGAACCCCTTAAGGGTAAAGGTGCCGCCTTCGTACCCAAGTCTGCCGAAGTTACCCCCGGTGTTATAGCCCGTCGCAAAGCCGCGCAGTTGGAAATGCAGGCCGATGGCAACTTCCTCGATCCCGACAGTATTATCACTCAGGTCGCAGCGCTGGATCCTCTCGAATTTTCTCGCCCCGGTGTTCAGCATGGCGTGTATAAAAACCTGCGTATGGGCAAATATGAAATCCAATCGCGACTCGACCTGCATCGCCACAATGTAGAGCAGGCGCGCACAGCCCTTTGGCGTTTTGTCGATGACTGTCAAAAGCATGGGGTGCGCTGCGCCCTGATTACCCACGGCAAAGGTGAGGGCCGCGAACGACCGGCAATCCTAAAGAGCTGTGTTAATCACTGGCTGAAACAGTTTGATCAGGTGCTCGCCTTTCACACCGCACAGAAGCATCACGGTGGTCTAGGTGCGACCTATGTGTTGGTTAAGAAAAGCAGCGCTGCGCGCCAGAATACCAGTGAAAAACTTGAGCAGGCGCGTCGTACCAAGCGTTAATCTGCAACTCTGTTATCCAGTTCTCTAAATATAAATTAAAAGTCCGCCACAGGGCTTTTTTGTAAGCTCTGTATATGATCCTTTTGCCGATATAGGGCGTAACAACAGAAGAATAAAAGCAATGGGGTCAACGGATGAATCTAATTCTTAATTTTGGTGTTTTTCATATAGGCTGGTTAGCCTGTGTGATCGGTGCCGCCAGCAATATGTCGCTGCTCGGTTCATCTATGGCGGTTTTGTTGATCGCAGTTCACCTCTACAGAGTGGCAAACTTCCGTGCAGAGTTATATCTGGTTCTGGCCGCTGTGATAATTGGATTTTCTTGGGAAACCCTGTTGCTGTCTCAGCAGTGGCTGGCTTATGCCGGAGCCTCTCTGGGTAGCAGCCTAGCACCTTACTGGCTAGTTGTGATGTGGGCACTGTTTGCAACAACCATCAATGTCTCCATGGCCTGGATGAAGGGCCGTTGGCTGTTGGCCGTGGCGATGGGTGCGGTATTTGGCCCCATGGCATTTATTGCTGGAGAAAAGTTGGGCGCGGTTGAATTTCTCGATAACCAGCGCGCCTTAATCGCACTATCATTGGGCTGGGCAATACTGATGCCCCTAATCCTCTGGGTAGCAGAAATAATTAATGGCTCGGGCCAAATTGAGGGAGAAGCTCAATGAATTTACTACTAAGTATTAATCTGGAACTGATGTTGCAGGCACTGCCGGTACTGTTCCTGATTGCCGTTACCACCTGGCTTATCAGTCTGGCGATTGATGATGTCAGCATAGTCGACTATATTTGGTCGCTGTTATCACTGGCCGCAGCCGCTACCTACGCCTATCACACCGGTATTGAAAGCACGGTCAGTCTGGTGATGTTACTCATGGTTACCCTCTGGGCGCTTCGCTTGACCTACTTCTTGATGAAGCGTGGCCGCAATCAGCCTGAAGATCGTCGCTATCAGGTTATCCGCGAGCGCAACTCACCAAATTTTGGCCTTAAAAGCCTCTACTTAATCTTTATATTTCAGGGTCTAATCGCCTGGATAATCAGTGTTATCTTTGTACCCGTATTCGACGCTGGGGCGACTGCGGAGACCGCGCTAACCTGGAGTCTCTGGCACAGCGCAGGTGTTGCCCTATGGCTATTTGGCTTTCTATTTGAGAGCGTCGCAGACAATCAGTTACACGCCTTTAATCAGCAGGTGGTACAGGATCAAAAAACCTTGAACACTGGGCTTTGGCGCTACTGTCGCCACCCCAATTACTTTGGTGAGTTTTGCGTCTGGTGGGCCTGGTTTATCTTTGCCATTCCAACCGCTTCGGTGTGGATATTAGTGGCGCCGCTGGTAATGAGCTTTTTGCTGATGAAATTTTCCGGGGTTGGCAATATGGAAGTTGGTATCACCTCACGCAGACCTGATTATCAGGCCTATATAGATTCCACTAATACCTTCTTCCCTTGGAAGCCACGTAAGCAAGTTGTTGTGGAAATATAGTTATGAATGGAGTAGCTCAGTGATTGGCTTTCTAACTGGCGCACTTTTATTGCTGTTAACTCAGAGTAGCGCTGCCTTAGGTGTGCCAGTTGAACCTATTGAGACAAACCTCGATTTCAAAGTATTTATCAACGATCGAGAAGTCGGCAGTCACAATTTCCGCCTGTTCGAGCAGGGTGAAAATCTTCAAGTCTCCTCGACCATGCATCTGGACTTTAAGGTGCTATTAATCAAAAAAATAAAATACCACCATCAGGCCGAAGAAGTCTGGCAGGGCGGTTGTCTGGTCTCATTAAAAAGCCAAACCCTCAAACAGGGTAAAACCTTTACCGTCAATGCCAGTTCCAGTTCCGAGGGTCTTTTAGTGGCCAACGCAGAGGGTTCACGGACCATTGATGGCTGTGCCAGAGGCTTTGCCTATTGGAATCCGCGGTTTCTAGAGGCCGATTTTCTTCTCAATGCGGAATCTGGTGAGTACCTGCCCGTTGAGATCAGTACCAGCCTTTCTGAGCAAAACAATATCACCCATATGCTGATCGCTGGCCCCCAGGCCGATGTGCGCTTGCAGTACGATGCTGCGGGTAACTGGCTATCGCTGGAATCAGAGTTACAGATCGGTGGGTTAATTCGCTATCAGCGAGTTATGCATAATCTCGCACCGCACACAGGGCAATAACGATGAAAAAGATTAAATTGACTCTCTTGGCCGCGATGGTTTGTTTGCTGGCAAGCTGCAATTCTCAGCCTCCTATGGCCACAGTTAAATATGTTGATATAGAGCGCTTTATGGGTGACTGGTATGTGATTGCCAATATCCCCACCTTTGTTGAGAAGGGCGCACACAATCCCATCGAGTCCTATCGCCTAGATGCCGATGGTACGATTGCCACCACTTTTACTTTTAATGCTGATGCTTTTGATGGCGAGAAAAAAACCTACCAGCCCCGCGGCTTTATCAAAAATACCCAGACCAATGCGGAATGGGGTATGCAGTTTTTATGGCCGATTAAAGCGGACTACCGCATCGTCTATTTGGATGCGGACTATCAATACACGGTGATTGGTCGCAACAACCGCGACTATGTGTGGATAATGGCCCGCAGCCCGCAAATACCTGCGCAGAAATACACAGAATTAGAGCACTTCGTGGCTAGTCTCGGCTACAATCCCCAGCTATTGGAAAAGGCCCCTCACCAGATACTGGGCTCCGAATAAAAGTAAAAAATAACAATAAAAATACAGGCAAAAAATAACAATATGAAAATTGCAGTTATTGGCACAGGAATCTCCGGTAATGTCGCCGCTTACCATCTCAATAAAGAGCACGAGATCACTGTATTTGAGGCCAATAATTATATTGGCGGTCACACCCATACACACGATATAGAATCCAATGGTAAAACTTATCAGGTCGACTCAGGCTTTATTGTTTTTAATCACAAAACCTATCCCAACTTTATAAAATTACTCGCCGAGCTCGGTGTAGAAGAACAGCTGTCCACCATGAGTTTTGGTATCAAGTGCGAGAAGACCGGGCTGGAATATATGGGTTCAACCCTAAACAGCCTGTTTGCGCAGCGCCGGAACCTATTTCGCCCCTCGTTCTGGAAGATGATTTTTGAGATTCTGCGCTTTAATAAAGAGGCTAGCGCACTGGTCGTTGAGGATATCGACGATATTACTCTTGGGGAATATTTAAAGCGCGGCAACTTCAGCCAGGCTTTTATTGATCTGTATTTAATCCCTATGGCCGCCGCAGTCTGGTCGGCAGATCTGCAGATTATGTACCAGTTTCCCGCCCGTTATCTAATTCGCTTCTTTCAAAATCATGGCCTGCTCAGTGTCAATGATCGCCCCGATTGGTACGTAATTAAAGGTGGCTCAAAAACCTATGCCAGCGCTTTAACCGCATCCTTTAAAGATAAAATTAGACTGTCTACGCCGGTTGAAAAAGTTCAGCGCACAGAGAACGGTGTAGTGATCACCAGTGCTGCAGGCGAAGAGCATTTTGATGCGGTATTTATTGCCAGTCACAGTGATCAGGCGCTAGCCATGCTCGCCGATCCCAGTGAAGCTGAGCGGCAGGTGTTGGGCGCAATGTCCTATCAGGATAACGAAGTGCTGTTACATACAGACGAGTCTGTTATGCCACAGCGTAAACTTGCCTGGGCAGCCTGGAATTACCATCTGCTCGAGGGAGATCAGGGCAGGGTACCGGTCACTTATAACATGAATATTTTGCAGGGCTTTGATTGCCCAGAGCAATTTTGCGTAACATTAAATAACAGTGCTGCGATTGATCAGAGTAAAGTATTAAAACGTATGAACTACCAGCACCCGGTATACACACCAGAGTCGGTCGCCGCACAGGCGCGTCAGGCCGAGATCAACACCGGCCGCACCTTCTACTGCGGCGCATACTGGCGCTATGGTTTTCATGAGGACGGCGTAGTCAGCGCGCTGGATGCTCTGGAGCATTTTAAAAATAGCTTTCAATAACAGGCTTTCAATAAGAGGCAGTGGGTGATATGAAATTAGGCATTAACAGTCGACTCTACGCTGGCACTATCGGCCACTGTCGACATATGCCGGCAGTGAACAGGTTTCGCTATCAGCTGTTTATGCTCTATCTCGATCTCGATGAAGTCGAGACTCTGTTTGATAAATACTGGCTGTGGTCCAGCAAACGACTTAATTTTGCCTGGTTTAATCGTGCCGACCACAGCGGCAATCCAGATCAACCGCTGGCTGACTCCATACGCGAACTGGTCAACGAGAAAACCGGTAGCAGACCCTCTGGCCCCATTCGCCTTTTAACCAACCTACGCTATCTATTTTATAAATCTAATCCAGTGAGTTTTTACTACTGCTTTAACGCCGATGGCGAAACTATTCACAGCATAGTCGCAGAAGTAACCAATACCCCCTGGGGAGAGCGTTACTGTTATGTGCTGGGTGAAAACGAGCAAGATACGCCCGAGGTTGAAGGCGCCAATCTCTATTACCGCACCGACAAGCGATTTACCGTATCGCCATTTATGCCAATGGATATGCACTATAAGTTTGAGTTTTCATTGCCAACTGAGCAGTTACAGGTAAAAATGCACAACCATCGTCAGGGGCAGAGGGTGTTTGATGTTGAGCTGGATATGCAGGCTAAATCTATAACCTCGGCAACACTGGCAAAGCAGTTATTGAGACTGCCACTGATGACCGCGAAGGTTACTGCAGCAATCTATTGGCAGGCATTAAAAATCTGGTTAAAGCGCGTTCCATTTTTAGGTCACGGTGGCCAATACCATGAAAAATAATAACAAGAGAGAATTCTAACGTGAGCACAGATATTTCCCAAAAAATTACCTCGAGTCGACCGCGCTGGATAGACCAGTTTGCTCGCAAAGGCGTGATGGCAAGATTTGCAAAGATCAGCTACGGGCAGATACGCATTACCGATAGCCGTGGTGAAATAATTTTTGGCCAGCCTGACAATGGTGGCGAACTATGTGTAGATATCAAAGTGATCGAGCCACGTTTCTATTCTGATCTCGCCTTTGGTGGCACTGTAGCCGCCGGAGAGTCCTATATGCAGGGTTGCTGGACCTGCAGCGACCTAACCGCACTGGTGCGTATTATGGTGCGCAATCGCCATGTGATGGAGGCAGTCGAGGGCAGTCTCTCTAGATTTAAGGCACCGCTATTGCGAGTGGGTCACTGGTTAAATCGCAATACCCAGAGCGGCAGTCGCCGCAATATCGAAGCCCATTATGATCTGGGCAATGAGATGTTTGAGTTATTTCTCGACCCCACAATGATGTACTCCAGCGCTTACTACCCCAAGCCTGAATCCACCCTAGAAGAAGCCTCAGTTGCCAAGCTCAAGCGTATCTGTGACAAGTTGCAACTCAACAGCGACGACCATGTCATTGAAATCGGCACCGGCTGGGGCGGATTTGCCATCTATGCCGCCACTAATTACGGCTGTAAAGTCACCACCACAACCATCTCTAAAGAACAGCATGCCATGGCCGCAAGCCGTGTTGCCGCCGCCGGCCTCGAAGATAAAATTACTTTACTGATGGAAGACTATCGCGACCTTAGCGGTCAGTACGATAAGTTGGTTTCTATTGAGATGATCGAGGCGGTAGGGCACCAGTATCTGAATACCTACTTTGGCAAGTGCAGTTCACTGCTAAAGCCCGAAGGCATTATGCTGATTCAGGCGATTACCATTGCCGATCAATACTATGATCAGGCGATTAACTCGGTGGATTTTATTCAGAAATTTATTTTCCCCGGTGGATTTATTCCCTCGGTCAGTGCAATTGCCGGTTCGGTAAAACAGTCCACTGATATGCGCCTGTTTCATCTTGAAGATATTGGACCCCATTACGCCACCACATTGCAGCACTGGCGCGAACGCTTTTTTGAGAATATCGAGCAGGTTAAGGCGCTGGGTTACTCCGAGCAATTTATTCGCATGTGGGAGTTCTATCTTTGCTATAGCGAGGGCGGCTTTCTGGAGCGTGCGTTGGGTAATGCACATCTGGTATTTATCAAGCCGGAAAACCGAATTGATTGGCGGGGATCTCTTTGA